>Ga0209804_1001701_pt1 | contig 13982 bp, 11 predicted proteins | sample GraSoiAngelo_139_FD_185896 | JGI IMG/M metagenome (GOLD analysis project Ga0209804, IMG submission 185896) | Grasslands soil microbial communities from the Angelo Coastal Reserve, California, USA - 14_0929_12_20cm (SPAdes) (version 2) | ecosystem: Environmental > Terrestrial > Soil > Grasslands ... | reverse complement strand
GGCTCAGGCCTTAGCGCTACGGAGGGCTGGGTGAGGTAAGGGGATCGTTGGCGCTGGAACGCGTGTCCGCTTACCACTCACCGCCGTTTCCTTGCTCGAAGCGCAGCGAGTCTCTGAGCCAGTCATCTCTTTAAGCCTCCGGCTTTGACGGAGGCCGCTGATTGCCGCGAGCCCACGCAGTGCACGGTGCCGTCGGCGGCCTGGACGATGATTTGCGCCGAACCATCGCCGTCGAGGTCGGCAATGGCGGGCAGCGAGAGGTTGGCGGGGCCCTGCCATTGCCATAAAATCCTGCCGGCGGAACGGTCGCCTGTGATCGCGATGAGTCTCGAGCCTGCCACGTAAAGGAGTTCGTCGCCCTTGCGCCCGTCGATGTCCACCGCCACCACCCGAGGGCAAGTAGGCACGGGCGCGGGCAACGACCAGAGGACTTTTCCATCGCGCGGGTCAATGGCCCGCACGCCATCGCCGTATCCGGCGGAGGCAATTTGGAACGTGCCGTCGCCCGCGAAATCAACGAGCGCGTGTTTGACGGAAGTCGTCTGTCCCACGTTGTCCTCGTTGGACGGATAATCCGCTCGACCCAAACCACGCCACACCGGCGTTCCGTTGGTGTCGAGCAGCGCGAGAATGTAGGGCGAGTCCAACAACACCTCCGCGTTCCCTTTCCCGGTGAAGCGGTGAATCATCGGCTCGCCGTAAGCCGCCCAGGCGGGCAACTTTTTTCGGCTCGCCAGTTCGACACCGTGTGTTAAGCGGCCGGTGCGTCCGTCGGCGACCCAAAAGCAGACCGGGTACAGCGAAATCAATTCATCCAGGCCGTCTCCATCGAGGTCCGCCACGCCCGGCGGAATGCCGGCGTAGCCCCAGGTGAATTGATCCGGCACGACGGCCTTTTCCTGTCGCCATATGACGGCGCCCGTGCGGCCATCGAGGAGTTGTCCGATGTCCGAGTGCATCAATCCCCGGCGCGTTTGGACGAACAGGTCGGTCCGGCCCCGGGCGCGAAAGCAGCCGGGCCACCAGAAAGTCAAGGCGCCCACGTTCCACACCGGCCGCGCGCCCGGCGTTTGGTCGAAGCGCGTCTGCCACAGGCGTGAGCCGTCAAAGCGGTAGGCGATGAGCAACGCTCCTCCCGAACTGTCCTGGCTGGCTGCGATCACCTCGTCGCCGCCGTCGCCGTCCAGGTCCGCGGCCGAAGGCCCGATCCAGCGACTGCCATCGCCCATCCCCCGCCCCGGACGTCGCCACGCCAGGCGCGGTGTTCGGCCCGGCGCACCCTGCCCAGGCGCGGGCGCCTGAAGCGCGACAATTTGGTCCGCGGCGCCCTCCACGACAACCGTCATGGGACCATTGGGAAGCAACCGAGCGGCGATCGGCGTGGACACCGTGACACCCAGCGGACGGTTCTCCACGACGCGAACTTCCGCGCCTTTGCCGACAATGGAAAGTTCGGTGTCCTGTGAGACACGCAGGCGGAGCGCCGCGCCCAAACCGCCTGCGACGGGCGAAAGCGCCAGCATTTGCCAGTCGCCTGCGAATCCGGACACCTGCCAAACCTCTTCGAGTTCTCCGTCCTTTGCCAAGCGCATAGCCTTCAGTGTCGTTGGAAACGGCGCTTCGGCGTCCGCCTTTCGTTGCGCGACCAGGAAGGCAGGTCTCCGGCCTCGGCCACTTTCACTCAGCAGGACCTGCCGCATTCCCGTCGAAGCCGAGGTGGACCAGGTCGCGTCCATTCCCGGCAGGTCCGCGCACACCCAGGCAGAGTTCGTTTGCGACCACTTAACGGAGGGCGCTCCGCGGCTCAGGTCCACCAGTTGAATGATCCCAAACGCGGGCACCAACGCGCCGTCCGTTCCGATCACGAACAGCCTGGCTTTGCCGTCGGCTTCCAAATCCGCGGCGCCTTGCACGAATTGCCGGGGCAAATCAAACAGCGGCTCGCCGGTCGCGGCGCTCAGCACCACCACGTGCCATTCGCCGTCACCGGAGTCGTTGAAGAGGTTCAACACGATTTCCGGGCGGGCATCTCCAGTGACGTCCGCCACGGGGCGCGGCCCGATCTGCGGCCACTTCTTGCGCTCTTCAATATTCTGCTCGATGTCCCGCCGCCAGCGCACCGAGAGCCGCTGGGCTTCTGGTTTCTTCGGGTCATAGTTCAACACGTCAATGTGGCTTTGGAAGTCGCCGATGGTGATGAGTTCCTTTTGCCCGTCTGCGTCCACATCAGCCAGCCCGAACCAGCCGTAAGGGCGGCTATGGTGATAACGCAGTTCGGTTTCTTTGCGCCCGGTGGTCCCCTCGAAAATCATGACCCGATAGTGCGCGGCGACACAGACCTCCGGCACGCCGTCGCCGTCCAGGTCATAGACGATGTTCAGCGGCTGGAAGATCGTGTCCTCCGGCGGGTCCGTCTGCCAGACGAGGCGCGGCTTGTCGAAACCCTGATCGTAAGCGAAGAGCTGGAGCCGGCAAACTTTCTGGTCCGTCCAGGTGTGGTCCCACGCCACGCGCTGCAAGCCTTTGACGTTCGGCAGAATTTTTGCCCACCGTTCGTGATAACTTTCCACAGCGGGCCGCAAAGTCCCGCTGCCATCGAGGTCGAGAGCGGTTGGCCCCGGCCCGGGCACCTCAGGTTCGGGACGGACCGTGGCCGCGTCTGTGGCAACAAAGCGCAGTGGATGGTCACCTGGTGTCGGGAGGATTTCCACCAGCAGGTCACGACCGGCGACGGAATAAGACCAAAGCGTCTGAGGCTTCGCGATGTTGCCGTGGAGGGGAGAGCGGGCCGTCAGCGCCGGGTCGTGCGCGTAACGGGGCCAGCCGTCCGAATCGCCTGAACCTGGCGCGGCGGCACCGGCGAGCCCTGCCAGCCAGGGCAACAGGCACACGACGCAACATTCCATGCGCTTCTGCGAACGTCTTTTCCGACAGTTGAATGCGTTCAATTTCAGTCGTCTGCTCAGCAAGACCGGCGGGAGCTTGAGCCCTCAATCCTTCGAAATGAATGGACGCGGCGGATCTCTGCCGTCGGATGATGTCGCGCACGATTGATCTGTCGGCGCGACACGTGCGATCACTGGATTTGATCCTCGCAGGCCCGGAATCTTTTTGACAGGAACAGTTGCTCCGACTTGGTCTCCGCCAGTTGCAGCGATCTTCGGAAGTATCCGGCAGCCGCCAGCGGATCGTTCAACTGAGCCTCGAATTCGCCCAGCACGGCATAAAGCAGGTAATAAGAATCCAACTTTTCCCGGCCTTGAATGGCGGCAACCGCATCCAGGCCCGCTCCTGGCCCGTGGATGTTGGCCACCACAATGGCGCGATTGAGGGCGATGACCGGCGAATCATCAAATTCAACCAGGCGATCATACAGCGACAGGATTTGCCGCCAGTCCGTGGACTCATAATCCTTCGCCGCGCAGTGACAGGCGGCGACGCCCGCCTGCAGATGATACTCGGTGATCTCTTCACCTGCAGCCGACTGCGCGAAGTGAAACATGCCCCGCGCGATCATCGGTTGATCCCATCGCGTCCGGTCCTGCTCCTTGAGGAGCAGCAGGTTGCCCTCACCGTCCACGCGAGTTGGGATTCGTGCGGCGTTCAACAGCATCAGCGCCAGCAACGCATGGGTCTTGGGCTGGTTGCCGGCCGGATGTTCCACCAGCAAACTCGTCAGGCGAATCGCCTCCTGACAGATATCTTCTCGAACCAGCTTTTCGCCGCTGGAAGCTTTGTAGCCCTCGTTGAAAAGGAGGTAGAGCGATTGCAAAACACCGTCCAATCGCCGCGCCAACTCCTCGCCTTCAGGTATCTCGAAAGGAATCCGTGCCTCGCGAATCCTTTGTTTCGCCCGTGTCAACCGCTTGGCAATCGCCGCGTCGGTCGTCAGAAATGCCCGTGCGATTTCCGCCACACTGAAGCCGCAGAGGGTATTCAGGGCGAGCGCGACTTGCGCCTCCGCCGGAACCAGCGGATGGCAGCACACGAACACCATCCGCAAACGGTCATCCGCAAGTTCCTGGTCGGGGAAAATCGCAACGTCGGGCGCGGGGCTTTGTCGTCCCTCCATCGACCGGATGATTTCACCTTCCTTGTCGCGGAAGACTTTTTGGCGCCGAACCACATCCAGCGCCAGGTTGCGGGAAGCACGCATGATCCACGCGGCAGGATTTTTCGGAACGCCGTAAAACGGCCAGGTCTGCAACGCTCGGGCCAGCGCTTCCTGAACCACGTCTTCGGCCAAGCTAAGGTGCTCGACGCCGAAAATTCTCGTCAAGGTGGCCACTATCTTTCCCGCCTCATGACGGAAAAGATGTTCCACCACCTGGGACACTTCCTGTGGCTCCTGGCTGTTGATCTCGGATGGATTCACTCGCTGCTTTCCAACGGTAGCGTCGGGCCTGCGGCTGCGCTCACAGAGCGCACGCTCCAGCAGATCAGGACACGACGCAAAGGTCACGCGTTCAAAACATTCCTTTTGATTCGTTGACGCAGGGCGGCGCTCGTTGACTCGCTTTGCCCTAGGCTGATTTCTTTCGGGCTTTCAGCCCGTTCAATGTGAGCCTCCTCACGTCCGCTGCTACGGGCTGAAAAGTTTTTCCAACTCTCCTTCATCGCTTCATCTGCTTTCGGTTCGGTGAGTGCAGTCGCGGCGCTATTGCTTGGGCGCTGTTTCCGCCACCGATTTCATTGCCGCCAGTCCCTGCTCGAACTGGCCGCCGACCATTTTGTCCATGTTCATGAAAAGGTGGATTGTCTTGGCCATGAAATTGTTTTTGCCGAACATGCTCCACGCGGCCACTGTTTGATTGCCTTCGGGTTTGAAGGTGAACTCAGCTGCGCATGTGGACGCGAAGGGCTTCAGGAATTCAAGATTGATCCTGATCAGATCGCTCGGACGGCTCTCGGTGATCGTCATGCTTCCTTCGCCAACTTTGCTGTTGCCGACCCACCGGTAGATCGCGCCTGTTCCTGCCGATGGACCTTCGAAGGTCCTCTTGAGTGCGGGATCGATTTTCTCCCACGGCGACCATGCCTCCCATTTGTGGAAATCGTTCACTTGGGCAAACACAACGGCCGCTGGAGCGGAGATGGTGGCTGTCCGCGAGACGCGGAAGTCGGCAGGCTGCAGAGCCACGATGACCAGGAACACGACGATGATGACAGCAAGAGCTATGAGGAACTTGATCAGCATAATGATTTTTCTCCAGGTTGGGTTGAGGCAGGAATTGTCTTCTGTTCATTTAATCGTTCAAAGATTGGGCGTTCGCCGGGAATCTTCGGTTGTCCCGACGGGGCGATGGGGTTCAAGGCAGTCGGAAGATCACGAGGTCGCGTGAGCGATCTGCGCTTCGGACCGGAGCTCTTCAGCGATTGGACATTCGCCCGCCACGGGTCTCACCTCCACGCGGATGCCATACGGCAGACCCGGACACTCTTTGGCGATGGCCACCGACTCGTCGAGGGTGTTCACCTTGAGGAGAAAGTAACCGCCAATCGTTTCCTTGGATTCGGCGAACGGACCGTCAGACACCACGCGCCCATTCTTGCCGGATACGATTTTCCCCTCAGGCTCGAGCGGGTTTCCGGCCACGGCTTTGCCCTGGTCTTTCAACCGGTTGAACCACGCCATCCACTGGTCAGCGACCTGTTGCATTTCTTCCGGCGAGAGACCCCTGTACCAGTCCGTGCCGCGAAATATCAGCATATATCCTTTTTGCGATTGTGTGCTCATAATTTTCTTTCGTTTTGTTGGTTGAATGTTTTGCTCGCACCAATGATGCGACGAATGAGGGAGCGTCTTCAGGACAATTATTTTGCGTTTTGATTCCTTGCCGTCGACTCGGAAGACACCATAATAACGGTCGTTCGATGAATACCGGTAGAGATTCTCGCCGACTTTGTGAAACTCACCTTTGCGAGAGTGAGTCTGCCCGTTTGTCGTCGCGCCCTTTTCCATACGGCGCAACATACAGTAGAGAAGGGGAAATCTAGCCTTGCCGACGATTCATCGTAACACGCTGAAATAGAATTGGATGGGGTCGTAGCTCAGTTGGTAGAGCGTCTCGTTCGCAATGAGAAGGTCAGGGGTTCGACTCCCCTCGACTCCACCATTTTGATAATCAATAAGTTATGTTAGAAATGGAGGCTCGTGGCAACCCGCCGTGGCAACAAATCCATCCGTGTCAGGGGTGTTCGACCGTGTTGACACAAGGCGAGCGTGATACTACTCTGATACCGCAATGCCGCGCAAGGTGCGCCAACTGATTGCCGACTTGGAACATGCGGGGTTTGTCAATCGGGGAGGCAAAGGCAGTCGCAACTTTACGCATCCGAAAGGTGTGCGGGTGACGTTGAGCGGCAATCCTGGCGACGATGTCAAGCACTACCAGGAGCGGGACGTTCGGCGGGCATTGGACCTGGTGAAAGAGTGACACTTTTATGACTCGCAAGCAGATCAAAGAGCAAGCGGCGCGATACACGAAGTTCGTGGAATGGAGCGACCAAGACCGGTGCTTCATCGGTCGTTGCCCGGAACTCATGCTGGGCGGCGTGCATGGCGACGATGAAGCTAAAGTCTATGCCGAGTTGTGTGGGGCAGTGGAAGAAATGATCGAACTGATGGCCAAGGATAAACACCCACTGCCGGAGCCTCTGGCCAAAAAGGAATTCAGCGGCAAGTTTGTGCTGCGCATTGAACCTGCGTTGCACCGCCGCTTGGCAGCCAAGGCGCTCGCCGGCGGGGACAGCCTCAACAGTTATTGCGTCAAGATGCTCTGCAAAGCGTGAAGGCATTTTTGGCGCGGTTGCTGGACGCTCGCCGGACGCTGGATGCGATGATTCTCCGCGGCGAATGCAAGTCTGACACTCAATCGCGTGCGGACTCTGGCGCGGCATTTTGGCGCGTCCACCGACGCGTTCCTTGCGTGAAGGCGCCTGCCTCGCATCGTTCGATAAACACGACGATGGCTGCGCTCTGCGTCGAGCTCTACAACACCCAAAATGATAATGAGATACGCGCGTTCCTTGGAACTCAAGGATGGGTTAACTTGGACGCTTTTGTGACGCCGGTTTGCAGTCACCATCGCCAACCGCTTTGCAAGGTCAGGCCCGAAGTGACCTAGTTGGTGCTTCGCGCCGAACAAGGTCACAAAACCGAGCGGTTTGCCAGAGCGTTTTTAACGCTGTCTTGATTCTCACTCACACATGCCAGGACCGCAAGGTATCCAGTGTTTATGGTCCGGCTGGATTGCAAGCGTAACTCATTGATTCCCAACCCAAATCTTGAGGTCGCGATTCGGGACATTTTTTGTGCAAATTTGAGACGGTGCGGGGGCTGCTTACCATCCATCGAATTGAAAATGAAAATGACTCTTTGCTTGAATAGGAGACGGCCCACAGCGCTCTGTTTGCCCGAACTTTTACCGCCCTCTTTTGTACCAGTCGAACCCCTTCGACCGCAGGACGCTCCTGCGACGCCCCGGTGAGCAATCTCGGCGGCTGCCCTGAGGGAAATACCGATATTCAGCTTCTTCGACCCACTCGATTCAGCTTGCACAGATGAGCAGATACAAACCACCCAGCGTGCTGCAAGCGATGAAGGTCATTCTCAGCGCGCATCAGGATTTAGAGGGCATCTTTCGCAACCTCGACTCTGAACTGGCCGAGGCCAGGGAAGTCAGCAAGGCGCTGGACGAGGCCATCAACTGCATCAAAGGCCACAATTTGCGCGAACCGGAGCATGAGCCGCTGCGCAAGTCCCTGGTGGCGATCAGCTCGGCAGCCAACGTTATTCGCAAAACTTTGAGGACGCAGTTGTCGGGGATCGACTACCTCAAGATGGCCGGCAATCTCATCGGTGCAGAGATTGTGAAGCATCTGCCCAGATAGCCGTCGGCCGTTTGGCGCTGCGTGTCGCTCCTCTGAAGTCTTACGCACCTTGGACAGAATCAACGCGCCGACAGGAGGCTCAATTTGTTTTGAGTTCGCCGGGACTATGGAGCGGAATTCGCACATCCACCAGAGTGCCTTTTCCGTGACGGCTGGAGATGTTGACTTCACCATCGAGTAGGGTGGCGCGTTCACGCATGCCCAGCAGATCCAGCGACCGCGCGCGTGAAATTTTACGTCCGGTGTCGGTGCGCCGATTGCCCTCCACTTCGAGGACAAGTTTGTCTCCTTCCACCCGCAGGTGGATGCTCGCTTGAGTCGCCTTGGCTTGCTGGACGACGTTGGTCAGTGTCTCCTGAAAGAGGCGAAACACCGCAGTGGCGCGTTCCGGCTCCAGCCTCGCATTCCGGACCTTGGAGTCGAACTGACATTTGATGCCGGTCCGCCCTTCAAACTCCCGAGTCTGCCATTCGATGGCGGCTTCGAGGCCCGATTCATCCAGGACCGGCGGCCGCAGTTCGGAGGCAATCTTCCGGATAGTACCCATGATTGAGTCCACAGCCTCCGGCAGCTTCTCGAGCCTCTCCAGGGCGGAAGAGAGTGACGATGGGCCCGCCCCTCCAGTCAGCCTTCTCTCCACCCACGACAGATCCGTTTTCAAAGCCGTCAGTGCCTGGTCCACTTCGTGTTGCACGCCGCGGGCGAGGCGCGAGCGCTCTTCTTCACGGACCGATTGCTGGTAAGCAACCAGGGCGCGCAGTTGTTCGCGTGAGTCGCGTAACTTCTCTTCAGCGCGCTTCCGGGCGGTGATGTCCTCCGCGCTGCCTTCGCGGTGCCGGGTGCGGCCTTGTTCATCTTTCACCGCGCGGGCGTTGATTTCCACCCAGATGGGTTTTCCGTCGCAACGGCGCAGCCGGAGCTCGAACCGTTCCACGACGCCCGATCGTTGAACGGCAGCAAGCCATCTGCGCCGCTCGGTGGGGCTGGCAAATAAACTATTGGCGTCCACCTCGAGCAAGGTCCGGCGGTCCGGATAGCCAAGCATTCCGATCATCGCCGGATTGGCCTCAATAATTCGGCCGTCGAGCGCCACGCAGAAGAGCCCCACGGGCACCCGGTTGAACAAATGCTGATAGAGCGTTTCGGCCTCGCGCAAAGCCCGGCGCTGTCTGGCCCGGTCCAAAGCCAAAACGGCCGCCGCTGACAGGCGCGCGCGGTGCTTGGAAGATTTAAGGACGTAATCATCCAGGCCGGCCTTCATCGCTTGCACCGCAATCTCTTCATTGCCCGACCCGGTGAACATGATGACGGGGCAATCCGGCCAGCGGCCTTTAACGGCGAGCAGCACGCTGATACCATCGCTCCAGTGCAACTCGTAGTCGGTCACGACCAGGTCCCAGGGACCTCGTTGGAGGGCCGGCGTGAGCTGATTGGCGTCGCTCACCTGAGTAAAATGACGATCAGGAAATTCACGGCTCAGTTCGCGAATCACCAGTGCTCGATCATCCGGGTTATCCTCTATCAGGAGAATATTCAAAGCGCCGCTCATAATGATCCTTTCTTTTCGGTCAGGAGGCTTGATACGGGTTCGGCCTCTCTTGCAGTTCCGGCTTTTCATTCAGCCGCAGCCAATAGGTGTTCATCAGCTTGACCATCTCGACCAACCGCTCAACCTCCCCTGGCTTGAGAAGGTAGGAGTTGCAGCCCAGTTGGTAGGCGCGATTGATGTCGTTCGCGTCGCTCGAAATTGCCATCACCACCACCGCCAACCGTCTCAGTCCGGGTTGTGTCCGCAGCCACTCGAGCACTTCAAATCCCGTTTTGCGGGGCATCTTCAAATCCAACAACATCAGCGCCGGGGGCGCGTCGGCGACCATTTTGCCGACCGTGGTCCCCTGCCGGCTCAAGTAATCAATCACCTCCTGGCCGTCGCGGCAGACTTGAATCGGGTTCTTCAAGCCAGCCTTGTGAAACGCCTGCTGGAGCAGGAAGACTTCGTCCGGCTCGTCTTCCACCACGATTATGGTGTACTCCCACGGACTCATGTCGCCACGCCCGCAGGCTCCCTGCCGAAACGCCGGTGGGGACGCCGCGGGATTCAAACTGTCTGGTTCGACTGCGTTTGACTACACCCGAAACCCAAGCTTTGTGTCCCACAACCGTCTTCAAAGATCTCAAGTCCCCGGTATTTTTGCACCGACACTACCCCATCATCTCAATCTCATCGCTTAGCTGCGCGACACTTTTCAGCAGGCAAACAGCTGAAACAAGTGGGTGATGACCGTAATTTACAATGAGTAAAACACCTACCCTGCACCTCTCTACCCCCCTGCTCCGACAAGCAGCATTCCGATCAATTCGCTCCATGCGCAAGACCATCGCGAAGGCCAACCTCGCAAAAGGTTCGCGCTCATGTGCCGGATGTCGGCGACACAATGGCCGGGACCGGCAACGGCAAATCGTTGTCGTGAATGACGACGGTCGCGCTGCCGGGTGAACCCACCGTGTAGCCTGTGCTGAAGGACAGTGTGACCACAACGGTTTCATCTCCTTCGAGTTGGTTGTCGTCAATCGGCGTCACGCTGACGGTCGTTGAGCTCGCGTCCGTCGGAATCGTTACCGAGCCGGACAACGTCTGATAATCCACGCCGTTCTGCGCCGTGCCGGCGAGGGTGTAATAAACGGTCAACGCTTGCGCCGTGCTGCCGCTGCGACTGATGGTAAACGTTCCGGGATCAGGCCCCGCTTCCGAGGCCGACGGATCGGTTGCTATCACGATCACGACAGCCGGCGCGGACGGCGAAGTCGCTGAAGCGCCGAGCGCCTGGGAGAGATTGAGCCGGCCCCCGGTCACGCATTTGCCGGCGAGCGAAGGCAACGGTTCAACACCGTTCAGCACGCGGCTTTTGATTTGGGCATACGAATCCTCCGAATAATGCGACCACACCAGCGCGCAAACGCCGACGACGTGCGGCGTCGCCATTGAGGTGCCGCTCAAATACCGGTAATCGCTGTCGCTGCCGTTCCAGCATGAAAAGATGTCCTGCCCGGGCGCTCCGAGGTGCACTGTGTTCGCGCCATAATTCGAGAACGAAGCCTTGCTATCGCTGCGGTCGGTGGCCGCCACCGCGATGAGGTTGTCCAGGTCGGCGTAGCTGGCCGGATAAAGCGGGTGCACGTCATTGTCGGTGTCATCGTTGCCGCATGCGGCGACGAAGAGGATGCCCGCATCCCGCGCGCTGGCGATGGCATCATGCAGCGCATTCCAATGGGCAGTATTATTATGATCGGCGAGTATCCCGTTGTATGGATCAGTTGTATAATCGCCCCAACTGGCGTTAATGATTTTCGCGCCTTTCTTCCGCGCGTAGTCGATACAGGTGATGGCATCGGAAATGGAACCGTGGCCGGTGGCATCCAGAAATTTGCAGGCCATAAGTTGAATCCGCCACGCAACCCCAACGACGCCGACGCTGTTGTTGCCAACGCCACCGATCGTGCCGCTCACGTGCGTGCCATGGCCGTGGTCGTCCCACGGGATGCCGGTGCCGAGAATGGCGTTGATGCCGTGCACATCGTCAATGTACCCATCGCCATCGTCGTCGATGCCATTGGCGCTTTTGTCCACCCCCAGCAGGCCGGGACCGGATTCTCCCGGATTGACCCAAATGTTCGCCGCGAGGTCTTCGTGGGTGTAGCGCACGCCAGTGTCGATAACGGCCACGACAATGTCTCCCGCCGTGTTTTGGATCTCCCACCCATTGGGCGCGTCGATGTCAGCACCGGGCGTGCCGCCGTAGAGGCCGGTGTTGTGCAACCCCCACAGCGAGCCGTCCGAGTAGCGAAAATCATTCGGTTCGAGCGTGGCCTGCACAATGAAGTCCGGCTCGGCGTATTCCACCAAACCACTTTGCTGATACGCTCCGAGGAGGACTCGCACGTCGGCGCCTGGCAGCAACTGGAGCACCTGCAAATTGCCTATCCCGGGGAACCGACGCAGCACTTTTGTTCCGAAGGAGACGTGCACCATTGTCAAATCCGCACCCGGCTTTGGCTTCACTAAAATTCGGTCGGTGCGGAAACCGGTGGTAGACGGATTGGTTTGCGCCAAGACGAGTGGCTGGGCCAGAACTGCCACCAACCAGACGATTAGAGCAGCCAGTGCGCTGGTTGTCGCGGATCGATCGCACCGCAAACTTTTTAGCTTCATAAAGTGTAGGCCTTTCTATTTAAGACCCTTTGATTGAGGTTGCCGTGCTTATGACAGCACACGCTATCACAGCGAGATGAATGTAGGACACCATACCGACACTGAACAGGAGGGTGAAATGCGAAAAGAAAGAGTAGGAGCGACCGGTTAAGGCAGGTGGGTGAACGCCCCAGAGCCCCTCGGAGGTAACTCTCCGGTTCCTCGACTTGGGGCGCTGCGAGTCACCGCGCGCGCATAAACATTCATTGTCGCCGCTGCGGTTTTGCCCCAATTGAATCCTTGCGCGCGTTTCAGACCAGCCTCGCGCAAGCGGTCGCGCAACTCTCCGTCAGCCGCCAAGCGCTTCATCTGCTGTGTCAACGAATGGACGTCTTCCGGATCCACGACGGCCGCCGCGTCGCCCGTCACTTCGCCCAGAGAGCCGCGGCTGGAACTGATCACCGGACAGCCGCACGCCATCGCTTCGATCGGCGGCAGACCGAATCCTTCAAACAGTGATGGATAAACAAACACCTCGGCCGCGCGATACCAGTTCGGCAAATCGGGCTCCGGCACAAAGCCCAGGCAATGAATGTCGCGCTGGAATGGCGATTGCCGGATGAAGTCGTGAATGACTTCCGCGCCGTGCCAATCGCCGCCGCCGAGCACCAGGCGCCAGTCGCAATTCGTCTCCGTTTTGAACCGGTTGAACGCGTCGATCAGGCGCACATGATTCTTGGCCGGATGTTCCAAACGTGCGACGTAGAGGAAGAATGGCTGGCGCAAGCCGCGGCGCTCAGCGACGAAGGCCCTGGCTTGCTTCGCGGAGCCGGGGAAAAAACGGTCCGGGTCCAGCCCGTTGTAAATCATCGTCAGCCGTTCGGCCGGCAATCGAAAAAATTCGAGGATATCGCGCGCGGTGCTTTGGCTGACCGTGATGATTTCGTGCTGACGACGCGCCAGCCGCCGCGCGACGACGCGGCCGTAGAACATCCGTTTCGGCTCGTACTTGTGGGCCAGTCGGAAGGGCGCGAGGTCATGGATCGTGGCCACCAGCGCGCAGGGCCGCGGCCAGAGCATTCGCCGATAGCTCGGCACGTGCAGCACCTCGAGTTGATGCTGACGCGCCAGACGCGGAAGAACCATCTGGTGCCACAGGATGTTTTTCACCGGCGGACGGAACCGTTCAGACACCGGCACCAGCTTCATCTTCGATTCGACAAACGCAAAGAGCGGCAAATCCTCCTTCAGGACAAACAAAGTGAACCGATGCCGCGCGGCGTAGGGCACCAAGGCGCGCAGCAGAGCGAAGACGTATTGCGCCACGCCGCTGCGGCCGCGCTGAATGACGGAGGTGGACAGACCGATGTTCATGACTCGTCGTCCAGGAGAAAGGATTCGAGCTTCGACAGGCGAAGAACGTTTCGAACCACCGGCGTCGCGCCGGCGAAGCGAACGCACGCGCCCCGGCGCGGCGCATATTTCTTCGCGCGGATCATCACGCCCATGCCGCTGCTGTCGATGAACCGCACGTGCGAGAGATCGACGACCCACTGTTTGCGCCACGAACTCATGGAATTGATTTCCTCCCGCGTCTGACGCCAGACCTCCTCCGCGTTCGCAGCCGTGATCTCCCCCTGCCAGACCAGCGGCCGCCTGGCCCCATTGATCACTTGCGCCGATTGTTCCCGCTCGCGCGCCTTGATCAGTTCGCGGGCCTCGATCACATCGGCCGCCATTTCAAAAATGTCCTCCACTCGCATTTGCGCCAGCGCACGTCGAACCGCGACACCGGGCGCCAGCAGGATCAAATGCCGCCCGGCCGCGCACATTCGTTTTTGCAGCCGGACAAGCACGGCCACGCCCGTGCTGTCGATGAACTTCACGTTCCCCAGTTCCA
>Ga0209804_1001697_pt1 | contig 13997 bp, 16 predicted proteins | sample GraSoiAngelo_139_FD_185896 | JGI IMG/M metagenome (GOLD analysis project Ga0209804, IMG submission 185896) | Grasslands soil microbial communities from the Angelo Coastal Reserve, California, USA - 14_0929_12_20cm (SPAdes) (version 2) | ecosystem: Environmental > Terrestrial > Soil > Grasslands ... | reverse complement strand
GTCCACCGAATGATCGTCGGGCTGGAACGTCAGCGAGGGCAGCTCGACCGCGAACAGGAGGACCGCGCGATCCGGGTACGCCCGAAGATAGTCGAGCGCCCGGGCCAGGCCGGCAATGCCGGCGCCACAGCCGAGCTCGGTGATCGGGAGGCGAGCCACTTCCGGGTCGAGACCGAGGATCGGGATCAACTCGGCGTCGAGTGACGGCAGCACGACGCCGGTGCAGGACACCCCGATCACCAGTCCGATGCTCGATCGCGCAACGCCGCTCGACTCCAGCGCATCGCACGAAACCTGGCGGGCCAGCACGCGGCCGTGCTCCAGGTAAGCATCCGTCTGCCGGCTCTGGCTGCGGGGCGCCATCAGCGAGCTCAGCGGTTCCGCAAAATATCGGGTCCGCGCCCCCTCGACCCCGGGCGGCCGGGGCATCCGGCGGCCGCGGGCCTTCCCAAGAGCGTCCCAGACCTCGTCGACCGAGGCGCTCACCGGAGGGACGGCGGTCGTGATCGTCGTGATCCGGGCAGGCTGGGCCGGCATCAGCCTGATGCTAGGCTGGCCGGATGGTCGTTCGCCCGGCCAAACACGAGGATCGTGCCCAACTGATCGAGCTGATGAAGGGGTACTTCGCGTTTTATCGGACCCCGTTTCCAGCGAGCAGCAAGGTCGAGGCGCTGCTCGGGGCGCTCGACGGCGATCCGGATCGCGGCGTACAGCTGGTCGCGGAGACCGACGGCCGGCTGCAGGGATTTGCGACGCTCTATGCCAGCTTCGACACCCTGGTTGCCGACCGCATCCTGGTGATGAATGATCTCTTCGTGAACCCCAGTCTTCGCAATCATGGCGTGGGCGCGGCGCTGTTCGACGCCAGCCTGGCATACGCTACGCAGCACGGTTACGCTCGGCTCGACTGGGTCACCGCGGCCGACAACCACGATGCGCAGCGGTTCTATGATCGGCACGGCGGGCAGCGCGGCCCCTGGGTCTCGTACAGCCTGGTTCCTGCGAACCGCCCCAGCTAGCTCAGGCCGTCTTGCGCTTTCGCCGGGCTGCCGTTGGGGTTTCCCTCCCCCGCTTGCGGTGGAGGGCAGGGTGGGGGCGTTTGGCCGCCTGCCGCGCCTGCTCGACGCTCGCCTGCAGTGCCGCCATCAGGTCGGGGAGGGCGCTGCCCATCGCCACCTCGGGCGCCGCCGGCCGAGCCGATGCGGCCCGCCCCTCGATGAGCGCGGTCAATCGCTGCCGGTACGTGTCCGGGTACCGCTCCGGCTCGAACGGTCCGGACAGCGTATTGATCAACAGCGCGGCCATCTCCCGTTCCTTGTTGCGCAGGTCGCGGGGCGCCGCGGGTTCCAGCTCCGATATCGGCAGGATCTCATCCGCATGGAAGAGGGTCGCGAGCACCATCACCCGGCCGCGGGGCCGCAGCGCCGCCAGGTAGCGCTTTTTGCGGAGCACGAACCAGCAGACCGCGATCCGCTTGGTCTCCTGCATCGCCTCGACCAGCAGCCCGAAGGCACGCTGGTAATCGCGCTCCGGGACGACGTAATAGCTGGTGTCGTAGTAGATCGGATCGATGGCGGCGGCATCGACGAATTGTTCGACGTCGATGGTCCGGCTTCGCTCGGGAGCGAGCTCCTCGAGCTCCTCACGGCCCACCGTTACGTAGCGGTCTCTGCTCACCTCGAATCCCTTCACCACATCGGCCGCCGCCACGGGTAGCGCTGGCTGGAGCGCACTTGCGCCGAATCCCTGGCGTCTCGGTGCCTCGGGTGCCGTCGCGATTCGCGACATCGGCTGGGCGGGCGCCTTGCTGGGGGCAAGGCGAGCCGGCTCGACTGGCTCGGGAAGCGGCGCGGGTTCGACCACCTTCTGGTGGCGGATCCGCTGGCCACTCAAGCGGTCCAGCTCGTGGAAACGGACGTCTTTGCGCCGGGTCGCCGGGTACAGTCGAACCGGCACACTGACCAGGCCGAAGCTGATCGTCCCGGTCCAGATTGCCCGCGCCATCCTGCTCGAATTATGCCGCCGATCGAGGTAGCATGGCGAATATATCGAGGAGGTGGGAGCGATGCTCAAAAGTGCGCGAGCGCAGACGGCTCTTCCGGCCCAGGATCTCGACCGGGCAAAGGCGTTCTACCGAGACAAGCTCGGACTCCAGCCGTTGGAGGAAGACGCTGGCAACGTCCGCTATCGGGTCGGCGACGGAACTGAGTTCAACGTCTTTCGGACCATGGGCGCGCCGTCAGGGACGCATACCCAGATGGCCTTCATCGTCGAGGACATCGTCGGCGAGGTGAAGGACCTCAAGTCCAGAGGCGTGACATTCGAGGAGTACGACTACCCCGAGCTCAAGACCAAAGATGGGATCGCCGAAGGCGGCGGTGCCAAAGTGGCCTGGTTCAAGGACAGCGAAGGCAACTTGCTCAACATCGTCCAGCCGGCACGGGTTCCGGCCGGCCGCACCACCTGACGCCGAATCCGGGTTAACCGACGCGCGGATCGAAGCGATGATCCGCTCGGAATCGGCCAGGTTTACTGAGCTACGCGGCCAGGTTCACTTCCATTGGATAGCCCGCCGCGCGCCAGGCCGGCAATCCGCCATCGAGCATCCACGCGTCGTAGCCCTCGTCGCGAAGGACGCGCGTCAGCCGGGCGCTGGCCTCCTCGTCGGGGCAGGTGCAGTAGGCAATGATCGTCTTGTCGCGGGACAGCCCGGGCAGCTCCTTGACGACATCGGCCGCGTGCCGGTTGTGGTTCAGAATCTCGCGCGGCGACACCCGAACCGCGCCCGGAATCCTGCCGCGGACGGCGCTGTCGATCAATTGGGAGGTGACGTCCAGGACGATCGCCTGGCCGGCCTCGATGGCTTCCTTCGCTCGAGCCGGATTCATCCAGTAGGGAACAAACGCCATGTCTGCGCCTCCAATGCTTGTCGAGATCATTGAACGATTCAAATGAATAAACCAATGACCGGGCGGGTATATTCCCTGTGTGGCCACCAAAGTAGAAAGCAAGCCGGCCGGGGCGCTCTGGAAGCTGCTCCGGGACGATGCCTTCGCCAGCCTGCGCGATGACTTCACGGCCCGAGTCGCTGAGTGCAGCCTCTCGATGTCGCAGGGGAAGCTGGTTCGAGAGCTGGCCAGGCCGCAGTCGCAGCGCGAGCTCGCCCGGCGCCTCCACTACGATCCATCCAACATCAACGCCCTCGCCGACTCGCTCGAGGCCCGCGGCCTGATCGAGCGCCGGGCCGACGCCTCAGATCGCCGCTTTCGGCTGCTGGCGCTGACGCCGGAGGGGGAGCGCCTTCGAGCGTCCTTGGAGCAGCTGCTGGCCCAGCCCCCGCAGTTCCTGGACCGGCTGACGCCAGCTGAACAGAAACAGCTGCTCCACTTGCTGGCGAAGCTGTTCGAGACAGAGCGCCGCCAGGCTCGCTAGCTCGGCGGTTCGACGGGTCGCGGCACGGCGGCGTCGGCCTCGCGCTGCAGCCGCGCCTCATTTCGCCGCAGAAAGACGATGGCCGCGATGATCACCCCCACCCCGATGATGGCGAGCACCAGATCGATGCGCCCGGAAAGTCGCAGCAGTTGCTGGCCGAGCCGGTAGGCGCCCACACCGTAAAGCGTCGACCAGATGATGCCGCCCGCCGCGTTGAAGATGAGGAAGAGGCGCCAGTGCATGCGGTTGACACCGGCCAGAAACGCGGCAAAGATGCGCAGTACGGAAATGAATCGCCCGAAGAACACCACCTTGGGCCCGTGCTTGTGGAACAGGTACTGGCCAAGCCGGAGCCGATCCTCCTCCAGCCGGATGTAGCGACCGTACCGTCTCAGCAGTCGGTAGCCGCCGGTTCGGCCGATCAGGTAGCCGATGTTGTCCCCGACGATGGCGCCCGCCGCCGAGGCCACGATGACCCACAAGATGGAGAGCCGACCCGTCGTTCCGGCGTAAATCGCGGCGGTGACCAGCATCGTCTCACCCGGAACCGGTACGCCGATGCTCTCGACGCCGACGAAGACGAAAACCGCCAGGTAGCCATAGGTGGCGAGCAGGTAGTCGAGGTTTCCGGAGATGAAATTCAGCACGCGATCAGAACAGCATCAGACGGCCACGCGTCGATATCCACCCTTGCAGGGTAGACGCAGCATCGATCCGCGAAGGGTGTCTGCCGGCTAGCGCGCTGCCGGGACGGCGGCCGAAACCATCCGATTGCGCAGCCGGCCGATCGAGCCCACTTCGGTCTCGATCACGTCACCCGGCTTGAGAAACTCGGGCGGCGTGCGCGCGAAACCCACGCCGTCCGGCGTCCCCGTGGCGATCAGGGTACCGGGCCGCAGAGTCATCCCGATCGACAGCCAGACGATCAGCTGAGCCACGGGATAGATCATGTCCCGGGTGTGGCCATCCTGCTTGAGCTCGCCGTTGACCCGCAGCGTCACCGGCAGATTCTGCGGATCCGGGATCTCGTCGGCCGTCACCACCCAGGGACCGACCGGCGATGAGCCGTCGAGACTCTTGCCCTTGAAGAACTGGCCGCCCCAGCCATTCTGGATGTCGCGGGCTGAGACATCATTGATGACCGTGTAGCCAAAGACGTGCGACATCGCATCGGCGGCCTTGATGTTGGCGCCGCCGCGGCCGATCACGACCCCCAGCTCCGCCTCCCAATCGATCTTGTCGCTGACCGCGGGGTCGATCGGGATGTCGTGGTAGGGACCGGTCAGCGAGGTCTGGGCCTTGGTGAAGACGGTGGGCGGCTTGACGTTTTCTCCCCAGGCCCGCGCGCTCTCGGCCGCGTGCTTCTCGTAGTTGCGGCCGATGGCGAGCACATCGCCGCGCGGCGGGTCGAGCGGCGGCAGGAGGGTGAGGTCGGACAGGCGGCGGCGGAACGGGGCGCCAGTGGTCGCCTTGGGCGAGTCCAGCAGCTGCCGAACATGATTCAATCCGGTTTCACCGAGCTCGATCAGGCTCAGCAGGTCGGCCGGCGCCGCGCGCTCGGTGGGGGCGAGCGCGAGCAGATCCACCACCTCGTCGAGCTGCGCTCCGGTGAGCACGCCCAGCCGCCGCTCGCCACCGTGCCGGAACATCAACAGTCTCATGCCTTCTCCTCCTCCTCATGGTTCCCTCCCCCGCTTGCGGGGGAGGGCAGGGTGGGGGCCGGTCGGGTCGGTGCGCTGCCGGCTCCCAAAAAGAGTTCCTCGAAGTCCTGGCGCCCGAGGAGTTCGCCGGGCCGCCCTTCCAGCCGGGTCGCGCCGGAGACCAGGACGAGGGTCCAGGCCGCTACCTCCAGAGCTGCACGCGCCCGCTGTTCAACCAGCAACACCGCCTTGTCGAGATTGGCCAAGCGTCGAATGTGATCGCGGAGCAGGCTGTCGGCGAGTTTTGGCGACAGGTTGGCGGTGGGCTCATCGAGGATGAGCACGGCCGGGTCCAGCATCAGCACCCGGGCGATGGCGAGCATCTTGCGCTCGCCGCCGCTCAACTTGTCGGCCCGCCGCTTCAGCATCGGCGCCAGCGCCGGAAAGACCCGGATCACCTCATCGACCCGTTCCCGGATCCGGTCGGCAGCCAGCAGGTAGCCGCCCATCTCGAGGTTCTCGTGCACGGTGAGCGGTTCGAAAATATCGTTGACCTGGGGGACATAGCCGACGCCGCGCCGGGCGAGGTCCTCCGGCGCATGGTTGGTGACGTCGTCCGAACCGACGAAGACCCGACCGCTGCTGGCGCGCAGGATGCCGACCAGCGTCTTGAGCAGCGTGCTCTTGCCAGCCCCATTGGGCCCGATGATCGCCACCACCTCGCCCGGGCCGACGGCAATCGAGACATCGCGCACCACCGGCACCCCGCCATAGCCCGAGGTCACCCGCTCCGCTCGCAGGCGCGGCGCCGGCCGCCCGTTCGCCGAAGCCCGGTCAGCCGACAAGGTAGGCCTCGACGATCTCGCGTTGCTTACGAAGGGCGGCCATCCCGCCCTGGCCGATCACCCTACCCTGGGCCATCACGATCACCGGATCGCAGAGCCGGTCCACCATATGCAACTCGTGCTCCACCATCAGGATGGTCAGACCCTCGTCCCGCAGGGTCTCGAGGTAGCCGGCGATCTCGTCCACGATCGAGGGATGCACCCCGGACATCGGCTCATCGAGCAGCAGCAGCCTTGGCCGCAGCATCAGCGCCCTCATGATCTCGACCAGCCGTTTCTGGCCGCCACTCAACGTGCCGGCGTAATCCGATTCCTTGGCGCTCATGCCAAAGCGCTTCAGCAGCCCACGAGCCTGGGCGACCAGCCGCTCCTCGTCGGGCATCCAGTACCGTTTTCCGAGCAGCGCGCCCAGTAACGATTCGCCGCGATTGTCGGGCGCGGCGACCATCAAGTTCTCGAGCACCGTCAGCTGGGCGAACTCCGAAGGCAATTGAAAGGTCCGCACCAATCCGCGGCGGGCGCGCTGGTAAGCGGGCATCCGGGTGATGTCTTCGCCCTGGAAGATAACCGTGCCCGATGAGGCGGGCAGGGTGCCTGCCAGCACCGCCATCAGGGTCGACTTGCCGGCGCCGTTCGGTCCGATCAGGCCGGTGATCCGCCCCGGCATCACCTCGATGGAGACACCGTCGACGGCGTGCAAGCCTTCGAAATGTCGATGGACGTCGCGCGCCGTCAGCATCGGTTCGCTAAGAGGCATGGGCACCCTCGACCCAGTGGGTGTCCTCGGTCACCGGCGCACCAGGAAAGACGTGTCGAGGCTCGGGTGCGACGCCCCTGGGGCGGAACCACAGGAAGCCGAGGATGAAAAGGCCGATGCAAATCCATTCCAGCGCCGGGATCAGCTGCGGCGGACCGACGTTCATGCGCGTCAATAGCCGCGTGACCTCCTCGAAGCCGACCGGCACCAGCAGAGCGCCGAGGATGGCGCCGACATTGTTGCCCCGGCCGCCGACGATGACCGCGGCGAACAGGATGATGGTCTCGGGATACAGCCAGGTCGACGGCGCCCAGACCTGGAGGAAGCCGACCAGAATCGCCCCCGAGAGTCCGGCGATCGCGCCGCCGACGATGAACATCGTCATTTTCAAAGCGGACGGATTCTTCCCCAGCGCGGTGGCCGCGAGCTCGTTATCCCGCATCGCACGGAGCGAGCGACCGTATGGCGAGTTGACGATTCGCGCTGAGATGAACCAGATGATCGCGACGCAGATCGCCGTCAGGCCGATGTAGAGGTACTGGTAGGCGTGCGTATTGGTGTCGACCTGGTCCTGCAGCGGCTGGGGGACCAGCGCGAGACCGGCCGCGCCGTTCAGCAACGGTCGCGCGTTGTTGATCACCGTGTTGGCGATGATCGACGTCACCAGCAGGGCGATGGCCTGGTAGTCGGCACGCAGTCTGCGCAGGACCACCAGGCCCACCGGGAGGGCCAGCAGCCCGCCAGCGATCGCGCCCCCGATCCAGGGGATGGGAAAGGGAAGCTGGTAACCACCAAAGTAAATCTGGAAGCTGTAGTCAGGCGCGGAGTCCGGTGGCATCGACAGAATCGCTGCGGCATAGGCGCCCGCCGCCTGGAAGATGATGAAGCTGAAGTTGACGATGCCCGACACGCCGAACTGCAGGTTCAGCGCCAGGCAGGCGATGATGTCGACGCCGGCGAAAATCAGCAAATTTGCCGCGTAATAGGTATTCATCCGGCCGCCGCCAGCGCCCCGCGCTTCGCGAGCAGCCCCTGCGGTCGCAGCAGCATGACCAGAACCAGGATCCCGAAGGCAACCACCTGCTTGTAGTCAGGCGCCCACACAGCGGCGCTGAGCTCGGTGATCAGACCGATGATCACCGCGCCGAGCATCGCCCCGTACGGCTGGCCGGCGCCTCCGAGCACAGCCGCGGCCAGCGCCGTGATCAGAAAACCGGCGCCACTGGCGATGGTGAAGGAGTCGGAGTCAAGCGCCGCGACGACGCCGGCCAGACCACATAGTCCTCCGGTGATCAGCCACACGACGTCGATCACACGCTGAGTTGGGATGCCGCAATTGCGGGCGAGCGTGGGGTTCGCGGCGGTGGCACGCATCGCCTTACCCAGCCGGGTGTAGCGCAGCAGGGCGTGGATGGCCAGCATGACCGCCACGGCGAGCACGATGATGACGATCTGGTTGACGGTTAACGCGATGGCGCCAATGCGCAGCAGGTGGCTGAACCGCTCGCGATAGGCGACGCTGAAGTATCCAACGATCGGCAGCATCCCGTTGGCGATCATCAACGACACCGCCAGCGACACAATGACCATGCCGAGCAGGGCAGTGCCCTTGCGCTGAAATGGCGCGTAGACGAAACGGTTGATCAAGAAGGAGAAGACCGCCCCGAAGGCTGCGCCGCCTAGCATGGCGATCCAGATGCTGACGCCCGCCTGGTTGACGTAATAGGCGAGATATGCCGACGCGATCATCACCTCGCCGTAGGCGAGATTGATCATATTAGTGATCCCGAACTGCATCGTGAACCCAACCGCGGCCAGGGCGATCACCGACATGCTGACGAGGCCAAAGCCGAACGCCGCGATCAGTAAGCTCACGGCGTCCGGCCCCCTCGCCTACAAAAGGTTCCGGCTCTAGAGACCGCCCGCGTCACTCAGTTTCTTGGTCTGCTCCGGCGTCAACGAGGCAAGCTGGACCTCGCCGCCCTGCGCGTCGTATTTGACCAGGATGTAACCCGACTGCGAGTTGTTGTACTGGTCGAAATTGTTTTGCCCCGCGGCGCCGGTATAGCGGATCGACTTGCCCGCATGGAGCGCGTCGAGTCCTTCCTTGTACGTGTGCACCACCGTCGCGCCGGAGGTGCCGTTGGCGATCTCCTTGATCTTCGGGTTGTAGACGGTCGGATCCTTGCTGTTGGTCGCCACCATGGCGAGCGCGGTCATGATGATGCCGTCGTACAGATGCAGGGTCGATCCCCGCTGGCCGTATTTCGGCGCGTTGGCAAACGTCGACGCCGCAGTCTGCAGGTTGGCCTTGAACTCGTCGTACGCGGTACCGGAGAACGTGTAGCCAAGGTCGACGCCCCGGTAAAACTGCACAACGTCGTTCACGCTGATGGTCGACGTCACATCTTTGAACCAGGCGGGGTCAATCGTCGCCGAGGTTCCGATGAAGGGAATGGTCTGCCCGCCATTCAGTTCTTTCACCTCGCCCAGGTAGGTGCCGGCTGAGCCGAGCGCCTCGGTGAAGATCACGTCCGGCTTGAAGGCCAGCATGCTCTGGACCTCGGTCCGGAAGGATGACGCGCCCAGATGGATGGGAAAGTTCTTGACCGTCTTGCCAAAGTGCTGCAGCGCGTTGGTCGCGGGCTGGACGAAGCTCTGCGAGCCGATGTCGTCGCCGAAGACGAGCGCCACCTTGTTCCACGCCGGATGGCTGGGGCCGTAGATCACCCAGCCGACCATGCCGTAGGCGTCGAAGATATCCGCCGGCACCAGGCGGTGGAAGTACGGCAGCTTGGTCTTGTTGAACTCGGACTGCCCGGTCATGCAGAACATCGGGATGTGCGCCTTGTCGACGATCGGTGCCACGGCTGAGGCCTCGTCGGACGTGCAGCCGACGACGGCCATCAAGTTGGAGTTGCTGGCAATCATCTGATTGGCCGCCGGCGCCGCATCTGCCGGCTCGCCCCGCGTATCGAACTTCTGACACGTTATATGGCGGCCGCCGACGCCCCCATTGTTATTGATCGCGGGCGCCGCCGCCAGGCAGGCCGCGTAGTAGGCTGGCCCGAGGTTTGCGTCCGCGCCGCTGAAGGGCGCGAGCACGCCTACGAGAAGATCCCCCGAACCAAGCCCGCCGCCGGTCGAGCCACTACTGCCGCCGCATCCCGCCAGCACGAGGAGCAGCCCCACCGAAGGCACCGTCAGAAGCCGACGCCACCGCCCACCTGCCATGGTCTTCCCCTCCATGAGCTCGATTGTTTAACCGATTGTCGACAATATTAGGGATAATCGCATACACAGGGGACAAATGAAAGCTTCAGCCAGCGCGCCGGCGGTTCGGCGGTCGACCGTGAACCCGGCGCCGAAGCCGGATGGTGCCGCTGAGCGCGGAGCCGATGCCTATCTCCAGCTCCGAAACGAGATCGTCAGCGGTCGGTTTCACCCCAACGAGCGGCTGGTCGAGGCTGACCTCGCCCGCTTGCTCGGCGCCGGCCGAAATGCGATCCGGGCCGCGCTGGTGCGCCTCGATCAGGAAGGGCTGGTTGCCCTCGAACCGAACCGCGGGGCGCGTGTTCGCCTGGTCTCAGACCGGGAAGCCCTCGAGATCGAGGAGGTCCGCGTCATCCTCGAGCAGATGATCATCCGCCACGCGGCCCGCCGGGTGACGGCCGCCGATCTTCGCGATCTCCGCCGGTCGGTCGACCAGATGCGAGAACGGCTTTCCGAAGGCAACCCGCTCGGGTACTCCGAGCTCAATGCCGAGTTTCACCAGCGAATCTGGACCATCGCGGACCACGGGACCGCCAGCCGGCTGCTCGCCAACCTCAAGTCGCAGAGCATTCGCTTCCAGTACCGCACCATTCTTCGGCCCGGCCGCACCGAGCAGTCGCTTCGCGAGCACGAGGCGATCGTCGAAGCCCTGGCGAGCCGAAGTCCAGACGAAAGCGAGGCCGCCATGCGCCAGCACCTGAGCCAGGTGGTCCAGACGCTGCAGTGGGCGATCGACGTCCAGCGTCATCAGCCGATCTGGTTGCCGCGCTGATCCTCACCGACCAGGTCGGACCCGCGGTAGCGCCAGCGGCCCAGGCTGCCGCCAACCAGCACCGGCACCGTAAGGATGGCCGCGACGGTAAAGAGCGTTCGATAGGCGTGCGCGTCGGCCAGGCCCGCCGCGGCTGAGGTCGCCAGCGCCGCACCGCCGAAGATCGCGGTGGCGAACAGCGCGGTGGCGGTGCCGCGCGCGGCCGGCACCACATCGGTGAACCAGGCCTGGAAGGTTGACTGCATGAACGCGTAAGCGCCGCCGGCGAGCACGCTGGCGGCCAGGATTGCCGGCACGCTCTGGGTGATGGCAGCGATCAAGAAGCCGAGGATCAGCATCAGGGCTCCCCCGGCCAGCAACAGTGCGGCCGGAAGGACGCGGGCGACTCGGCTGAAGGCGCGGGTGCACACCAGCACCGCGAGCCCGTAGCTGCCGACCACCACGCCCGCGATCGCCGGGCTGTGCCCGCCGGCCTCGAGCGCCGGAGCCAGGTAGGTAACGAATCCGAACATCACGGCGCCCTGCAATAGGGAAAGCCCCAGCAGCCAGACCGCCCAGCGAGTGCGGAGCACGGTGGCCACCTGCCCGACGGGATGCTGATTCGAGCGAGCGGTCAGCGACTCCGGGATCCGGCTGAGCGCGATCGCGACCACCATCGCGATCGCGGCTGGGATCAGGAAGAACACGCGCCAGTTCCACACATGCGCGATCAGGCCACCGAGGATGGTGCCGGTCGCAGTGCCGAGCGCCACGAAGACCAGCACCCGGGCGATCGCCTGCTGGCGGACGGTGAAGGCGTACCGATCACCGAGGTAGACCAAAGTGGTGGGAAAGACGCCGCAGGCGATGCCGCCGGTGATGAACCGCGCCACGAGCAGCAACGTCAAACTGGGCGACAGGGCGGAAAGCAGGTCGGCCACTGCTGTGCCGACGAGCGCGGCCCGCATGATTCGCACCCGGCCGAAGCGATCGGCGAGCAAACCATAGAGCAGCGGCATCAGCCCATAGGCCAGGTAATAAAGGCTGGCCGCGGCCGAGGCGGCGGTCAGCGAGACCCCGAAGCTGGCCGCGATCGGGATCAGCATGGGCGCGACCGAAAAGCGATCCGCCATGGTCGCGAAGGGACCGAGGTACAGGGGCCATGGTGTCCGGACCTCCGCCCCGGCCGCCCCGGAAGCTGCGACGGTCAGCTGGGCGTGTCTCGCACGCCGATCTCGTCGAGGTGCACCAGCAGGTCCGCCGGGTCGTCGTAGACGCGATACGCCCCGGCCTGCTGCAGCTCCTCGCGGCCGTACCCGCCGGAAAGCACGCCGACGCCGAGCGATCGCGCCCGTTGCGCGGCGAGCAGGTCCCAGACGCTGTCGCCGACCACGATCGACTGCAGGATGTCGACCCCGAGCCGATCGGCCGCCGCCAGGAACAGGTCGGGATCAGGCTTGGCACGGGCCACGTCCTCGCGTGTGATCACCGCCGGCGGGTCGACGCCCAGCATCGCGATTGCCGGTCCGGCGGTCGCCGGGCTGCCGCTGGTGGCGATCGCCCAGGGCACCTTGAGCTGGGTGAGGCGGCCCAGCAAGTCACGGGCGCCCGGAAGTGGACGGACGTCCCCCATCCGCCGGACGAAGGCGTCGGCGTGCTGCGAGCGAAGCCGCCTGGCATCCTCGGCGCTCAGCCGCAAGCCCGTTTCGCGGAGCAGGGCGTTCACGAACAGGCCGCCGCTCATCCCGATCCGCCGATGGATTTTCCAGACCGAGAGCTCCATCCCGGCACGACCGAGCACCTCGTGCCATGCGAGCACGTGCTGGTACACGCTGTCGACCAGGGTCCCGTCGAGGTCGAACAACATCGCCGGAGCCCCTTCACCCACAAATCTAGTGTGGCATGGCAGAGCTGGCGACCGTCTGATTCTTTAACCCGCGTTTAACGCCGTCGCGGTAGACTGCACGCCCATGTCACAAAGGTCTCGACTGGCGATCATCGCCCACGACGGGAAGAAAGCCGACCTGGTTGCCTTCGCTGCGTTCAATCGCGAGCGGCTGGCAGAGTTCCAGCTGGTTGCCACCAGCTCGACCGGCAAGTTGCTGGCTGACAAAGTCGGGCTCGAGGTCGAGTGTCTCGAGTCAGGCCCGGTCGGAGGAGATGTGCAGATGGCGAATCGTGTGGTGGAGGGCGACGTCGACGCCGTCATCTTCATGGTCGATCCGCTCGGCCAGCATCCTCACGACCCGGACATCCAGACGCTGCTGCGGATCTGCAACGTCCGCAACATCCCACTGGCCACGAATAGTGCATCCGCCGACGCCCTGATCGGCTCTCCGCTGCTGAGCCAGCTTAGAGACACCGGTTAGCGGACCGGCACTTCCTCCCCGTCCTGAGCCCAGCGAGTGTGGAAGGAGCCTTCCTTGTCGGTCCGCTTGTAGCTGTGCGCGCCAAAATAATCACGCAAGCCCTGCACCAGGTTGGCGGGGAGCCGCTCGCTCCGGTAGGCATCGTAATAGGCCAGCGATGAGCTGAAGGCGGGAGCCGGGATGCCGCGGTCGACCGCCACCGCGATCACGCGCCGCCAGGCGTCCTGGGCCGACGCCATCGCGTCTCGGAAGTAGGGCGCCAGCAACAGGTTTTTCAGTCCGGGATCATTCGCGTAGGCATCGGTGATGCGGTTGAGGAAGCGGGCCCGGATGATGCATCCGCCGCGCCAGATCCGCGCGATCGACCCGAGCTGCAGGTCCCACGAGTATTCGTCCGAGGCCGCCTGCATCTGCTCGAATCCCTGGGCATAGGCCACCATCTTCGAGGCGTAGAGCGCGCTCCGCACATCGTCCACCAGCGATCGGGGTGCGGCGGCCCGCATCGCCCCGTCGGGACCCGTGAGCGTCTGCGAGGCCAGCTGGCGATCCGCCTTGAGCGCCGACAGGAATCGCGCAAAGACGGCTTCGGTAATGGCGGTCACCGGGATCCCCAGGTCGAGCGCCGACTGCGAGGCCCACTTGCCAGTGCCTTTCTGGGCCGCCTCGTCAAGGATGACATCGACGAGCGGCCGGCCGGTGGCGCGATCACGCTTGGCCAGCACTTCGGAGGTGATCTGGATCAGGTAGGACTCGAGGTCGCCCTGGTTCCACTGCTTGAAGATGTCCGAGAGATCCGCGGCGCCCAGGTTGAGCGCGTGAGTCAGCAGGTCGTAGGCTTCGGCGATCAGCTGGATGTCCGCGTACTCGATGCCGTTATGGACCATCTTCACGTAATGGCCGGCGCCGCCCGGTCCGATGTAGGTGCAGCAC
>Ga0209804_1001696_pt1 | contig 13999 bp, 12 predicted proteins | sample GraSoiAngelo_139_FD_185896 | JGI IMG/M metagenome (GOLD analysis project Ga0209804, IMG submission 185896) | Grasslands soil microbial communities from the Angelo Coastal Reserve, California, USA - 14_0929_12_20cm (SPAdes) (version 2) | ecosystem: Environmental > Terrestrial > Soil > Grasslands ... | reverse complement strand
TGCAAGAATCGAAATGACGCTTCGAGTCGCCGTCTCCTTCAGCGGTGGAAAAGACAGCGCGTACGCGACTTGGATCGCTATGCATCAAGGTTGGGACGTTAGCCTCGTCACAGTGAAGCCCTGCTCGGCTGACTCCCTCATGTTTCACCACCCAAATGTAGTGTGGACGCGTCTTCAAGCCCAGTCTATGGGATTGTTTCACGAAAGTGTTGAAATGACAAGCACGGACGAGATGACCGATCTTCAGCAAGCTTTGGCTAAGATGAAATCTACACGCGAGATTTTCGGACTCGTCACTGGTGCGGTCGCGAGCGATTATCAGAAGACTCGATTCGACAACATGTGCGATGCAGTCGGGTTGAAATCCTACGCCCCGCTCTGGCATAAAAGTCCGAAATTGCTGGTCGAGGACTTCAAAAGGTCCGGCTTCCGAGTCATCCTCACAGCCGTCGCCGCCAAAGGCCTAGACGAATCATGGCTGGGTCGAGAACTCACAGAAACAGAATGGTCGAAGCTTGAAGGATTGTCAAAGATCCACGGTATACATCTGACCGGTGAGGGTGGAGAGTACGAGAGCTTTGTTCTTGACGCGCCTCATTTCTCGAAGAGAATAGAGATCGAAAAGAGTACGAAGGAGTGGCACGGGGATAGGGGTAGACTGGTCATCGAAGAGGCGTCACTGAGGGATAAGTTGGGCAATTGAGGACCTCACTCCCGACCCGATCTTGTCTTGATCCAGTTTCTGAAATCTTCGGTTGATCATCAATGGCTCCCCGTCTACGATCGTGGTGTCAACGTTTTGACCGTTTGCTGAGTAAACTAGGTCCGAGACGACTGTCTCTTTTCGATGGATTGGGATCAGGTTCGGATCTCGCAGATCGACGAGGACGATATCTGCACGCTTCCCGATCTCAACGCTTCCCACCTCCTTCTCGAGTCCGATACAACGTGCGCCGTCGAGGGTCGCCATGTCCAGGACCCGCTGAGCGTTCATGATTGTGGGGTCCCACCTGGCATTCTTGTGGACGAGAGCAGTTGTCTTCATGGTATCAAACATGTCTAGGCTGTTGTTGCTGGCGGGTCCATCTGTGCCAAGCCCGACGGGAACGCCTGCGTCCCACATCTCCGGGACGGGGGCCGTGCCCCCACTTGCTAGCTTCATGTTCGAGACTGGAGAGTGAGATACCCTGACACCTTTCTTGCCGAACAATCTGACTTCGCTCTTGGTCAGCCAGACGGCGTGGGCGGCCAGGACCCGATTGTTAAGGAAGCCAATCTTGTCCAGGTATTCTGCAACCCGGCCCTTTCCCTCTTTCTCGAATTGAGCCTGCTCTCCTCGAGTTTCTGCGATGTGAATATTGACTAGAGAGTCTTCTTTCTCAGCGAGGTCTCTCGCCCACAGAAGTGTCTCTGGGCCACAGGTATATGGGGCGTGAGGACCAACGGCGAAGTCGAGCAGCGGATTGTGTAGTTGGTGAATGTACTCTAGGAACTTGAGTGTTGTCCTTCGCTCATGTTCGGTGCCTGCCTTGTCGGGCTTGTCAATCATGCCCGGCGAGAGGATTGCTCTTAGGCCCGCCTCATCGACGGCTCTTGCAACGTCTTCCATGTGAAAATACATGTCGACAAAACATGTCGTCCCAGTCCGTGTCATCTCGAGGCTGCCAAGGAGGGCTCCCTGATAGCACATGTCTCCAGTAAGACGACTTTCTAGAGGCCAGATCTTCTTCTCCAGCCAGTCTCGCAACTCCAGATCGTCCGCATAGCCGCGAAAGAGAGTCATCGAGAGGTGCGTATGGGTGTTGATGAGACCGGGGATGAGCACCTTCCGTCTGCAGTCAATGACTTCATCCTTGGAAGCTGGGTTGACTCTGCCAACCTGTTCAATTCTTCCGTCAGCTATCCGGACGGATGCGTTTGCCAAGACCCGTCGTTGCGGGTCCTGGGTGACTATCCAATCACAGTCCTTCAAGACAAGACCCATAGGTGTCACTCTTGGCTGAGACTTGCTTGCGGGATTACTGTTCTTGAAGCCTTGTAACGAGAGTCCAGCAGCTTAGTAACGGCAAGCGCTCGGCTTCTTCCCAGTCCCGCGCCCACGGCTATCTCGGTCATTGATGCTGAGAAGACTTTCCTCAACGACCCAAAATATCCGAGTAATTGTCCTGCCATCTGCGGACCTATCCCGGGAAGCGAGCTGAGGACCGATAGTTGGAGTCGCTTCAGGTCTCGGCTTCTTGGTTTTCGGATGACTATTGGAGGTCCACCCGAACCCGTTGTGTGTCGTCCTCCTTTTCCAAGCGTGAATAGGAACTGAGCGGTTTGTTTTCCGTCGGGTGTGAAGAAGATGTTGAGGCCGAAGTCGAGAACCGATGATATGAGCGCTCCCCATAATGACCGCGAGTTGCGGACACGTTTCAACTCTTCCCTGAGGTCGCCTTCAACCACGAGCATACTGGTACGATAGGCTTCTCCCATCCGATGCGCCTGATCAAAGAGTCTCCCGCTGTAGAGTGATGAGACGAAGTCTCTCACCGACTTTCGCTCAACCGCATAAGAACCAACCACGTAGTCGGCGACGTCAAGCACTCGAAACTCGATGGATGCGCCTAGAGATCGCAGTTCATCAGGGACGCCTGATGGTCGCTCTCTTTCATCGACAATGATTCGGTGCAAGGGCCTATTCTGCAGAACCCCCCTGGATTCGACTCACAAAAGATTATGCTACAGAACTCGCCAAGATTCTAGCATCAGATACGCCAGAAGTTTGGGTTCTGATCCGGACAAATTGGTTGAGCTAAACTTCGTCCCCAGAGAAGAGCAAGGTGTCGAATGAGTAGTAACATCTGTCCAAGATGTGGCAAGCCGATTAGATTGCCGCAAGAGGAAGTTACGATCGTCCGAAACAGAGTAGGCCGTAACAGGTTCGAGGACCGGATGGTGCACAGAGTTTGCCCAACCGGTCAGCCCGTTCTGAGCCAGGTTGGAGGTCAAGAATACTGCACAAACTGCGGACACGCCAAGACCATTCACTCTCCAAGATGTTCCTATTCTAGCTTCGGCTATCGCTGCGATTGCAAGAGATTCCGCAAGTAGTATAGGAAGCAACTCTTTTACACGACGTTTGGACGCGGTTGGCAGCTTTGCAAATCGAATCTTACGACCTGTTCCTGGATGTCGACTTTCGGAACCTGCGTTTTGATGGGAAGGTCAAGATTAAACTTGAATCTGAAAATGATGTCAAGTTGAATTCTGTAGAGCTCGAAATCCTTGAAGTTGATGCCAACGGAAATCCCGTCAAGTACGAGCTAGAAGGAGAAGACTTCACGGTTAGGACCGGGAAGTTCGCCGGCGAACTGAGCATCAAATATCGGGGGTCTATCTCTGACAAGCTCGTAGGTCTTTACAAGGCAGCGTACGACGGCGGCTACGTGGCCTCGACACAGTTCGAGGCTGTATCAGCCAGGCGCCTATTACCATGCCTGGATCATCCCGCTTACAAGGCTGACTTCAAGCTCACTGTCAAAACAGACAGTGACACCTCTGTAATTTCCAATATGCCACCCACGTCGGCGAGGGTGGAGGGTCCAAAGAAGACTGTCGAGTTTCCAAAGACCCCTCGAATGTCCACCTACCTCTTGTACTTGGGAATCGGCAAGTTTGAAGAAGTCACAGAGAGGTTCAACGGAGTCGACTACATAGTAGCCACAGTGCCGGGCAAGAGTTCTAGCGCGAAGTATCCTCTAGATGTGGCCCGAGATTCGGTCAAATTCTTCGAGTCCTATTTTGGTTCGAAGTACAACCTTCCTAAGCTCCATCTTATCGCGGTCCCGGAGTTTGCCGCTGGCGCGATGGAGAACTGGGGAGCCATTACGTTTAGGGAGATTGTGCTCCTTGTCGACAAGGATAGCAGTATTCGGATAAAGAAGCAGGTCGCTGAGGTCATCGCTCACGAAGTGAGTCACCAATGGTTTGGCGATCTCGTCACTATGAAGTGGTGGGATGATCTCTGGCTAAACGAGAGCTTCGCCACTTTCATGGCCTACAAGGCCACTGATTCGATGTTTCCTCAGTGGACTGTCTGGCAAGACTTTGTCCGCGGAGAGACTGCCGGAGCCCTCGAAAGAGATTCACTAGTCAACACGCATCCTATTGAGGTGAAAGTGAATTCTCCCAGCGAGATCGAGGAGATTTTCGACGACATAAGCTACGGCAAAGGAGCAAGCATCATTCGTATGCTCGAAGCGTACGCCGGCGAAGATCAGTTCATGCGCGGCGTGAGATCGTACCTAGAGAAGTACAAATTCTCGAACGCTGCCGGCGAAGACCTCTGGAATCAGATCGAACGTGCCTCTAAGACCAGAGTGAAGGCGATAATGAACGAGTGGATACGGAAACCAGGGTATCCAATCGTCAACGTGAAACTTGACGGAAAGAAACTAATGATCAGACAGGAACGGTTCCTGCTAAACGGGTCATCAGAGCAATCCACCTGGCCAATCCCGATCACACTGAAGATCAACGGGAGAGAGCAGAAGCTTCTGATGGAGTGGAGTGAGGAATCCATACCTGTTCCAGATGGCGTAGACTCGCTGAAGCTCAACCTGGAAGAGACCGGCTTCTACCGCGTCCACTATGACGGACTCTACGACAGAGTCTGGAGATCAAACATGTCTCCCGTTGACCGATACGGGATAGTATCCGACGCTCACGCGTTCACGATTCAAGGCAAGATGAATTTCGTTCAATATCTCGCCCTGCTGGATCGTTACATGAACGAGCAAGAATACCTTCCCGCATTCGAAGTCTCAGACCAGCTATCCTCGCTCTATGCAATGACGCGCAGAGTCGAAGAGACCTCGAGGAGATTCCACCGAACCCAGCTAAAGATACTCGAGAACAGAAAAGATGAGAATAGTATAGTATTGCGAGGGTCCATGGCAAGCAGGCTTGCTCTCGTGGACATGGAGTACGCGAAGGAATTAGCGTCAAAGTTCAGCGAATACGAGAGCGCTGAGCCGGACATGAAACAAGCCATGGTCGTTGCGCACGCCCGTGCGTCAGGGGATTTCGAGACCCTATTCGACAATTACAGGAAGAGACCTTCAGAAGAAGAAAAATCCAGATTTCTCGTCGGCCTAACCAGCTTCGGTAAACCTTCACTCAACGCCCGCGCAATGGAACTCGCATCATCTGGAGAAATAAAGAAGCAACACGTTGGAACCTTGCTCGGCTCGGCCACACGGAATCCTGACGCCAGAACCGCGACCTGGAACTGGATCACTGCCAAATTCGAATGGTTGCGAGGCATCTACGAAGGCACCGGAGTTGTGTCAAGATACTTGACATACATGCTCCCGATCCTAGGAATTGACAGAACCGAGGAAGTAACGAAGTTCTTCGCCCAGCATAATGCTCCGGAGACCACCAAGGGGGTAAGAGCAGGAATAGAGAAGCTCAGAATCAATCAAGCCTTTCTGAAAAGAATCGGCTCGTCTGAGAAGCAAATCGTAGAGGTCAAAGGACGGCGTTGACGTCATCTCTCGATCGGCTTGGACACCGGTAGGTAACAAAGATGAATTCCGGTTTAGGGCGAGTCAAAACTCTCAAGGGCACTGCCAACTTGTTGATTTACGCCTCAATATTTCTCGGAGCAGTACTGCTCATCCAACTGTTCGCTCTCGTTCCCTTCTGGCTATTCTATTCCGTCTTGGCGGGCTGGATCGCATATGTGATCGTTGCATTGGCCGTTGCAAAGGACTTTAGAATGGCATACCCGTTGAGCCTCGTACTCGCGATTCTGACGCTTGCTGTCTCACTGCCACGGTCAGAACATTATTCGCTGATTCAAGCTGGGCTCAGCCTTGCCTCCTTAACTTTCATCGCAGGATCAGCGCTCCAAGTTGCAGTAATCCTGACAATCTCTAGCTATCTTTTCATGACTAGAGGAGATAGAGTCCATGTCCACTAGGAGCGAGAAGGTTGGCCCTCAGATTCCCAGCTCGCGAGTTAGGAGCGGGATTCGGTGGGCTCGACGCCCTGCTTGACGGCGGCTTTCCTGCTGGAAAGGTTGTATTGATCTAGTTCGAATTGAAAGGCCATGGAAACCCTTTGGAGGTCTCAGTGGGCGGACAGAGAACCAGATTGAGAGTCGTGGCCAATCCGCCAGGTTGGATGTGAGGGCCTCTGCGTTCGAGGCTTGTGAGGTTCACGATTGTGGAAAGTAACCTTCGTCTCCTTGACCAATCCCGCCCGCTTGAGCGCGTCGTCAAGGATTTCAAGCTGCTCGACGGTCAAGTCTCTATTCACTTCTATTACGATGCGTTTGACCCCTATGCGAGTGGTCGGGAGGCGGGGCAAGTTGGAAGCGTCCTTCAGGGAAGTTCTGTCGAGAAGGAATGATAAGGTCTCATTGTTACTGAGCCGAATAACAATCGGATTCCCTCGGAAAGCGACCAGATCAGTGACCCGCAGAAAGGTAGGTCAATATTAGAATACTGGACGAGCTAGGATAGACCTTGGTTATCTCGAAAATGAAAGGGAATCTTGGAGGCATCGAGACGAAGGTGATCCATGCCGGGGAACCTCGTCCCCGCATAGCCGGGGCGGTCGTAATGCCTGTTTTCCAATCCGCCACGTATCAATACGCGGGTGAAAAGAGCTACGATGATGTGAGGTACATTCGCCTCAACAACACTCCGAACCACCTGGCCTTAGCGGAAAAACTCGCGGCTCTTGAGAACACTGAAGATGCACTTGTAACTGCAAGCGGGATGGCCGCGATCTCGACATCTCTATTGACATTTCTTGGCAAAGGTGACCACTTTCTGGCTCAGGACTGTCTTTACGGTGGGACCCACGACTTTGTGACGAGGGATATCGAAAAGTTTGGAATCTCTTACGATTTCATTGACGTCAACGACCCAGAATCGTGGAAGCGAAAGCTGAAACCTAGCACTAGAGCGATCTATGTTGAAACGATTTCAAATCCTCTAATGCAGGTACCAGACCTTGAGTCCGTGGTAAGCTTCGCAAAGAGCCACGGGCTTGTCTCCATGATTGACAACACCTTTGCGAGCCCAGTGAATTTTCGTCCGTCAGAATTGGGATTCGACCTGTCCCTCCACAGCGCGACCAAATACCTCAACGGCCACTCAGACATCGTGGCAGGAGCAGTCATCGGAAAGTCGGCTTTGATCCAGAAGGTGACTCACAAACTAAACCATCTCGGAGGGAGCCTTGATCCACACGCCGCCTTTCTACTACACCGCGGCATCAAAACGCTCGCCCTCCGTGTGAAACACCACAACGAGAGCGCGGTGCAAATAGCCCGGTTTCTAGAGAAGCATCCCGCCGTCGCGAAAGTCAACTATCCCGGCTTGGGGAACCATCCAAATCACGAACGAGCTCAAAGGCTCTTCGACGGATTCGGTGGGATGATGAGTTTCGAACTGCACGACGGTGTCGAAGCTGCAGAATTATTCATGCAGACGGCTCGATTGCCTGCTGTCGCCCCGAGCCTAGGCGGAGTCGAAACGTTGGTGACCCGACCCTCAACGACATCACATTCTGGACTGTCTGCCGAAGACCGTCGAAGGTTAGGAATCTCTGATGGACTCATACGGCTCTCGGTAGGAATCGAAGCTACTCAAGACCTCATTGAAGACTTCCGACAAGCCCTTGAGACCCAATCCAACAGAACCTCAAGCCATCGATCCCAAGAAAGAGTACAGGTTCACGAATGAAACCCTAGATTTCAGTAGGACCGTGTATCCACGAACTCGTTCAACTTATACTGGAAAGTTCAAATCGCCGAAGGGACTCTCCTCGGAAGATCTCGCAAAATGTACTGTCTAAAGTGCGGAAGCCAACTCCCAGATGATGCGGCGTTTTGCTCCAAATGTGGCGCTAGGACGAGTTCAACCGGCCAGACTCCTTAGGTTCAATCTAGCGTTGGAACCTCGGGGTCTAGTCAAATCCTAGCACCTTCAAACGCCCAGTCGCTGAAGTGTCCCAGCTGTGGGGCTCCCATCGCTCCCAAATTTGGAGAAATGATAATCACATGCGAATATTGTGGAAATAGCATAACTCTAGGGAGTGCTGGCTGGGCGAATATTCAGAAGCAGACGATGCTTCCGCTGACGATTCAGAGCACCGATGAGATTTCTGGTCGAGTCAAGTCAATGATGGACCGAGAAATGTTGCATAGACACCTACAGGAAAGTTCATCCCTCGAGGAGTCAGGCGAAGACGCTAGTAGATCAGCTCCAGTCTCAGAAAGCGCATGCTCAATATCACATGATTCAGCAGATTAGTTCCGAAGAGACGTCTCGGATACGGAGCTCTTGCATGTTCCAATCTGGTTTGTAAGATATGATCATAGCGGTAACAAGATCGTCCTGGTAGTCGACGGAAATTCTGGAAACCTAATCAACAGTTTAGGTCTCTAGGGTGACTATCTGAACATGTCTTTCCAAAGACAATCAGGCTCGTGAAGAAGTCGGAGAAGTCACGGTTTGCGTCTTATTAGGAAGACGGCGACTCCAACTACAACAATCGCTCCGATAATTCCTCCGATGATCGGCAGCACTGGTAGGCTTGAATTACCGGGGTTTGGCGGCGAGCTCGTCGAGCTGACACTGAGAGTTACTGTCGTTGAATGAGAGAGGGATCCGCTTGACGCTGTTACATTCATCGTATAGTTTCCTAGAGCAACTGGAGTCGAATAGTAACCCGACGATGATGTGGACACGGTCAGTGTCGATGAGGCAGAGCCCCCAACTGACAGGCTGACCGAAGTAGGGCTGAGAGATAGTTGAGGACCAGACGGTGAAACTTCAGCGGCAAGACTTACCGAACCTGAAAAACCACTCACGCTAGTCAAAGTGAGGGTCGATGTCGCCGACGAGCCCTGAATGGTAGTCAGAGATGTCGCGCTAGGCGAGATAGTGAAGTCGGGCATCGATGACGTTTGACTCTGGATGACAAAACTTCCTAACATCGTTGTGGGATGGACTGTGCAGTAATACGTGTACGTGCCAGGACTGGAATTGACAGTGAAGGGTCCTACTGAGGTTGAGGGCGGAACCATGCTGGAACATATATCAACGGTCCCACAGTCGGCAGTGTCAGTGTAACCGTCTTTGTCCAAGTCGATCAGCAATTGGTGCGGTACATTATTCGAACTGGAGACATCTATTGTGAGAGCATCGCCTTGAGTGACCGTTATTGTTGGATTAGAACTGTTCCAGTAGTAGTATGAACCGCTAGTAGTACCGACGAGAGAAATTGTCCGGGAAGATGCTTTCACGGGCATAATAGATGGAAAGATGGAGGGCGCAAGGTATAGAGTTAGCCCAATAAGTAGAATCGTACACACTATGGGTCCAACAAGACTCTTGCGGTGCACGGCAGCTTGTCGATGATGCTATTCCGGTAGTAAGTTATATGCTTTGACCTTGACAATGCGCCTTCCCGGCGGATTCAGAAAACGAAATCGTGGTGCGGCCGCCGGGATTCGAACCCGGGTTCCCGGCTGTTTCCTGACTGGAATGGGAAGCCGGTGTCATAGACCAGGCTGCCCGCCAACACCTACATTTGGGAATTCAAGTGGTGGCTCTGGACCACGGCCGCTCGGACGGTCCAATTGAACCATAGCTTGTAAGCATTTTCGCTCGGTCGAAGTCGCCTGAAATCAGCAATGCCTACTACTCTATAGATTACTGTCGAGAATGCGTCATTTCTGTCGGTTCACCATAAGAGAGCCAGTCCTTACATTCTCTGTACTCTTGGCGTCTGCCATACTTACCAACTGTACATAAAACATAATTCTTCTTTAGTAATAGAGCTGAGTAGCTTCGTTGAAATGTTGCGAAGTCAAACCAGGTGCTGGGGTATCAGCTTCGATGAAGCTTCGATATACGGGCCTCAGGAACAGTCTTTAATCGTTGACTGGAGGAGAAATGTAGAGACGGCGATGATGACTCAAAGCCACTAACAATGTTCTCTTGATTCAACCAATCATTCCTCAGAAAGACCAAAGGTTGTCTCGACTGATATGGATAGCTTGCCTAGGGTTCTGCTAACTTATCGTCGGGTGCCTCTTCGCATCATGAACTGGTCTTTGGCTCTCGTTGTTCATACTGTTGGCTCGCCCGATTCTCGGATCCCATCGCGAAGGCCGCTACACGTGAAGGCACTGTCAACTCTTCAGTTGCTGTTTGTGTATCGTGGCTTCGGTCATCTCTAGCAGTTATGTTGAAGGACCGACGCGTTATACGTTAGGGGCGTTCGTCGTATGACTCTGTCATGTTGGGATGAGGGGAGTGACTCCGACCACGTGACAGCTCTAGACCGGGATATGCCGGTTGGTTGGCCACCGTAAAATCCTTGCCTTGCAATGGGCCAAGCTACCACGTCTGGGCGTGACGGGGCGGTTGAGGTTCGACCGTTCCCTGCCGAGACGAAGCCACGGGCTTCTGAGGCGGAAGGGCTCTCAGGTGAAGCAGTGAAGGGAAACCCGACGACGACAGTAATCCCCAGAGTCGATGAGAGCAAGTCTAGTCATCGAGCAACCGAAGACTTGACAGAACCACAGAACCCACGTGAACCCTATACTTTCACATTTGACTTTCGGGGTCCCCTCTTGTTTTTGGGTTACCAAGGATCATAGTGAGCTTTATGATGGATCCGATGGTCCGAGGCTCTCGGTATTCTCTCCACGCGCTAATCTTTCAAGAGAGGTGTTCGAAGTGTTTCTTGGGGCATCTTCTAAGGGCCCGCGACCGGAGGTTTGGATGCGACATCGATTCCGCGAGAACTGCTCCAGTTTACGAGTACACAGGAAAAACTATCGAAAGCCTTGCGCTAGTGATAGGTGAACCCTGATGAACCGTCCCGTGGCACATAGTTGGAATAGGAGAAGTCTTGACAGCGCGGGCCTTGCCTTACTGCTCGTCGCGACAGTGGCTCTTAGCTCCTTGTCTACCGTCAGGGTCAATATCCCCCATGTCGTCCGGGCGAAGAGTGAAGAACCTGCGTTTCCTACCGATCCGTTCTATAACCCGGGACCCTGCGCTTCCTGTACGACCAGCTTCCAATACATCGCGAACGGTCACTCAGGCATTCAGACAGAGTCCGCTTCAATAGGTTCATGCGGGGGGTTGTGCAATGGGCTCTTCGTAGTTTCAGCAGGGACATTGTATGATCCGGTTGGAATGCTCGGTGAATCAGTAGTATACAACGACTGTATAGGGATCGTTTGTGGAATAAACCTGGCCACTTGGAGTCTAAAACTCCCTTCCGGCATACCTGACGCCTGCGTTCCAAACATACCATTAGCATCGGGCATAACGTCAACGTCGTGCACGGATGTCAGGGGTTTCGACTTGTCTGGTACTATAACCGGAGCGCTTGGTGGAATACTCTTGACCTCAGCAACCCCGGTCGGCGATCCAACTTGTACAAAGTTTCTAGGCGCAACGCCAGACAAGGACAACATACCAGCCAATGCTTGCTGGACTACTGATTATCAGATTGTCCAAGCAGGACAGTCAGTCAACCCGCCCTGCATTGAAGGAGTAACCGCCTGTATAACAAGCTCGTCGATCACCTCGAAAAGCAATACGACCGTGATAAATCCTATAGTGAACGGCAAACAATACAACGGGACATTTGTCCAGATTGGGACACAAGTCACGCAGCAGACATGGTATATCTACCGAGAGATTACGAGTCTAACCCTCCAAATTGTACCACCGGCAATTGTGCCCCGCTGCGTAAAGACGAACTCTGGCTCCGCGAATGTCTGTAACAGCGATGTCAGCATCTGCGGGTTCTTCGCCATAGACAAATGCGATCCGATGCGGACATTAACCGGTTCTCTCCCTGGGTTAGTATCTGACATCAACAAGGTATCAATTCTAACATCGACGAGAATCAGTTTCGGTCTCAACTCGGTGGGTTTTGGAGGACTTACGTGCAGCCAATCCGACCTCGTCTCAGGCACCTGCTGGTATGGGATCGTGGGCGTCTGGATTGGCGGCCAAGGAATCCAGACGTCGGGCTGTACAGGTCAGAACACTTGTAATTTCGTGCAAGGCATTCATACCCAGCTGCCTATCTTTCAGGACCCTGGACTGACCCGGCCAGCAACAGTACCAACTGTCGACCAGCTCGTCAATCTGTCGCAGCTCAACAACAAGACGATGCCAGAAATGATCGCGGCGAACACCTATGGACAAGTTTTCACCTACATTGATACTCAGAGTCTCGGGGTGCAGTATTCTGCAAATACTGCGAGCTGCACAATTGGCACACTGACGAGCTGCATAACATCCCCGGCGCCTGTAGTAATCAACGTGCCAATTGTCTATGACATTATCGGCTCCAAGAGTCTGGCGAGCTGGCTCTATCAGTATCCGGGCATACCTCCCAATGGAGGCAGAACGGCAGGCTTCATCTCAGGACGAGTCGTTGACGGATCGAGTAAGAACATACTAGGCCACTACAGTCCGATCCTAGGCGCATGCATCGGTCTGAGCGCACCGTGCAGCGGCCAACCCGGACAGATCGAGCTGCAGACCGACACTAACGGCTACTATAGTCTGTCGAACATTCCACCAGGCACCTATACGCTCTACGCCTCAGCCCAAGGCTACTCAACGGTCTTTCAGACAAACGTCGTCACCTCGGTCGGCGACACGACCGTCGTCAACTTCATCCTTCAACCGGTGAATCCTCCAGGAGCCTCGTGTCTGATACCACCAACTCCGAACCCGATACCCTTCCAGCATCCGATCCCTGGAATCGCTTGTATGCCAAACTGGGTCTGGTACACTTTAGGAGCCGCTGTCTTCGGAATCATCATAGTTCTGGTTCTAGCATGGTCGCCGTTCGGAGGGACTCTCGTCTCCGCAGCAGGCAGAGGACTAAGGAGTCTCGCGAATCGCGGCGGTAATGATAGTGCCGCGGCCGCGGCTACGCTCTCTACAGCATTCACCAGAAATTGTAATTAGCAGCCTCAAAACCACGAGGCGCCTAGATCCTGGTGTCTTGTAGGTCGAAGTAATCACGAATTAGGATAAGTCAAAGCCAGGAATTAACCTGGGTGAGGTCGTCGGGGAGGAAACCTTTAATGGTGGGTAGTATGATGAGAACGTGGGAAAGATTGGCCGTCCTCAAAGTTGACGACAGGTACAGGGTTCTTCTCGACAAAGAAGTGCGGGAACTTCTAAGGATCGCTCCCGGCGACGAGGTCCTCGCCATTCCCTACTCGGAGGGAGTCCTCATTACGTCTCTCAAAGGAAAACGGTTCAAGACTTCCCTGGCCGGCTTCCGCTTCCGGGAAGAGAGCCACGAAGCCTCCAAGTATCTCTTCAAGAAGAACTAGCCAGTGCCAGTTCTCGACACGGTCGTACTCTTTGGTGCGGCCGATCCCAAAGACCCTCATCACGAGAAGTCAACCTTTCACCTCACACACTTGATCCAACCCGGCTTCTACCTCGCATCCTTCGCGCTCTTCGAGTTTGATATCGTGATGAAGAGTCGCGGGATGAGCTATCGTGAGAGAATGGTGAGGCACGCGCTCCTGGCCCGGGACCACCCAGCAACAACTTCCAGGGTGAAGGCACTCTCTCCTCAGGTCTTGTATCTGACCACTAGAATAGAAGGCGAGGAAAAGGTCGACTATTTCGATGCCGGTGTCGCCGCTGAAGCCCAAGCCTTGGATGGAAACGTCATTTCCACAGACTCGGTTTTTGACCGAATATCCGGGGTCAGAAGGGTCTGGTGAATGTTTGGAGACTTCCGGTTGCTGGTTCGGTGGTATCTTCGGTCATCTCTAACTGTTACATTCGATGAGTCACTCTGTACACGTTAGGGGCGTTCGTCGTATGACTCTGTCATGTTGGGATGAGGGGAGTGACTCCGACCACGTGACAGCTCTAGACCGGGATATGCCGGTTGGTTGGCCACCGTAAAATCCTTGCCTTGCAATGGG
>Ga0209804_1001694_pt1 | contig 14011 bp, 9 predicted proteins | sample GraSoiAngelo_139_FD_185896 | JGI IMG/M metagenome (GOLD analysis project Ga0209804, IMG submission 185896) | Grasslands soil microbial communities from the Angelo Coastal Reserve, California, USA - 14_0929_12_20cm (SPAdes) (version 2) | ecosystem: Environmental > Terrestrial > Soil > Grasslands ... | reverse complement strand
CCGCGCCATTCACACAGCGAAGGACACCATCTTGCGCCGTTATGCTCCGGACTCGGTGAAATTTGACGATGCCAAACCCAGCACTCTGGATCATGTCAAAACGGGCGATCAGCTTCGCGCGCGAGGCGCGCGTAGTGCGGATGGCACCGATTTTGCCCCGGAAGAAATCGTTTCCGGATCTTTCAGAAGCATCGCCGGCACAATCAACGCAATTGACGCCGCTATGAATACCGTCACGGTGACGGACCTGGTCACCAAGAAGCCCTTGATGGTGAAGATCACGCCGCAATCGCAAGTGGTCAAGCTGCCCGCTCAAATGGCTCAGGCTATCGCCTTCCGGTTGAAAGGCAGCGCGGCGGGAACTCCGGCAAGCGCAGCGCCGGGATCCGCTCCACGCCCTTCGGGCGCTCCGTCGGAATCCGCGCGCACGGCTGGCGGCGAGCAGCGTGGCGACCAGCGTATAGGCGGCGCGGGATCGACTCGAGCAGGCGGCGCACAGGCTGGCGTGCCGGCCGACTTGCAGCAAATCGTGAATCGGATGCCCGCGGCGCACCTCGCCGATTTTCAGAAGGGCGATGCCGTCATGATCGTGTCAACCGAAGGCACGAGTTCCGGCGGCGTCACTGCGATCACCATGCTCGGGGGAATCGAACCGATTCTGGCTGCCGCGCCTACTGGCGTGCAGAGCATGACCCTTTCGCCTTGGAATCTCGGCGGTGGGGGCGGTGAAGAGGGCGAGGGAGCCACCCCATAGCGGCATGCTAGAACATTACCTCATGAGCGTTCCGAGGAGCGACAGGCGATGCGCAGTTTGCATCCCGGTGCGGCAAGGTGCACGTTGCGCTCGAAGCGCCATACTCCTTCTGCTGTTGGGCCTCGCGTTCGCGAACCGCCTGCCGGCGCAAACCGGCGCCACAGGGTCTCTGTACGGGACGGTGCTGGATCCTTCCGGCAGCGCTGTGCTGAACGCTCCTGTGAAGGCCACGTCGGCCTCGGGGCGGATCTCGTCCGCGACCACAAACTCGGCCGGCGCATACGAATTGAACAACCTGCCGGCAGGTGCGTACACCATCGAGGCTACCGTGAAGGGCTTCGCGCCGTTTAAGAAGGAAAGTGTTGCGGTGACCGCGAATCGAGCGGAACAGTTCGACATTACGCTGGCGATCGAGCGGCGAGAGGAGCAAATCACCGTCGCCGGAGAGGCATTGTCGGTGGACACCAGCCCCTCGAACAATGCCAGCGCCGTCGTGCTCACCGGCCAGCAGCTCGAAGCCCTGCCGGATGACCCTGACGAATTGCAACAGGACCTCGAAGCGCTAGCAGGTCCCTCGGCGGGCCCCAACGGAGGGCAGATGTACATCGACGGTTTTACCGCCGGCCAGCTTCCGCCGAAATCGTCGATTCGCGAAATTCGCATCAATCAGAACCCCTTTTCGGCGGAACTTGATAAGGTGGGATACGGCAGAATTGAAATCTTCACCAGGCCCGGCACCAACCAGTGGCACGGCCAATCGTCCTTGAATTCCACGGATTCCGTCTTCAACGCTCGGAATCCGTTTATTAACGGGTCCGTGCCTCCCTACCACTCGCTGCAAACCGAACAGAACGTTGGCGGTCCGCTGGGCAAGAAAGGGTCAATCTTTTTCAACGCCGAGTACCGGGACATTCACGATCAGTCGGTGGTGAGCGCCGAAATCCTCAACTCCAGCGGTATGGCCACTCCCTTCAGCGCCACGGTTCCCAATGTGCGGAAACGCCTGAACATCGGCCCGCGGGTGGACTACCAACTTACCAAGAACAACACACTCTCGGTACGGTATCGGTATGTTTGGGATCAGGAAAACAACAACGGGATCGGTGCAGCGTCGCTGGCCTCACAGGGCTACAACGTGCACAAGCCCGAACAGACCCTGCAAGTTGCCGACACCCAGATTTTGGGAGCAAAAATCGTCAACGAGACGCGCTTCCAATATCTCAAACAGGGCAATAACCAAACCCCACAGAGCATTCTGCCCACCGTGTCTGTTGGCGGCGAACTCACCGACGGCGGAAGCAATCAGGGAAACAACATCGATAATCAGAATCACTACGAGTTCCAAAACTACACCTCCGTTGCCCTTGGAAAGCACTTTATAAAATTTGGAGCGCGCCTGCGCGAGGTCACCGATAGCAGCAACTCAACAGGCGGCTTCAACGGCTCTTTCACTTTCGCTTGCCTGACCCCAACTTCTTCTTGCACCAATGCGTTATCGAGTGGTTTGCCCAGTCAATTCAAACTCACCACCGGCCTGCCGACGGCAAGCGTCAGCATGTTGGACGCCGGCGTGTATATCCAAGATGACTGGCGAGTGCGTCCGAACATAACCCTTAGTTATGGTTTGCGTCTCGAAACGCAAACCCATATCTCCGACAGGGCGGATTGGGCTCCGCGAGTCGGCATTGCCTGGGGCGTTGGAGGCGGGGGAAAGAAAGCTCCCAAAACGATCTTGCGAGCTGGCTGGGGAACCTTCTACGACCGCTTCACCACAGCTTCCATTCTTGAAGCGGAAAGGTTCAATGGCGTCACCGAACAAACGTATAGCATCAATAACCCTGGCTTCTTCTGCCCCAATTCTCTTTCCGCCTGCCCCTCAATCGGCAGTATAGCCAGTCTCAGCACGTCCGTTCCCGTCATCTACCAGGTCGGTCCAAACCTCCGCGCGCCGTTGCTCATGCAGACCGCAGTCAGTATCGAGCGGCAAATCACCAAGATTGTCAACGTGTCGGTTTCTTACCTGAACTCGCGCGGATACCGCCAGTTGCTGACCAACAACATCAACTCGCCCGTTCTGCCCGGAACCCTGACTCCTGCCAGCCCTGCGAACGGCGGTGTGTACCCCAATGGGATCAAAGAGGCCATCTACCAGTTCACTTCGACGGGGATCTTCCGGCAAAACCAATTGGTCGTAAACACCACCGTGCGCGCCGGCGCCAAGCTGCTGCTCAACGGCTACTACACGCTGAACTACGCTCACAGCGATACGGGAGGAGTCAACACTTTCCCGTCCGACCCTTACAACGTACTCGCAGACTATGGCCGGGCCGCCTTTGATATCCGAGACAGAGCCTTTGTCGGCGGGACAATCAGCATGCCGTGGGCGCTCCGCCTCAGCCCCTTCATGGTGCTCAGTTCCGGAAGGCCCTACAACATTACCCTGAGCCAGGACTTGATTGGTTCCACACTGCTCAACCAGCGGCCGGGCTTCGTCTCGTCGAACGCTTGTTCTACAACAAGCATTAACGGGAGCATTTACTGCACTCCATTTGGCACTTTCGATTCCCAGCCCACAGCCGGCGAGGCGCTTGTTCCGATCAACTCTCTTACTGGCCCCTCGCAATTTTCCCTCAACTTGCGGGTTGCCAAGACGCTCAGCTTCGGCGGTAAAGCTGGGGAGGGCACGCCGGGAGCGCAAGGAGGCCGGGGAGGGGGCGGAGGGCGCGGACCGGGCGGCCCCGGAGGCGGAGGCTTTGGGCGTCCTGGCGGCGGCCCCTTGGGTGGAGGCGGCGGCGGAAACGCTAACGCAGGGCGTTTTAACTTCACCGTGAGCATCAACGTTCGCAATATCTTTAATAACGTAAACTTGGCGACGCCGATTGGAGCCCTGACTTCGCCGGAGTTCGGCATGTCCAACAGCCTCGCCGGAGGCGGTGGACCGGGTGGGGGCGGGCCAGGCGGAAACGCCGCAAATCGTGCGGTTTATTTGCAGGGCATCTTCGCCTTCTAGTATTCGGTTTCGCGAGGGCGAGCGGCGCTCGAACACGAACATGGCATTCTCAGTTGCGACACTAGCTCAAAGCCGCGATGCGCGGCCGCTTCGCGTGGCTGGGTGCCGCCGTGCTCCTGATGGCGGTCGGCGGTCTGGCCACGGTCGCTACGCAGGACACGTGGCTCGATGGGTACGGCATAATTGCGTACTTCCTCGTTCCCCTTGCCTTCATCCCCATGGCGGCTGGCGCGATCGCGAGTCCGCGAGCCAATCGTTTCGTCGAGAGCGCCTTCACCGCGCCGGTCGAACGAAGTAACTGGCTCGCGGCGAAAGTCCTCGTGCTCCTCACACTTGCAGGTGCCTACTACCTCGCGTACACCTACCACGTGGGTCTGCCGCTCCTCTTGGGGAAATTCCTGATCTGGACTGTCGGCATTCTCGTCGCGAGCGTCGCCGTCGGCACGCTTATCGGCGTCCTCTTCACCGGCCGCAGCATTGCGGCACCCGCCGCGACCGGCGTGGGCGTCCTCCTCGCGTACGCGGGGCTCGTCCCGCTCCAGGAGCTGATGGTGGCGCAAGGCAACGGCGCGACGCGCACTGGCCATCTCGCGCTCGCGAGTCCCGTGGTGCTCCTCAAGAACGCGCTGGGGTTCACGCTCGTGGCAGGCAGCATTCCCGCCACGACGACCCTGACGTGAATCAGTCTGCTGGTCGTCGTGATCGGCGCGTTCACGCTGGCCGTGTGGGTTTTTCTGCGCGCGCAAGGCGTCGAAACGTGGGAAACCACGCGTAGCCAACGATGGACTATCACGCTCGCGATCGTCGCGATCGCCCTTCTTCGCGTCATGCTTGCGGACACCAATTACGACAACCCTGCACCACGTACGAACAACGCGCCAGCCATCCGTGGGCTCTTCGCACGTGCCAGCAGCAGCCTGGCCTTGACCCCCACCCGGCGGCCAACCACCCACCGTTGCTGCGGCACGATCCTCAATCGAGATGCGGCGTCCTTGGGAACCGATGAGCGCACGCGGCAAGATCTCCTCCTCCCCGTCGACGCCACCCAGCGCGTCACGGACCTACTAGGTATCCAGATCGTCGGGGAAAACGGGCTGGAAGCGACGGCCGACCCGAACGCGCTCCGAGACATTCCTATTCCTATTGAGATTGTGCACGCACTGCGTGCGCACATCGGCAGCAGGAAGGAAGGCTTTGTCTTCACCATGAAGAACGGCACACCGTGGAACGCTGCCCTTGTGTTGAAGCGGCACCTTCGTAAGAAGCTGGGAGTTATGGACGGCCATCTGCACATGTTTCGACACGTTCGCAACTCGGCAGCTTCACGCGGGTATTTCCGTTGCTGTGGTGTCGAAGCTGTTGGGACACGGCAGCATCTCGACCACTTTGAACATCTACGCACACGTCTTGGCTGAGCACCTAGAGCAGTTTGAGCGTCAGCGTGCGAAAGTTCTCGGAATTTCGGGCAACTTATCGGGCACCTGACGCACCTGACGCTGCCCAGCGTGCCCAGCGTCAATCGCTTGACAAGCGTGGGGTAACGAGCGTAGAACTCCGATCAACCGTCCAAAGAACGCAGTAGTGGAAGGGCCAGATTTTCTCCTAATTTCCTAGTGTCATCGCCAAAAGGGGTGAGCGATGAGCGTTACCACCGGCCGGTTGATCTGCGACAAATCTACGCATTTAATACATCACGTCTTTTTACAAACTAGGGACCAGACCAGGCGGAGCCGGAGGGCACTATACGCCACCGACCGAGCGGGGACGTTCGTAAGTGTCAAACAGGGCCTTCGGCCCGCGAAAGTGCATGAAAAACCACGGACGGCGACCACGTCTTTTCAACAGTCGACTGCGAAAGTCAGGTTAGTCTGGTTTTTCGACCCTGCTAGACATTTGCCATAGTGATTCTTTAGGCCAGCCGGAACCTCGGCTGCGACCGTGGGTCCGGGTAAAGCAGTCGCGTATTACAAGGAGGAGCCATGGTGAGGAGCTCGAGGAGAAAACTATACGCAGTGCCGCGATTGATTGCGATTGTCATTGCATTGATTGGATTGATTGTATTGGGCAATTGCACAGTTCTGGCTCAAGGTTTCACGGCGGCTATTACGGGCACGGTCACGGACACGTCGGGAGCTGCGGTGCCGGGCGCGGCGGTTACCGTCAAACACCTGGAGACGGGGCTGACGCGCGCGGTGCAGGCTGACGCCAGCGGTAATTACAGTGTTCCGTCGCTGCCCGTCGGGGAATACGAGCTGACTGCCGAAAAGATGGGATTCCAGCGCGAAGTGCGGCGCGGAATTAACCTGGTGGTAGCTCAGGAAGCCGTGGTGAATTTGACGTTACAAGTGGGAAGTATCGTGCAGCAAGTCACCGTGACTGAGGCTGCTCCGCTGGTGAACACGACTATGACCTCTACCTCCGGATTGGTCACCGAGCAACAGATCAAGGAGCTGCCGCTGAACGGACGCAGCTTCGATCAGCTTCTCACCATCACCCCCGGCACCGTCAATTACACTTCGAATGTGGGACTCCAAGGCAACTTCTTTTCGGTGGTGGGCCGGAGGCCGGAAGAAAATAAGTACACGATCAACGGGATAGAGTACCTCGGCGCGAATGCCGCGGGCCAGCCGAGCGGGCCCTATGGCGCGAGCGGCCAGGTGCTGGGAGTGGATGCGGTGCGGGAATTCAACCTGATCCAGCACAGCTATGGCGCTGAATACGGGAAGCGAGCCGGCGGCCAGGTCAGCATCGTAACCGACTCGGGGACGAACCAGTTGCATGGAAGCGCGTTCGAGTACCTCCGCAACAGCGGCCTGGACGCCCGCAACTACTTCGATCAAACCACGAGCGCGCCGTCCTTTAGGCGCAATCAATTTGGAGGATCGCTGGGAGGCCCGCTGAAGAAAGACAAGCTATTCCTGTTCGGAAACTACGAAGGCTTTCGGCAACGGCTGGCGGTGAGCAGCGACGCGGTGGTTCCCGATGCGCAGTTTCGCCAAGGCTGTTTACCTCTCAACCTAATCACCGGTGCGCCCAAGGCCTGCCCAAATTATCCTGGTTATGGCATCGTTCCCAAGTTGGCGACGGGTATGCTGCCATTCGCCAACGCCTTTTGGCCGACTCCGAATGGGTCCGAGCTGCTTGTGAACGGCCTGCCCACGGGGACCGCCTTTGCGATCGGGAATCCCGGCCAGGCCATTCGCGAGGATTTTGGCCTCGCCCGGTTTGACTATACTGTGTCCGCGAAAGATTCCCTCTCCGTCAGCTACCTGACGGACAACGGAGACAAGAACGACCCGCAACCGGACGCGGTTTTCGCCGACGTGAGCGGCCCGCGCAGCCACGTGGTCTCGCTCCAGGAGACTCACGGGGGGTTCACGAGCTCGCGTACCACCGACGAAATGTTGCCCGTCACGCCATTCCCGGCGAACCTTTCGTTTGTTACCGGACGTGTTCCCGGCCAAATCACAATCGGGGGCGGAGTAAGCACCGCGGCCGCTTCGGCGATCGTGGTGGCGAACGGGAACGCTCCAACGGGCAATGCCGTCAATTTGGCCACCGGCAGCGACGATGTGCACTTCACGAGGGGCAAGCACTCCTTCAGCGTTGGTGGGTGGGTGCAGCGCGTACAAGAAAACCAGAGCGGGCCGGCTCAGAATGTTTCGGGTACGGTTGCTTATCCGACCTTGCAGGCGTTTCTCCAGGATTCCCCCACGTCCTTTAACACCAATGTGGTGGTGACTGAGATGGGCTATCGGCAATGGGAGGGGGCCTGGTACGTTAAGGATGAAATCAAGCTCAAGCCGAACCTCATGTTGCAAGTGGGATTGAGAGACGAGATGACGGATGGGTGGAATGAGGTGAACGGCCGCTGTTCCAACCTTCAGTTTGACCAAAACGCGGTCGTCCTAACCGATCCATTAATTGGCCGCTCGTGCCTGACCGAGAACAACGCCAAAGCGTTGTGGCAGCCGCGCGTGGGACTGGCGTGGGACCCCACCGGCACCGCGACCTGGGCGGTGCGGGCCAGCTTCGGAACTTACAACGATCTCCAGGACAACCTGGCATTCCGGCTGGACTCGAATCCGCCGTTCAACCCCCGGCTCGTGTTGAGCGGTGCGCTGCTTCCTCAGATTCCGCTCAACCCGGCAATACCGCTTCCGCCCACCTGCAATGCACAGTTGGTGGCGGCGAACGCGAACTGTTCGATCTATTCCGAGGCAGGAGTGGACCCAACCATGCACACGCCCACCGTGGAGCAATGGAGCTTCACCGTGGAGCGCGGGTTCACGAGAGATCTCGCGCTGCAGGTTAGCTATGTAGGTTCAGAAGCCTACCACACGTTGGTTCCCGCCAATCTCAACTCGCCTTATCCGCAGGTGTGTACGAACCCGCAGGGCTGCCTCAGCGGCGGCGTCACTACTAAGGCCCCGGTCACGGTACCGCAAGGGACCACGTACAATGCGCCACTGGAATCGTGTCGCGGGCCTTTGGGGAAACCTATTGCGTGTTACCCCAATCCGTTCGTGAACAAGCTGAGTGAACAGTTGTTCGAGGGAACCAGCAACTACAATGCCCTGCACGCCTCGCTCGTAAAACGCGCCACCCGTGGCTTGAGCTTCAAGGCCAACTACACCTTCTCCAAGGCGCTCGATTACAATTCGGGAGGCTCCTCCAACGCCAGCCAGAATCAGACGAAGTCGCTCCTGGATGTTTACAATCTGGCACTCAGCAAGGGAATCGCGGCCTTCAGTCTGCGGCACCAGTTCAACGGCAATTTCGGCTATCAACTGCCGTTTGGAAAGGGACGGCATTGGGCCGGCAACGCCCGCGGGTGGGTGGACCAGTTGATTGGGGGTTGGCAATGGAACGGCATCGTCACCGCTCAGAGCGGTTTCCCCTTGACACCGCAGGTTGGCGCGAATATTTCCGGGACCGGCGATACGGATAACCCTGACGTGCCCAACTGGACCCCCAACTTTAGCAGACCGGTGATTTTGGGGACCGACAGCTTCAAGAAGACAGGCCAGTATTTCGATCCCAAGGCTTTCTCGCTGCCACTAGCCGGGACTTTCGGGAACGTCCAGCGCGGGTCGCTCACCGGGCCGGGGCTAATTGACTTCGACACTTCGCTCTTCAAAAAATTCACCATTAACGAGAATTGGAGCTTGCAGTTCCGGACGGAGGCCTTCAACGTTTTCAATCAGGTAAACTTCAGGGAACCGAACGCGGTGATTTTCCAGGGGAGCAACTACAGCTCCTCTGCAGGGGTCATCACCTCGACGGCTACGTCTTCGCGGCAAATCCAGTTCGCGCTGAAGCTCCTGTTTTGATCCAATCTGAGGCGATCACGCTCGAGAAGGGAGCTGGCCTCCCGGGAATGCCGGAAGGCGCCTCTCGAATGTGCGGGACGACCTGCCGTTTCGGGCAAAAGTCTCTCCTGGTTGACGTGCGCGGAAGAACGGCCGGGCGAGGTCCATACGTCGCCGTCTACTACCGAGTTTGCAGCCAACTAGAACTAGAGATCGCGCCGGCTCAGCGCTTCTTGGCCGGAAAGAATTCGGGCATGTAGTAGGAGTACATGCCATTCGAGACGCTGTCAATTGTATAGACCTCGCGATCGCTCGGATTCAGAGCCACACCAGCGGGCCAAATCATTTGACTCGCGGACCCTTTGATAATCCCGCGCGGCGGCACGTCTCCATTGTCGGTGATGTCCCACACGCCGATAAACCCTGGCTTGTCCGGGTCCCATGGAGAAGGCGAGGGTTAAGGAGGGACGGGTTCGCCGCGTCGTATGGGAGTTCATAGACGGGCAACGCAACAGAACGAATGGAGGGGAGGAAAAACGGCAGAGGAGCCCGGGCCGTTGAAGCCCAGACCCTCTGCGTACATTGCAATGTTCACGAAATCGCCGGTGGATAGGTTATGCCCGGAGGAGCATAGCGCCGGCGAAGGCGTGCAAAAAATCTTCAGGTCTTAGCGGTGATCAAGAATTGCTCCTCCTTGGGATACCCATCCGCACAGATTGAAGCTTTTTGAGCCCACGGATGTCAAGGCGTCTAACGACGAACTCCGGAGTTTCAGCCACAAATCACTTCGGGGCTGGATTCTGCCCCAAATCTAAATGTTTCGTTCCGAGTTATGAGTGAAGTGGATTGTCCTTTCTTGCCCTTCTGGCCACTAGCAGGCCGACTCATCGCAAGCGTAGCTTCTTCGCGAGGGGGGCAGGACTGGCGGACGCTCCCCGAGCTGTTCTGTTTTCAGGTAAAACCGTAGTTCCGCCCGTCTATTCCGGCTCAATACCCTACTTCAAAACACGAGGAGGAGACCCTCATGAGAACCGATCGGCATCGGTTTTTGGCCCGGGCAATTCTGCTGATACTGCCACTGATCTTCGTGGTTATCGCGAGGGGTGACAGCGAGGAGACCAAATTCCGATGGGACATTATCAGCCTCGACGTCACTACCGGCACCGTTTCGGCTGGTGGGAGCGCATCAGCGCTCGCGAACGACAGCTCGAAGATCACCCTCACGGGCTCTGGGACCTTCAAACCAGATGACCCTGAGGACGTGGCTGGCGGCGGGACTTGGACGACGTTCGACTCGAGCAGTCAAACTACCGTGAGCGGCACGTACGAGGTCAAGAGACTCGTGAAATTCGATGTGGCACCCGGCACGTTTCCGGCATCGACCGACAACATCGGCAACCCGCTAGATTTCCGGGCAGGCCTCGTGTTTCTTCGCATCCGCTACCTCCCGGATGGCCAGTCGGGGATTCTCGTGGTCAGCTGCCATGGCGCTATGACACCCAATACTGTCTTCGAGGGGATCACGGCGTCGAAAGGCTATGTCGACTACTTCAACCGCGTGGCGCCGGTCATGGGGGTGAACGGGAACCGCTCGGCGTTCCACGTCGTTCCCCAAGCCTGAGAATTAGCGACAAACCTGAAGCGCTTCGGCTGGCTGCACTTCCAGAGGTTGGAACGCGAAAGCCGCCCATGGCGCGGCAGTGCAGCTAAGGACATTCGGTTTCAGCCCCGCGGCAGCGCGACTGGACGCGGAGGCATGAAATTTGCCCACGCGTACACACATCACGCCGTGGGAGCCACATGATGTTGCCCCGCTGCTTAAAGGAGGAAAAATATGCTAGGAAGCTTAAAGCTTGCCAAGCGATGGCTTGCGGTCCCGCTAGTATTAATGGTAGTGATTGGGCTAGCTGTTTTCTCGCCACGATTGGCCTCCGGAAATGAACCGAACGACAAAACGATTGCCAGCGGCGGAGGAACAACCATCATCCATGGTGGAACAGGGCCGTCTCAAGGGTTCCTCCCGGTTCTGACGACTATTGCCTTCCACGCCGAAGGGACCGCCGGCAGCGTAACCGGTTCCTTCGAGTGTCTCGCCCTGGCGCCAGAGGTGGGCACGGGCTCGAAGAGCGCGCAATTTACCGTGAACGCGATGTACGTCACCGGGCAAATCACCGGAGCCACTGTACATGGCGACACTGCGACTCTGACTGGCACCTCGGTCGTTACAGGACTCGGAGCGGGCCTCGACCTCCCGTTTACGTTCGTGGTGCAAAAAGGCGGTCCAGGTGCCACTTCGGTGCTGACAGTTAATGGTCTGACGTTCAACGAGATTCTAGTCGAGGGTTCCTTCCAGGTACAGACGAACCCTTGAGACTTGTCAGTACGCTGCGGTATGTCGCACGCTGATTCGCCAGAACGACTCCGAGAGGGGAAATGTGAAAGACGAAAAAGTGACGGCGCAGGTTCGCCCGGGGAGTGTACCTCCAACCGGTGAGCCGCACACCAGGTGCCTTCGCCGCACGTGCAAGGCAGCGGCTGTAGTTTTAGCGGCGCTGACCGTCGTGGTTACGACAGGGGCGCAGGATGGCTCGCTGATCGGCAAGGAAGTGTCTATTCCGCGGCATCTTCAGGACGGAGAGGAATTCGAGCTCTCCATCCCCAAGTTGATTCAATTCGGCGAAAAGCTGTTCACCGCTAAGTTCACAATCCAGGAAGGGGCAGGGCGCCCGCTAACCAAAGGAACCGGCAACCCTCTCTCGGATCCGACGTCGCCATTGGTGTTCCCGACGAATTTCGACCGGCTCTCTTCGCCTGACGCAAACTCCTGTGCGGGCTGTCATAACGCTCCTACCCCAGGCGGTGGGGGCGACCGCGTGACTGAGGTTTTCGTTTTGGCTCAGCGCTTCGACCGTCTGACGTTCGACCATAATGAAAAGCCTCTCATGCCCACACGCGGCACTATGGACGAATCGGGACAGTACGTAACCTTGGACAACGCCACCGACGACCGGAAGACGATCAGCATGAATGGGTCTGGATTCATCGAGATGCTTGCGCGCCAGATGACCGCGGACCTGCAGGCGGAAGCAGCCTTGACACCTATAGGCGGAAGCACGCCATTGACGTCGAAAGGCGTTTCCTTCGGCACTCTGATACACAAAGCGGACGGTAGCTGGGATACTTCAAAGGTGGAAGGCTTGGTGGCCCCGAGTCTCTCGACGAGCGGTCAGAGTCCGCCAAGCCTGATCATCCGGCCCCTTCACCAAGCCAGCAACGTCGTCTCCCTGCGGCAGTTCAGCAATAACGCCTTCAACCATCATCACGGCATGCAGGCCGAGGAGCGGTTTGGTCACGTCGACGCGGACGGCGACGGCTTTACGAACGAACTGACCACCGCCGATCTGACCGCGGTTTCCATCTACCAGGCTACGCTGGCTGTTCCGGGTCGCGTGATTCCGAATGATCCAGCGGTCGAGCGAGCGAACTTAGAAGGCGAAGTGCTGTTCAAGCACATCGGCTGCACTCGCTGTCACGTACCGACTTTGTCCCTTACCGCCAACAATAACCCGGGATTGCCCGGGCAGCCCGGATGGGTCTACTTCGAACCTAACCCGTATAATCCTCTTAGCGGTCCGAACTCACCCAACTTGCAGCTCGGCCCTGCGAACTATTCAGTCCTTCCTTTCAGTGCTCCCGCTCGCCCGGTCGACTTAACTGGCGAGGATTTACCGCAACCCCGCTTGCATCCCGTCAATGGCGTGGTGATGGTTCCTGCATACACCGATCTCAAGGTCCACGACCTCAGCGCCACAGGCAATGCTGCAACCGGCGACCCCGAGTGCGAGCCCCTCGATCAAAACCAGCCGCCGACATTGCATGGGGGCGCCCCGAATCCTAAATTCTTCGCCGGAAACTGCAAGTTCATCACTCGGAAGCTCTGGGGTTTCTACAATCAGGGCGGTGCATTCATGCACCACGGCAAATTCACAACTGCCCGCGAAGCGGTTGAGGCCCACAACGGCGAGGCTGCCACTGAGCAGCAGAACTTCGACAATCTTACACCCGACGAGAAAAACGATGTGATTGAATTCTTGAAGTCGCTGCAGATTCTTCCGTCGGGATCGGAATCACTGGTTGTCGATGAGCACGGCAGACCGAAACATTGGCCGCCCTTAGAGTTTCGCTCAGAAGAGTGATCGGCGATCCGCTACCGATAGGCCCTTCCAGTTTTTGTTCGTACGTCGATACCCTATAATAAAAGAGCGCTGACTAGACTCACGTGGGGTGCTGCGCGCGAGGCTTGCGCCCTTATACCCCATCAACTGATTGACGGCTACAAACTCGAAGAGTGGGCTCGCCGGAGGAGCATAGCGCCGGCGAAGGCGTGCAAAAAATCTTCAGGTCTTAGCGGTGATCAAGAATTGCTCCTCCATTGAGGTACCTATTCGCACAGATTGAAGCTTTTTGGTCGCTGGCGTGTCAAGACCGAGGTCGAGATTTCGATGCGCGGCGCGTTCCTTTTGTTGGCCCCCTGCCAATAGCATTTCGTCAGACCAACCCCGCTAGCACTTCGCCGTCAAGGCTTCGTGGCGAGCCGTTAGGCGATCTCTTCCGTAGCCAGAGTTCTTTCCGCTCCAGTATTGGTCGGCGCCGTCGCCGGCACGGGTTCATCGGTGCCGCCTATGTCGGCGCTGACATAGTCGGCACGCGAATGCTACGATGATAAGCAGCTTCGGAGCCCCATTGAAACTGCGTCAGCAGAGGCTTGGCCACGTGGATGGATCGCCTGTTACAGAAACGATCTATCCGCACGTGGTCAGCGAGGATGGAAAGCACTACGCTGCGAAACTTGGAAAGGCCGTGTGGGGAATTTTGGACGCCATTGGACGCCAAAAGAAAAATCGGGAGTTAGCCTGGTCACTAACTCCCGTTACA
>Ga0209804_1001691_pt1 | contig 14020 bp, 14 predicted proteins | sample GraSoiAngelo_139_FD_185896 | JGI IMG/M metagenome (GOLD analysis project Ga0209804, IMG submission 185896) | Grasslands soil microbial communities from the Angelo Coastal Reserve, California, USA - 14_0929_12_20cm (SPAdes) (version 2) | ecosystem: Environmental > Terrestrial > Soil > Grasslands ... | reverse complement strand
CCGAGGCGCGCCGGGTCGGGGTCCCCCTGTAGGAAACTTGACACGCTCCGGCAAAGAGTACTACCCTGCGCGGGGGACGGCACGCCTGCGGGGTGGACGGGATGCTGCTCGACTGGGGCTACGTCGCGATCTTCGCCATCGTCGGCACCCTGCTCGCCGCGATGCCGCTCTTCGTGATCTGGCTGATCAGCCCCCGCAGCGATTATCCGCAGAAATTTGAGACCTACGAGTCCGGCGTCCCTGCGATCGGGCAGGCCTGGGCGCAGTTCAACGTTCGATACTATCTCTTCTCGCTGGTCTTCGTCGTGTTCGACGTCGAGATCATCTACCTCTACCCGTGGGCGGTCGTCTACCGCAAAGCGGGGCCCGTCGCCTTCTACGATATGCTGGTCTTCCTCGCGATCCTGACCCTCGGCCTCGTCTACGCCTGGCGCAAGGGCGCGCTCGAGTGGGTCTAGCGGAGGCGGCCGCGCTGCCCTGGTACGTCGAGGTCGAGCGGGCGATCGGCGGCACCGTCCTGATCTTCAGCGGCGTCGCCGTGGTCGCGGCGATGTTCGGCGTGCTCCTGGAGCGCAAGATCAGCGGGTGGATGCAGAGCCGGCTCGGCCCCAAGCACGTCGGCCCCCAGGGGCTGCTCCAGACGATCGCCGACACGATCAAGCTCCTTCAGAAGGAGAACATCGTCCCGCGCAACGCCGACGCCACGATCTTCGCCTCGGCGGTGCTCGTCGTGCCGCTGGCCGCCCTGCTCGATTACGTCGTGATCCCCTTCGGGACGACCCGGTGGGGGCCGCTCATCTTCCGCGATCTCAACATCGGGGTGCTCTACTTTGCCGCAACCTCGTCCCTCGTCGTCGTCGGGATCCTGATGGCCGGGTGGGGGTCGAACAACAAGTACGCCCTGATCGGCGGGCTGCGCTCCGCCTCGCAGATGGTCAGTTACGAGATCCCGATGGGGCTGGCGCTGATCACGGTCGCCATGCTGGCCGGCTCGCTGTCGACGGTCCAGATCGTCAACGCCCAGGCGGGCTGGTGGTATGCGGTGGAGCAGCCGCTGGCCTTCCTGATCTTCCTCACCGCCGCCGTGGCCGAAGTGAACCGGGTGCCGTTCGACCTCGTCGAGGCCGAGAGCGAGCTGGTGGCCGGCTACTTCTCGGAGTACACCGGGATGCGGTTCGCCCTCTTCCAGCTCGGGGAGTACGGCGAGATGTTCGCGATGGCGGCGATGGCGGTCACCCTGTTCCTCGGGGGGTGGCGGGGCCCGGTGCTGCCGCCGGTGCTCTGGTTCGTCCTCAAGCTCTACGCGCTGATCTTCGTCTTCATGTGGGTCCGCTGGACCTATCCCCGGTTCCGCATCGATCAGCTGCTCAACTTCGCGTGGAAGGTGCTGATCCCGGTGGGACTCCTGAATCTTGTGGTGACGGCGTTCTTCATCATGGTGGTCCACCGATGACCGGGGAGGCCATCGCCTTCTACGGCCTCGCCGCGGTCATCCTGGTCTCCGGTCTCGTCGTGGTCGGCAGCCCCAACATCGTCCACAGCGCGGTGGCGCTGGTCCCGGCGTTCCTCGGGATCACGGGGATCTACATCCTTCTCGGCGCGGAGTTCGTGGCCGGAATCCAGGTGCTGATCTACGCCGGCGCGATCACCGTCCTCGTGCTGTTCGTGATCATGCTCACCGAGGGCGGCACCGGCCTCAGGCAGCAGCAGCGGAATGAGCAGGGGCCGATCGGCGCGAGCGTGGCCGTCGCCATCGCCGTGCTGCTGATCGCCGGGGTCACGCACACCACCTGGGGCCGGGGGGCGGGGACGCTGCCGGCCTACACGCCCGGAGCCATCGGCCGGAGCTTCCTCGGCACGAACCTCCTGGCGTTCGAGGGAACCTCGATCGTGCTCCTGGTGTCCCTGATCGGCGCGATCATCATCGCCCGGAAAGAGGAGTAGGGATGGTCACCCTGGCCGATTACCTCGTGCTGAGCGCCGTCGTGTTTGCGCTGGGCCTGTACGCCGTCGTCACCCGCCGGAACGGCGTGGCGATCCTCATGGGGATCGAGCTGATGCTGAACGCCGCCAACATCAACCTGGTCGCCTTCAATAAATACGCGGCCCCGGGCGCGGTGCAGGGCCAGATCTTCGCCCTGATCGTCATCACGCTCGCCGCCTGCGAGGCGGCGGTGGGCCTGGCCCTGGTCCTGGCCGCCTATCGGAGCCTGGAGACGATCCACGTGGACGAGATCAATGTGATGAGATGGTAGCCCTCTCCCCATGACCCCATACGCTTGGCTCATCCCCCTGCTGCCGCTGCTCGCCTTCGCCCTGGTGATCTGGCGGGGCGACCGGCTGCCCGGGCGCGGGGCCTATGTCAGCATCGCGGGCATCGCCCTGGCCGGCCTCTGCGGGCTGGTGCTGCTCGGGGAGACGGCGTTCGGGCGGCGCGCCGACCTGACCTATCAGTGGGTCGTGCTCGGCGGCCGGCCGCTCACCGTCGGCTTCATCGTCGATCCCCTCAGCGCCGTGATGACGGCGATGGTGGGCGTCGTCGCCTCGCTGATCACCATCTACTCCGTCGGGTACATGGAGGGGGATCCCCGCTTCTCGCGCTTCTTCGCCTACCTGTCCCTGTTCCAGTTCTCGATGCTCTTCCTGGTTCTGGCCGACAACTTCCTATTTATCTACGCGGGATGGGAACTGGTGGGCCTGTGCTCCTACCTGCTGATCGGGTTCTGGTTCGAGCGCCCGGCGGCGGCGCGCGCGGCGCTCAAGGCGTTCGTGACGACGCGGGTGGGCGACTTCTCGATGATGATCGGCATCCTGATCCTGTTCCTGCACACCGGGACGCTGAGCTTCTCGGGGGTCTTCCATGGGATCGCCGCCGGCCGCATCGGCGGCCCGCTGCTGACCCTGGCCGCCATCCTCGTCTTCGGCGGGGCGGTGGGCAAGTCGGCCCAGATCCCCCTCCACGTCTGGCTGCCCGACGCGATGGAGGGCCCGACCCCGGTGAGCGCCCTGATCCACGCGGCCACGATGGTGGCCGCCGGCGTGTACCTCGTCGCGCGGACCTACCCGCTGTTCGTCCAGTCCCCCGGCCACGAGGCGCTGACGGTCGTCGCGTACGTCGGCGGGATCACGGCCATTGTTGCGGCCACGATGGGTGTCGTGGAGGACGACATCAAGCGGGTGCTTGCCTACTCGACCATGAGCCAGTTGGGCTACATGCTGATGGGGCTCGGCGTGCTCGGCTACACGGCCGGGATGTTCCACCTGATCACGCACGCGTTCTTCAAGGCGCTCCTCTTCCTCGGGGCCGGCAGTGTGATTCACGCCGTCGCGACCAACAACATGAAGGAGATGGGCGGGTTGGCGCGTGCGATGCCGGTGACGTTCTGGACCTTCCTGGTGGCCACGCTGGCCCTCACCGGGATCCCGCCCTTCTCGGGCTTCTTCAGCAAGGACGCGATCCTGCTGGCGGCCTACGCGCAGGACAGAACCCTCTGGCTCCTCGGCACCATCGGGGCGTTCGTCACGGCGTTCTACATGGGGCGGCTCACCTGGTACACGTTTGCCGGCTCGTACCGGGGCGGCGGGCATCCGCACGAGAGTCCAACGGTCATGACCGTCCCGCTCGTGATCCTCGGCGTCGCCGCGGCGGTCCTGGGGTTTCTGGAGTCCCCCTTTGAGCGCTACGTCCGCTTCCCCGGGGTGGAGGCCCCCGCGCCCAACGCTCCGCTGCTCGCCGTGTCGGTGCTCGTCGCGCTGGCGGGATGGGCCGCCGCGGCCGCAATCTACCACTGGCGGCTTATCCCGTCCGCGGCCCTCCGCCGGTACCTCCGCGCTCCCTACACGCTGCTCGTCCACAAGTATTACGTCGACGATCTCTACGGGTGGGTGTTCCTCAAGGTCGGGGGGCTGGTGGTTCTGCTCGCCGGCGCCTTCGACCGCTACGTCGTGGACGGCCTCGTGAACGCCGTCGGGTGGCTGACCGGCCGGCTGGGGTGGGTCCTGCGGTTCCTGCAGACCGGACGCGAGGAAAATTACCTCCTGCTCATCTTCCTCGGCCTGGTGGTCATCGTCCTGGTGAGGTTGGTGCGGTGAGCGTGGTGCTCAGCCTGATCCTCTGGGTGCCGGTGGCCGGTGCCGTGGCGTTGTTGTTTGTGGACCCGGAGCGGGTGGGGACGATCCGGCGCGTGGCGCTGGCCGCCTCGCTGCTGGCCTTCGCGGCCTCCCTGGCCGCCGCGCTGGCGTTCGACCGCGCCCACGCCGGGGTGATGCAGTTCGTGGAGGTCAGGCCCTGGATCCCCTCGATCGGCGTCACCTATCATCTCGGCGCGGACGGGTTGAGCCTGCCGCTGGTCGTCCTGACGACGCTGCTGACGGTCCTGTGCGTGATCTACTCCTGGCGCGTGGACGTGCGGCCCAAGGAGTACATGATCCTCTTCCTCCTCCTCGAGACCGGCATGGTCGGGGTGTTCCTGGCGCTCGACTTTTTCCTCTTCTACGTGTTCTGGGAACTCAGCCTGATCCCGATGTACTTCATCATCGCCATCTGGGGCGGGCCGCGCCGGGCCTACGCCGCGATCAAGTTTTTCCTGTACACGCTGGTGGGGTCGCTCGCGATGCTGCTGGCGATCCTGATCGTGTACTTCCACTCGTCGCCCCCGACCTTTGACATCCTCGCGCTGATCCGGCAGCAGCCGCTCCGCCGTGACCTGCCGCTGGCGATCCTGGCGTTCTGGGGGTTCTTCCTCGGTTTTGCGATCAAGGTGCCGATGTTCCCGTTCCACACCTGGCTGCCGGACGCGCACGTCGAGGCGCCGACCGCCGGGAGCGTCCTGCTGGCGGCGGTGCTCCTGAAGCTGGGCACCTACGGGTTCGTCCGCATCGCCCTGCCGCTGCTCCCGCAGGCCTTCGCCCATCTCGCCTACGTCGTCGCCGTCCTCGCCGTGATCGCGGCGGTCTACGGCGCGCTCGTCGCAATGGCCCAGACCGATCTCAAGAAGCTCGTCGCCTACTCGAGCGTCAACCACATGGGCTACGTCATGCTGGGGATTGCCGCGGCCGCGGCGGCGGCGGGGCGCAAGGACCTGGCGGCGGCGGCCGCGACCGCGCTCAACGGGGCCACGCTGCAGATGCTCGCCCACGGGGTCATTACCGGCGCCCTGTTCTTCCTGGTCGGGGTGATCTACGACTACCGGGCGCATACGCGGGGGGTCGATGACTTCGGCGGGCTCGGGGCCCGGCTGCCGGTCTACACGGGCCTGACGATGCTGGCGATGCTCGGTTCGCTCGGCCTGCCGGGACTGATGGGGTTCGTGGCCGAGTTTCTGATCTTTCTGGGATCCTTCCAGATCTACCCGACGCTGACCGTCGTGGCCCTGGTCGGCGTGGTGATCACCGTCGCCTACTTCTTGTGGGCGATCCAGCGGATCTTCTTCGGGCCGCTCAACGCGCGCTGGGCCGCCCTGCCGGATCTCGACCGCCGCGAGGAGTGGGCGCTCGTCCCGCTGGCGGCGCTGATGGTGTTCGTCGGCGTCTATCCGCGTCCGCTCGTCGATACGATCAACAGGGCGATGGTCGCCATCCTGGGAATGGTGAGATGACCGCCGACGTCCGCGCGATTACGCCGGAGCTGATCATCGCCGCACTCGGCGTCGTGCTCCTGGTCGTCGACCTGGTGACCGCGCCCAACCAGAAGCGTCTCGCCGGGTGGATCGGCGTGGGGGGCCTGCTGGTCGCGCTCGTGCCGACGGCCGAGTTGCTGGGGGGAGCGCCGCACTTTGCGTTCGCCGAGACCTACGCGATCGACGCGTTCGCCGCGTTCTTCAAGGGGATCGCGATTCTGAGCGGCGTGCTCGTGCTGCTCGCGGCTATGGAGTTTTTCCAGGGCCAGAAGACGCGCTACGAGGGGGAGATCTACAGCCTGATCGTCTTCATGGTCCTCGGGCTGGCAATGATGGCGGCCGCCGCGGACCTCATCCTGCTGTTCCTGGCGATCGAGTTCGTCTCCCTCATCTCCTACGTGCTGGCCGGGGCTCTGAAGGGCGACCCGAAGAGCAACGAGGCTGGCATCAAGTACTTCTTCTATGGGGCGGCCGCCTCCGCGGTGATGCTGTACGGGTTTACGTTCCTGTACGGCGCCGCGGGCACGACGAACATCTACCGCCTGATGCAGCACACGGCCTACCTCAACTCCGGGTTCCTGGGGCTCGCGGTGATGCTCGTCCTCGCCGGACTCGGGTTCAAGATCTCCATCGTCCCGTTCCACCAGTGGACGCCGGACGTCTACGAGGGGGCGCCGACGCCGGTCACCGCATTCCTGTCGGTCGGCAGCAAGGCGGCGGCGTTCGCGGCCCTCCTCCGCGTGTTCTCCGTGGCCCTGCCCGCCTATGGGTGGGTGACGATCCTGGCGGGACTGGCGGCGGTCACGATGACCCTGGGCAACCTCGTGGCGCTCTCCCAGCAGAACATCAAGCGGATGCTGGCGTACAGTTCCATCGCCCACGCCGGCTACATGCTCATCGGCGTCGTGGCGCAGGCGTCCAACCCGGTGGGGCCCTGGTCGGGGCAGGGCGCCGTCCTCTTCTATCTGTTCGCGTACACCTTCACCAACATGGGGGCCTTTGCCGTGGCGATCAGCGTTGAGCGGGCGCTGGGCTCGGATGCGATCCCCGACTACGCGGGACTGTCCACGCGCGCCCCGTTCTCGGCGTTCGCGATGGCGCTGTTCATGCTGTCGCTGACCGGCATTCCTCCCACCGCAGTGTTCTTCGGCAAATTCTTCCTGTTCGCCGCGGCGATCAACACCGGATTCCTCTGGCTCGCCGTCGTGGGGATCCTCAACAGCGTGGTCTCCCTCTTCTACTATGCCGGCGTGATCCGGGCGATGTACCAGATGCCGGCGCCCGACGGCGCGCCGGCGCTCCCGGAGACTTCCCTGGTGCGCACGCTGCTCACAGTCACCGTGGCCGTCACGGTGTTCATCGTGTTCTTCCTCGAGCGGGTGATCAGCGTGGTGACCGGGGCAGCGACCCTCGGCAGATACTGAGCGGCCGGATCGCGCGTCGGCCGCGAAATCGTTCGATCCAGCGCCCGGGGGCGACTGCGCACGAGAGAACACCCGCCGGGGCAAGCCCTTGACAGTCATTTCCGTCCTTTGCTACCATGAGGCGAGTTTGCTGCCCGATCGTCCGCGGGCGGCGGCAGACGGAACAGATCCGGATCGCGGGCGATATTTTTTTGCCCACGGGAGCGTTCATGGCTCACCCCGACGCCTCGAAGTCCTCATCCGGCGACGAAATTCTACGGAAGATCGCTCAAAAAGAACGGGAACTTCAAGAGGAGCTCATCAGGGCGCAGCAGGAGGCCGCGCGGCTGGTGGAAGAGGCCCAGCGCCAGGCCGAGGCCCTGAGGGCTCGGGCGCGGGAGCAGGCCCAGCAGGAGGCTGTCGCCGCGGCGGCGGCCGCTGCGGCCGCCGCTCAGGCCATTACGGAGCAGGTCCTCGCTCGGGCGCGGACGGACGCCGAGGCGATCCGAACGCAGGCGGAAGGACGGATGAACGCGGCCGTCGATCTGGTGGTGCGTGAGGTGCTCGGGGGGCTCACGTGATCGTCCCGATGAGCCGGATCACCGTGCTCGGCCCGCGGCGGCTGCAGCGCGGTGTCGTGGAAGCCGTCCAGCGACTGGGCGTCCTCCACATCGATCACGTCCGGCCGGCCGATGAGGCGATCGGTCCCCGGGAGCTATCCCCGGAAGACCAGGCCACCCGCGCGGCGCTCGACGGCGTGCGAACGCAGGCCGAAGGGATCCTGGCCCTCCTGCCCGTCATCGAGACGCCTCCGCCGGCGACCGAGGCCTTCTCGACGCAGACCCCCGAAGCCCTCCGCGCTCGACTGGCCCCGGTTGAGACCGAGACGCAGAGCCTGACCCGCCGCCTTCTCGAGGCGGAAGAGGAGCAGGAGCTGCTGCGGGCCTACGGCCGGGCGATCGAGGTGCTGGCGCCGCTCCTCGCGCTGTTGGAAGCGAGCCGGCGCGTGGAGGCCATCGGGTTCGTCATGGACGCCAAGCCGCCTGATGCCATCGACATGCTGCGCGCGGAGTTGGAGCAGGCGACCGGCGGCCGGCTGGAACTGGTGAGCCGCCCCGTGGACGACAACCGGATCGGCGCCGTCGTGGCCTTTGCCCGGCAGGACGCCGAGGCGGTCCGCGGCATCCTCACCCGCGCCGGCGTGACCGAGCTCCGGCTCCCCGCGAGCGTTCGAGGACTGCCCCTCGGGCAGGCCGTCCCCCAGCTCCAGGCGCGCGCCCGGGCCCTCCCGGGCGAGATCGAGAATCTCCGCCGGCAGCTGATGGAGCTCAGCCGGCGCCATCGGGCCGAGATCGGGGCGATCGCGACGGTCGCACGGGATGCGGCGCACCGCTACGAGCTGATGGCGCAGCTCCCCCAGTCCCGCTACGCCTTTCTCGTCTACGGGTGGGCGCCGACGCGGCGGGTCTTCGCGGTGCGCGACGGCCTCTTCAGGCGGTTCGGGCGGGAGATCATGGTGTACGATGAGCCGGCGCCGGTGCACCACGCCGAGCACGTGCCTGTCCTCCTGGACAACCCCGGGTGGCTCAAGCCGTTCGAGCTCTTTCTCGGCATCTTCGATCCGCCGAAGTATGGGACGTTCGACCCGACGATCTTCTTTGCGATCGGGATGCCGCTGTGGGTCGGCATCATCATCGGGGACGTGGGGTACGGGCTGTTTCTCCTGGGGATCGCGCTGTGGCTGCGCGCCAAGGCCGCGGCCGGGCGTCCCTGGCGGGCGGTGATCGGCGGGATCGATTTTGGATTCACCATGCGCCCCGCGGTGCTGTGGTCCGTGGTCGCGCTCCTCACTTGGATGACGGTCTGGACGTTTCTCTTCGGGATCGTCTTTGGGGAGTTCTTCGGCAACCTCCCGGAGCGGTTCATCCCGGGGTTCCACCCGTGGTTCGATCGGCTGGGCCTCGTCACCATTTACCTGTACATCTCGATCGGGTTCGGTCTGGCCCAGGTGTACCTGGGCCTGATTTTGGAGATGGTGAAAGCCGTGCGGCACCAGGAGCGAAGGGAACTGCTGGAAGCCGTGGCCCTCCTGAGTGGAGGGACCTCGATCTTTCTCTGGCTGGCCACCCAGGTGCACGTGCTGTCCCCCGCCTTTTTCCGGCCGGTGATGCTGGGCGGCGCGCTGGTCTTTTTGCTCGCGCTGCTCGCGTCGGCCACCCTGGGGAGCCTGATGTGGGTGATGGAATCCATCTCGACCTTCGGCGCCATCATCTCGTACGCCCGGATCTTTGCCGTCGGCATGGCCTCCCTGGCCCTGGCGATCGTCGCCAATACCCTCGGCGGAGGATACACCGGGGCGTTTTCGCAGGTCGTCCTCGGGATCTTCGTGGGCGCGGTGGCGCACATCCTGTTCTTCGGGCTGTCGGTGCTCAGCCACATCCTGCAGCCCGCCCGACTCCACTGGGTCGAGTTCTTCTCCAAGTTCAAGTACTACCAGGACACCGGGCATCCGTACCGGCCATTCCAACGCACCGGAGGTGGATAGCGTGAGAAGGCGGGGGGCGATCCTGATTTTGGCGTTGATCGGGTTGTCGATTGTGTCGTTCGCGGCGATGGCGGCCGCGCAGGAGGCGGGCAAGCCGGCCGGGGCCGGCATCGGCGCGGGCCTGCTGGGCGTGGGTGCCGGCATCGCGATCGGGTTCGGGGCCGTCGGCACGGGCATCGCGCAGTCGAGGATCGGCGGCGCGGCGGCCGGGGTGATCGCCGAGCGCCCGGAGATGTTCGGCACCATGCTGGTGCTGCTCGTCATTCCGGAGACGCTCGTGATTTTCGGGTTCGTGATCGCTTTCTTCCTGTACGGGAAGATCTGACCTGCCGGCCGTCGAGAGGAGCACGATGGGCTCCGAACTGGCCCGACTGCTGGAGGGCGAGGCCCGGGTCGAGAAGGACAAAGTCCTCGCCGAGGCGCGGGCGCGGGCCGAGGAACTCCTTGCCGCCGCCCGGAAGGACGCCGAGGAGCTCGCGGGCGCGACGCGCCGGCGGCTGGAGAACGAGCGCGCGCAGGCCAAGACCCGGGCCGCCAGCGCCGCCAGCCTCAAGGCCGCCGCGATGCTGCTGGAAGCCAAGGACACAGCGATCCAGGCAGTGTTCGACCGGGCCGCCGCGGAGCTCAAACGGATGAGCGAGGATCCGGCCCGCCGGCGGGCCATGCTGCGGACCCTCCTCACAGAGGCCGCCCAAGGGCTCGAGACCCAGGGCGGAACGCTGGACGTGCCCCCGGGCGATGCCGGGATTGCCCAGGAGGTCGCCAAAGCGATGGGCCTGTCCGTCGAGATTCGGGAAACCCCCGAGGTGATCGGCGGCGTCCGGTTGACGACCCGAGACCGGCGGATCATGGTGGAGAATACCCTGGCCAGCCGGCTCAGCCGGGCCCGCGCCGCCCTGGTCTCCCGCGTTGCGGGGACGCTATGGGGCAAGTAGTGGGGGCGTCGCAGTAGCCGGGTCGCGGGACGATGGGGGATTTTTCGTACATCAACGCCCGCGTGAAGGTGATGAAGGCCCGCCTGCTCGCGCAGGGCCGCGTGGAGGAGCTCCTGCAGGCTGCCGACCTCGATGCCCTGATCCAGGCCCTGACGGATACGCCGTATAACCTGGAGCTCCAGGAAGCCCTCAGCCGCTTTCGCGGCGCGCGGGCCGTGGACGAGGCCCTTTCGCAGAACTTCTACCACACCACGCGGCGGATCCTGAGTTTCGCCGACGGGCCGTCCCGCCGCCAGATCGAAGTGGTGCTGCTGCGCTACGATCTGCAGAACATCCGTGCCATCGTCCGAGGCCGGCACACCGGCAAGACCGAAGACGAGATCCTGGCCACGGTCTATCCGGGCGGCGTGCTGAGCGAGGGCCAGCTGCGCGAGCTGCTGCAGCAGCCGGACCTCCGGGCGATCGCCGACACGCTGGTGACGTGGATGCATCCCCTGGGCCGCGCCCTGCGCGAGGGGGTGGATGCGGCGCAGCGAAGCGGGAGCCTGCTCGACATCGAGCTGGCGCTGGACCGCGCCTACGCCCGCTACGGGCTCCGGGTGTCGGACGGGGAGGGGGACGGCGATGCGACGTTCCGCCGGTTCCTCAGCTCCGAGATCACCGCGACGAACGTGAAGACGGCACTGAAGCTCCGGCGGGTGAAGGAGCTGTCGCGGGAGGAGCGGCAGCGGTTCTTCATCCCCGGCGGGGCGATCTCGCTGGAGCGGTTCCTGACGCTGGCCGATCCACAATCGAGCCTGGCCGAGTCGGGCGCGCTGCGCCTGTTCGGCGCCGAGCTCAAAGGAACGGAGCAGCTCTCGGAGATGGAGCGGGCGATCGACCGGGCGGCGTTGCGGTGGGCCGCCCAGCTCTACCTCGGCGACCCGCTGGCGCTCGACGTCGTCATCGGCTACCTCACCCGCAAGGCCGCCGAGGTCAGCAACCTGCGCGTGATCGCGCACGCGAAGCTGCTGGGGGTGCCGATCGACCTCGCCCGCCAGGAGCTCGTCAGTGTATAAGGTCGCCGTCATCACGGACAGCGAAACCGCGACCGGCTTCCGTCTGGCCGGGGTGGAAGTGCGCGAGGCGGCCGCGCCCGAGGACGCGCTCGGGCTGATCCGCGAGTACGCCGCCGCCGGGTACGGGCTGCTCATCGTCAACGAGGATCTGCTCCGGGGCACCGACGACGCCCGCGCGCGGATCCTGCGCGACCGCGACCTGCCGGTGGTCGTGCCGCTGCCCCCGGCGCGCGCAAAATTGGAGTCCGGCGAGGCCTACATCGCGCGGCTGGTGAAGGAGCACATCGGGTTTGCCGTGAAGCTGAAGTAACAGACTGCGTGGAGCCGCGGGCTCTAGAGAGGACGGACACATGGCAGGAGCGACTGGGGAAATCACCCGCATCTCCGGCCCGGCGGTCATCGCGCGGGGCCTGGCCGGCGCGCGGATGTACGATATCGTGCGCGTCGGCAAGGAGAAGCTGATCGGCGAGATCATCCGGCTCGACGGCGAGACCGCGTTCGTCCAGGTGTACGAGGACACCTCCGGGCTGTACCTCGGCGAGCCGATCGAGTCCACCGGCGCGCCTCTCGCGCTCGAACTCGGCCCGGGCATGCTCAGCAGCATCTACGACGGCATCCAGCGCCCGCTGGACAAGATCCGGGACGCGCAGGGGGACTTCATCTCGCGCGGCGTCATCGTCACCTCGCTCGACCGGGGACGGAAGTGGACATTTGTCCCCAAGGTCAAGCAGGGGGACCGCGTCGGCCCGGGAGACATCCTCGGCGAGGTCCAGGAGTACTCGTACGCGCACCGCGTGATGGTGCCGCCGGATGCCTCCGAGGACGAGGTGGTCGAGATCAAGGGCGGGGACGTGACCGTCACCGATGTCGTGGCCCGGCTGCGCGGGGGCCGGGAGCTGCGGATGATGCAGACCTGGCCGGTGCGCATCCCCCGGCCGGCGAAGCGCAAGCTGGAGCCGACCGAACTGTTCGTGACCGGCCAGCGGATCCTGGACGTCCTCTTCCCGGTGGCGATGGGGGGGACCGCGGCGGTGCCCGGGCCGTTCGGCAGCGGGAAGACCGTCGTGCAGCAGACCCTCTCCAAGTGGTCGAACGCCGACATCATCGTCTACGTCGGCTGCGGGGAGCGGGGGAACGAGATGACGGACGTGCTCACCGAGTTCCCCGAGCTGGAGGACCCCCGCAACGGCCGGCCGCTGATGGAGCGGACGATCCTCGTCGCCAACACCTCCAACATGCCGGTCGCGGCGCGCGAGGCCAGCATCTACACCGGCGTGACGATGGCGGAGTACTTCCGCGACATGGGCTACCGGGTGGCGCTGATGGCCGACTCCACGAGCCGATGGGCCGAGGCGCTGCGCGAGATCTCGTCCCGCCTCGAGGAGATGCCGGCGGAGGAGGGCTATCCTCCGTACCTGGCCAGCCGGCTCTCCGCCTTCTACGAGCGGGCCGGCCGGGCGGTGGTGCTCGGCAAGGACGAGCGGGTGGGGGCGGTGACGGTCGTCGGCGCCGTGAGCCCGCCCGGCGGCGACCTCTCGGAGCCGGTGACGCAGAGCACGCTCAGGATCGTGGGGACCTTCTGGTCGCTGGACGCGCAGCTGGCGTACCGCCGGCACTTCCCGGCGATCAACTGGAACCGGTCCTACAGCCTGTACGAGGGCCTCTTGAACTCCTGGTACGGCAAGAACGTCGCCGAGGACTTCACCGACCAGCGCGCCTGGGTCAGCGCGATCCTCTCCCGCGAGGCCGGCCTGCAGGAGGTCGTCCAGCTCGTCGGCCCCGACGCGCTCCAGGACCAGGAGCGCCTCGTCATCGAGACCGGCAAAATGATCCGCGAGTACTTCCTGCAGCAGAGCGCGTTCAGCGAGGTGGACGCGTCGTGCTCCCTCGAGAAGGCCTACTGGATGGTCCGCGGCATCCGGGCGTTCTACGAGGCCGCCGCCAAAGCGCTCGAGCGCGGGATGGTGATCGACGAGATCATCAACCTGCCCCAGAACGAGCAGATTGCCCGGTTCAAGGAAGTCCCGAACGACAAGTTCCGCCCGCACATCGACGAGTTCCTGAAGTCCCTGCCGGCCGCCTTCGGCGAGAAGACCAAGGGGGCCGCCCCCGTGGGCGCGTCCGGCGCATCCGGGGATGGACGCCCCGGCGCGGCGCGCCAGACCTAGGAGGGAGCGCGGATGCAGCTGTCCACCAAGCGCTACACCAGCATCAACTACATCTCGGGCCCGCTCCTGTTCGTCGAGGGAGCGCGCGACCTGGCCTACGGCGCGATCGTGGAGATCCACGTCCAGGACGGCAGCGTGCGCGGCGGCCAGGTCATCGAGGTCTCCGAGCGCAACGCGGTGATCCAGGTGTTCGAGGAGACCCGAGGGATGGACCTCGCCAAGACCTCGCTCAGCCTGCGCGAGGACGTCGCCCGGATCGGCGTCAGCCGCGAGATGATCGGCCGGCGGTTCAA
>Ga0209804_1001690_pt1 | contig 14027 bp, 10 predicted proteins | sample GraSoiAngelo_139_FD_185896 | JGI IMG/M metagenome (GOLD analysis project Ga0209804, IMG submission 185896) | Grasslands soil microbial communities from the Angelo Coastal Reserve, California, USA - 14_0929_12_20cm (SPAdes) (version 2) | ecosystem: Environmental > Terrestrial > Soil > Grasslands ... | reverse complement strand
TCCCATCGAAGAGATTCCTCACCATCGCGTATCCCGCCGCCGCCTGCAGGGGAAACATCGTTTCCCGATCGTCCGGCCACATCCCCACCATCGAGACCTCCGAGTGGCCCAACGCGTCCTCCCGGACCGCCCTCACCCACTCCAGGTGCTCGCCGGGGATCAGGAAGGGGGAGTGGGTGGTATAGAGCATCTGATGGAAGTGCGCCAGCTCCTCGAAGAACCCGACGAGTTCTTGCTGGGCTGTGGGGTGCAGATCCAGCCCCGGCTCATCGAGCAGGAGGACGGCGTCCTTGTGCCCTTCCTCCGATTCCACCAGAAAGATGAGATTGAAGGAGAAGAACCATTGAAACCCCTTGCTTCTCGACTCGAGTTCGATTTCAACGCCGGGGAGCCGGTCATCGGCCACCCAGATCCGGAAATACGACCCATCGGCCTGATACCGGATGTGGTGGCGGCGCTGGTGCCACCGCGTCGAGAACTTCGCGGTGATGTCCAGCGAGGCCGTATTCAACTTGAGCTGGCGCAGTTCTCGCTTCGTCATCTCCGCTTCGAGTATCTGGGCGGTAACCGGCAGCCCCATCCGGCGTCGCTCGTCGACGATGTCCCGGCCCAGATCGAAGACCTCCTGGGCGGTCAGCCCCGCGTGCTTGAACATGGCGTAGATCGTTCGAACGCGCGGGGTGTTGGGGTCCCGCTGGAGTTGATCGAGGAACTGGGGCAGGTAGATGGAGCTGTTCAGGATCCCGTATTGCTCGAAGTAGATGAACACGGGGATGCGGGCGGCCGCCAGTTCCTTCCATCGAGAGAGCCTGGAAGGCTCCCGGGCCTGGTCCAGGAGCCCCCGGGCGGCGGCGGCCAGCTGCTCGAGCAGCTCCGCGGCCGGCGGCGCGCTCAGTTTCGGAGCCTCTTCGGCCACCCCGGCCAGGAGGGCCAAGCCCTCTTCGGACCTCAACGTTTGCAGGGGCCGCGCCTCCGACTCGATCTCCACCGCCCATTCGGTCAGTTTGCCCTTGAGCGCCTGGAGCTCCGGCAAGGTACCCGGCGCCGGGTCCCCCGCGTGCGGCGTGAACATATCCGCGAGGCCGGCCGTAAACCGGCGGAGCGCCTGGAGGAGGGCATCGGGGGCAAGCGGAGCCTCCATGACCTGCGGGCTGAACTCCACCGTGAGATGCCCATCGTAGTACCGGGTGCCCGTGAAGTGGGTGGGCAATTGATCGCTCTTGTATTCGGTCAGCAGCTGGGCCCGGAGGGCATCGTCCACCTCGAACTCCACCTGACAGACCGGCCAGTCTTTGCCATTCTTGAACTCCCTGGCGAAGCGGTCGCGGGGAAATTCGCGCTGGGGCAGGTAGGGCTCCGGGATGGCGGGGTTGAACTTGTGCAGCGCCTTCAGCAGCGCGGTCTTGCCCGACTCGTTTCGCCCAACCAGCGCCGTCACGCGTTCGATGGGAATCCAGCCGCTGTCATCGATGTTGCGATAGTTCAAGACTCTGAACTGCGTGACCCTGAGGCTGGGCATGGGCTCTCCCCGCGGTGTGCGTGGAACCTAATATTTTATGCCCGCCCGGGCGATCTTCTAGACGATCGGTCCGTGGGGCGTTCTTCCAGGACTCTCGGCCCTGTTCTCGAAATGATCTCAGGCATGAAGGTCAGCCGCCCCCAACCGTCACCGCTCTCCTCCCTCGAGGCACGCGCAGAGAGTCCCGCGCACACCATCGCGCCCGCGCCGGCCGGCCACCGGATCCCCAAGATCCTTCTGGTCGGCCTCGGGGGGTTTTTTGTGGCCATCTCCTGGCAGGTGGTGATCCCCGTCCTGCCCCTGCACTTGTCCAAGATCGGCTACACCGCGTCGGAGATCGGCACCCTGGTCAGCCTGTTGAGCCTGGCGATGGGCCTCGTGGAGATGCAGGTAGGACGCATCGTGGGAGGGTTCGGACGGCGCCACACCCTGCTCTGGGGGCTGGTGGCCAACGCCGTCTGCATGGTCTTGCTGGCATACGCGCGGATCGTCGCGACGGTCAGCTCGTCGCTCGCCGCCGTCGGCGTGACCAGGGCCGTCCTCTGGCCGCCGCTGCACGCGACGGTGGCCGATACGGCGTCCGAGGAAACGCGCGGGCAGGCGTTCGGAGTGTTCTGGTTCTGGACGTCCGTGGCGTTCCTGACCGGCCCGGCGATCGGCGGGATCATCGCGGCCCGCTTCGGCGATCGGTCGGCATTCTACCTGGGCGGAGTGTTCAGCCTTCTCGCCCTCCCCGTCGTGATCGCGGTGACGGAGCCGGGACGGCCGCGGCCGGGGATGACGGCGGGAGGAGCCGGCGAGGTCCTCAAGGACGCGATCTTCTTCAGGCTGTGTCTCGTCAACCATCTCTACTACAGCATGGCCGGAATCTGGATGACGTTTCTTCCTCTTTATATGGCCATGCAGGGGCTCTCCGTTGAGGTCGTCGGCTGGGTCCTCACCGTGCAGGGACTCACCTATGCCCTGGTCCAGCTTCCAACGGGCCGGCTGGCGGATCGGTGGGGCCCTCACTGGCTGATCCTTCCGGGCGTGATCGGCCGGGCGGTCATCGGCCTGCTCGTGCCTATCTTCAACCTCAACTCCTCCGCCGCGTTCATCGTCGCCGGGGGCCTCTACGGCTTGGCCGGCGGGATGATCCCCGTGACCTTCACGACGCTCGTGTCCCGGATGGTGCCGCAACACCGGTACACGACCGCGATGGGCGTGTACAACAGTTCGGGCGACCTCGGGTTCTTTGTCGGCCCGCTGATCGGCGGGGCGGCCGCGCTCGTCGGAATATGGGCTCCGTTTTTCCTCAGCATCCCGCTCGGCCTCGCGGCCGTCCTGATCGGCGTGGGCGGCGTGGCGGCGGCGGAGCGCTCCGAAGCCGAGGCCGATGCCTCGGCCTGATCTGCGCTCGCATCCTTGTGACCGCGGAAGGCGCGATGATATACTGGCCGCGGAGGGATGGCAGAGCGGGCGATTGCGGCGGTCTTGAAAACCGCTAGGGGGAAACCCCTCGGGAGTTCGAATCTCCCTCCCTCCGCCATCTCGACGGGTGCTCGATGACACGAACGCTCTCGGTGTTCGTCCTGGCTGTCCTCTGCGCGATGCTCGCGGCGGGAGTCCCTGCGGGGGATCGCGTGCCCGGACCGCACGGGTCCGAAGGCGTGACGACCACCAACTGGACCCTCAGCCCTGCCGGCATCCAGGTGGCGGTCGGCGATCGTCCGCTGGGGGCGGCGCTCAGCCCCGACGGACGCTATCTCGCGGTCAGCAACGATGGGCAGGGGATCCAGTCGCTCGCGCTGGTCGACACGGCCGCGCGGCAGGTGGTCCAGACCATCCCGTACCGGACGCCCAAAGCGCTGTATGCCGGCGTCGCGTGGGCGCCCGACGGCCGTCGCCTGTTTGCCTCGGCGGGCGGCAACGATCTCGTGCGGGTCTATGAAATGCAGACCGGCCGGCTCACGGAGACGGGCCAGATCGCCCTGGCCGGCCGCACTTACCCCGCCGGCCTGGCGGTCACCCCGGACGGACGTACGCTCCTCGTCGTGGAAAATCTTGCCAATCGCGTGCAGGCCGTCGACCTGGCCACCGGCCAGGTGGAAGCGTCGGCGCAGACCGGCCCGCTGCCGTACGCTGTTGCTATGACCCCGGCGGGCGATAAAGCGTATGTCAGCAACTGGGGAGATCGGACCGTCACCGTCCTGCGCGTCCGCGGCCTCGAGGCGCTTGCGACGGTGGCCGTGGGGCTCCATCCGGAGGCTCTGACGGTCGATCCGGTCCGCCCGAGGCTCTACGTGGCGAACACCGACGACGACAGCGTCTCAATCGTCGATACGACGAGCGATCGCGTCGCCGCCACGGTCTCGCTGGCCCCCTATCCGGGCGCTCCGGAAGGCAGCATCCCCGACGGGGTGGCGGCGAGCCCGGACGGACGGCGGCTCTTCGTTGCCAACGCGGGCAACAACGATGTTGCGGTCATCGACCTCGCGTCGGCGCCCGCCGCCGGAGCCCCGCCACGGATCACCGGCCTCATCCCCACCGCCTGGTACCCCACCACCGTGACGGTGTCCCGCGATGGGCGGACCCTGTTCGTCACCAACGCGAAGGGCCTGGGCGCAGGGCCCAACCCCCGCGGCCCCAGCCCCCTGCCACGGCAGACGCCCGGACACGTTCAGTATATCGCCAACATGATCGTCGGCACGGTCTCCATCGTTCCGGCGCCGGAGGGAACGGCGCTGGCCGCCATGACGGCCCGCACCGTCCAGAACAACGGATTCGATGAGACCCGCAGCCGCCTGGTGGCCGGCGGACCGGTGCCGCCCGTCGCGATCCCGCGGCGGGTGGGCAGCCCGTCGCTCATCAAGCACGTGATCTACGTCATCAAGGAGAACCGCACCTACGACCAGGTCCTGGGCGATCTGCCGAAAGGCAACGGTGACCCGTCGCTGGTGCTCTTCGGCCGCGACACCACCCCCAACCATCACCGGCTCGCGCAGGACTTCGTGCTGCTGGACAACTTCTATGCGGATGCGGAAGTCAGCGCCGACGGACACAACTGGGCGATGGCCGCGATCGCGAACGATTACGTCCAGAAGAACTGGCCGGCCAACTATTCCGACCGCGGGCGAGACTTCGACTTCCAGGGCGGACAGCCCGCGGCCTACCCGCGGAGCGGATTCCTGTGGGACGGCGCCGCGCGGGCAGGCGTGTCGTACCGGGTTTACGGGGAGTTCACAGAGTTCGGCATGGTCCCGAGCCGCGGGACGATGCCGTCCCTCAGCGGCCATGTCGCCCCCGGGTTCCGCGGGTACGACCTCACGGTCCCGGACCAGACGCGGATCGACGAATGGCTGAAAGAGTTCCGGGAGTTCGAGCAGCAGGGAACGCTCCCGCAGTTGATGATCCTCTGGCTCCCCAGGGACCACACGGCCGGGACCCGGCCGGGCGCCCCCACCCCTCAGGCGATGGTGGCCGACAACGATCTCGCGTTGGGCCGGCTGGTCGAAACGGTCTCACACTCACGCTATGCCGGGGACACCGTCATCGTCGCCACCGAAGACGACGCGCAGAACGGACCCGACCACGTGGACGCCCACCGGACGATCGCCGTGCTGGCGGGGGCCTTCGTCCGCCGGGGAACCGTCGATCACACGCTGTACAGCACCGTCTCGCTCTTGCGGACAATCGAGCTGATATTGGGCATCCCGCCGCTGACGCAGTTCGACGCGGCCGCCCAGCCGCTGCTGGGGGCGTTCACAGACCGGGCCGCGCCGTTCACCTATACCGCGAGCACCCCAAGGCAGTCGCTCGTGGCGCTGAATGCCCCGACGGCGCCGGGGGCGGCCGAATCGCTCCGGCTTCCGCTCAACGAGGTGGACGAGGTTCCTCCGGCCGTGCTCAACCGGATCCTCTGGCGGGCCATCAAGGGGGATGTGCCGATGCCGGCCGCCCCCGCTATCCGCCGCTGATCGTGGAGGACCGGGGGCCCGCCGGTTGGGGCCCCGCCGCCGGACCCACCGTCCAGAAGGCGAGACACGCCGCCGCCAGCGCCGCGAGCGTTGCGCCGTAGGCAAACGGCGCCGCCGGACCAACCTCCGTCCACAGCGCGCCCGCGACGAGGCTGGCCGCAAGCGCCCCCGCGCCCGACACCATCTGCACCCAGCCAAGCGCGGTGCCCCGGACCTCCGGCGCCGACAGGTCCGCGGCCATGGCGCGGGTCAGGCCGTCCGTGAGGCCCATGTAGAGGCCGTAGACGGCCAGGAGGCTCCAGAACTGCCAGGGCGCTCCGGCGGCGGCGAACCCCAGGTAGACGGCGGCGAAGAAGGCGAACCCGGCGACGACCATCGGGCGCCGCCCGATTCTGTCGGAGAGGATCCCCGCCGGATAGGCCGAGAGTGAGTAGACAAAGTTGTAGGCCGCGTATGCCAGGATGACCCCCGTGAGGGACAGACCCAACTGCCGCCCGCGGAGGATGATGAACGCGTCGCTGCTGTTCCCGAGGGCGAAGATCAGGAGGACCACCAGATACCGGCGGAACGGCGCGTCGAGGGCCGTATATGAGAGCCGAGGAAGGCTGACGTGCCGCGCCGCCGCGGGGCGGTCGCGGACCAGGAAGAGCGCGGCGAGGCCGCACCCGGCCGGAACGATCGAGAGGAGGAACAGGGGCCTAATCTGATTATGGGCGGCGGCGAGCAGCGGGATCGACAGTAGCGGTCCGAGGACCGCCCCCATCGTATCCGCGCTCCGGTGGAACCCAAACGCGCGCCCGCGCGTTTCGGGAGACGCGGAATCGGCGAGGAGCGCATCCCGCGCGGACGTCCGCACGCCCTTCCCCACCCGGTCGGCGACCCGGGCCGCCAGGACGACCGGCCAGGATCCGGCGGCGGCCAGGAGCGGCTTGGCCGCGGCCGAGAGGGCGTAGCCGGCGATCACGATCCCACGGCGCCTGCCCAGCCGGTCCGAGAGCCATCCGGAGAAGAGCCTGAGGAAGCTCGCGGTCGCCTCAGCCGCGCCTTCGATCACGCCGACCGCAACCGCCGGCGCGCCCAGCGTGACCGTGACGAAGATGGGCACGAGCGGGTAGAGCATCTCGCTGGAGATGTCGGTGAAGAAGCTCGTCAGCCCGAGCCACCAGACATTGCGCGAGATCCCGGGCACGGGCGACCGCTCGTGCATCAAATCATCGCGGGACGGCTGATCGATCGCCACGGCGCAGCTTCCCCAGCTACCCTTTCACCGCCCCCGCCGTGAGCCCCTTGATGAACTGCTGCGACATCACGACGTAGAGCCCCACCACGGGGGCGGCCGCCAGCGTGAGGCCGGCGAACAGCAGCGCCCAGTTGGTCGCGAACTCGCCGAAGAACACGGTCAAGCCCAGCGGCAGCGTCTTCAGCCGGTCCTGGTGGATGAAGACCAGCGGGAAGAAGAAGTCGTTCCAGATCGGGATGATGTTGTAGATGGTGACGATCGCCAGCGCCGGCCGGACGAGGGGGAGCATCACGCGGACGAGGATGCCGAGCTCCCCGGCGCCGTCGATGCGGGCGGCGTTGTCCAGTTCCCGCGGGACCGCGCGGAAAAATCCCGCCAGGATAAAGATTGCGCTGGGCAGCCCCGAGGCCGCGTAGACGAGGATGAGCGACCAGTGGGTATCCAAGAGACGCAGGTCCCGCATCAAGATGAACAGCGGGATGATCGCCAGGCGGATCGGCACCATGATCCCGGTGAGGAAATAGAGGTAGATCAGATCGTTCCCCCGGAACGGGAACCGGGCCAGCGCGTAGGCCGCGAGGGTGCCCGTCACGAGAAGCAGCGCCATCGCCGCAACCGTGACGGCGAGGCTGTTGCGAAAGTAGATGCCGAAGTGGGCCGCCTCCCAGACCCCCGTGTAGTTCTGCCAGGTCCACCTGGCGGGGAAGCCGAAGGGACGCTGAAAGATCTCCCGGGTCGTCTTGAACGAGGACAGCACCATGAAGAACATGGGGAGGAGCACGAGCAGGCTGTTGGCGATCAAAAGCGCCTGGACTGCGAGCATCGTCCCCCAGGCGCCCCCGCCCGCCGGGCGCCCCGACCGCGACGTCACGCCTCGATCTCCCGCCGGCGCAGATAGACCGCCCCGATGCTGCTAAATGCGAGCACCAGCGCAAACATCACCACCGCGATCGCCGAGCCCAGGCCCACGTCCGGGTTGCCGGTGTCCACCGCGCCGAACGCGGAGCGGTAGAAGAGGAGCCCGAGCACGTCGGTCGCGTGGTTGGGCTCGCCCGTGACCCCCTGCATCACGTAGGGCAGCTCGAACCAGTTGAACGCCCCGATGAACGTCAGGATCACGATGATGTTGACCTGAGGAGCGATGAGGGGCAGGAGCACCCGCCGGAAGATCGCCCCGGATCCCGCGCCGTCGAGCCGGGCCGCCTCCAGGTACTCGTCGGGGACCGCCTGCATTCCGGCGAGGAACACGATGGTGGGGAATCCCACCCACCGCCACGCGTTGACCAGGACGATCGACACGAGCGCGGTGTGCGCATCCCCCAGCCAGGGGAGGGTCAGCCTGGCCAGCCCGATCAGCGCGAGGCCCTTGTTGACGATCCCCCAGACGGGGTTGAGGAACAGCTGCCACAGGAACCCGACGATCACCAGCGAGAGGGTGACCGGCATGAAGAAGATCGCCCGGTACGCCCCCGCTCCCCAGGTCCGGCCGGCCAGCAGCGCGGCGAACAGGAGGCCGAGCCCGTTCTGAATCACCATCGTCAGTACAAACGTCCAGACATTGTGCCAGAACGCGGTGAGCATCCGCGCGCTGTAGGGGTACTGCCCGAACAGCCGCCGGAAGTTGGCCAGGCCGGCGAAGCCACCCCTGATGATCCCGTCCCAGCGGAACAGGCTGTAGGCCATGGCGCTGAGGATCGGGTAGGCGACGACGACGGTGAAGAGGAGGAGCGCCGGCGCGAGGCACGCCGCGACCCAGAGCGCCCGGCTCAGCCGGTACGAGAGACGGCGAGGGCCGGGGCTTGGACGGGCCCCGGCCCAGGTGCTCGGGCGCACGGCGTTGGGCCGGCCCCCCTGCCCCCTCGATGCCCGCGGTGCGTCCGCGCTACTGCCCTCGGAACGGCTCAAACCATGTGGACAAACCCCGCGTCACGTCCTCGCCAACCTGCTGCGGGGTCATCCGGCCGGCGAAGAGCCCCTGGAGATCGCTCTGGATCAGTTCGCTGCCGGTGGGGTTCTTCCACCGGAAGCCGACCAGCATGATGTACGGCGTGGCGTGCCGCATCCAGGTTTGGACCTCCTGGAGCTGCGGGTCGTGGATCACCACCCCCGGCACCGCCGAGATCTGCCTGAGCTGGTCGGTGAACGCCTGTCCCCACTCCCGGGACGCCGTGAACCGGATGAACTTCAACGCCAGGGACGGATTGGCGCTCCTGGCGTTTACCCCATAGTTGCCATCGTCGTAACTGCTGATCCACGGCGCGTCCCCCGCCCGCGCCACCGGCCCGGGCATGACGCCGATATCGAGGGATCCGTTCTGGCTCTTGAAGTAGCCGAGCTCCCAGATCCCCCCGATGAACATCGCCGCCTGCTCGTTGATGAACAACTGCTGCATGTCCGTGTAGGCGACCCCCATGAACCCCGAGGACATGTAGGGCCGGATCTCCTGCATCTTCGCCAGCGCCTCGGTGAACTGCGGGCTCTTGAACGTGGTCTGGCCGCGGGTGACGGCTTCGTAGAAGTTGGTGCCGCCGTAGAAATTGGGGCCCAGCACGCCCATCGCGATCTCGAGCGTCCAACCTTCTTTGCCGCCGTTGGCCAGCGGCGTGACCCCGCGATCTTTCAGGGCCTTGAGGGCCGCGATGAACTGATCCCAGGTCTTCGGCGGTGCGACGCCGGCGCTCTGAAGCATCTTCTTGTTGTAGAAGATCACGAGGCCTTGCACCGCGAACGGCACGCCGTAGACCATCCCATCGGCTCTGCTGCGGGCGCCGTCGAGCCATTGACGGGCAAACGTCTTCAACTCAGGCACCTTGTCCTCGAGCGGCACGAGGAACTCCGGCCGCGCGAACGGCTGGAGGGCCCCGTAGGCACGCAGGTGCACGATATCCGGCCCCTTGCCCGCCTGCATCGCCGCCGACAGCACGGTGCTGTACTCGGTGGGCTTGTAGGTCTGGAACTCGATCGACGTCCCGGGATTCTGCGCCTCGAACTGCTTGATCATGCCCTCGTAGAACGCCCGGTCCTCGCCCCGCCAGCTCCAGAAGGTCATCTGCGCTTGGCCCTGGCCGGCCGCGCCCGCCGGGCACAGCCCGGCGGCGAGGGCCACAGCCAGCACTGCCACCCACGCCCGCCTTTCCATTTCGCACCTCCGGTGAGCCCGCGCTGGCTCTCTCGTGACCCGCCTTTTCACGCCGAGCAAATGCATCTCCTCTATGCTACGCTTGCGGCGTGGACGCTCAGACGGCCCTCATCGAAGATATCCGCGCGACGACCAGGGGCGAACCGGTCGTGGTGGCCTTCAGCGGCGGACTGGACAGCACCGTCACCGCCGCGCTGGCCCGCGACGCCCTGGGCGCCGCCCACGTGCTGCTCATCACCGTCAACATGGGCCAGTATGCCTACACTCGGGGCAACGAGATCGTTCTGGAGGTCGCCGAGCAGCTCGGGCTGCAGCAGCGCTGCCTCCTCGGACAGTTCAAGCAGCACCGCGTGCAGGCCGCCGGCCCAGCCTGCAACCGGTGCACGCGCGAGATCAAGCTCGGGATGGTCAAGGCGGTCGCCGGGGGCCGCCTGGTGCTCACAGGGGCCAACCGCAGCGACACGTGGGGCCAGCTTGGGCTCAAGGTCTGCAACGGCTACTACGCTCCCCTGCTCGATCTCGGGAAGCCCGAGATCGGGGCGCTGGCCGATGCGCTCCGAGTCCGCCCGCCTCGAATCGGCGAAAATCCGGGCCGGGAGGGATGCAAACTCAAGCACCTCCTGAAGCCGCTCGTGGCGCCGGAGTACCACGGGCGCGCCGTCGCGCGTGCCAATGAGGTCGTGCTCGCCGTCCTCCGGGAGGCCGGGGTGACGCCCGAGCTCGCCAACGTGAAGATCATCGGCCCGCTCCGACGGAACATCGGCCTGGTCAATGTCCGGCCCACCCCGGACGGGAATGTGCGGGAGAGGCTCCGCTCCGCGCTTCAGGCGATCAAGGAACTGGACGAGGTGCACGTGGTCGACGGTCCCCTCACGCTCGTGGCCAAGGCGAGCCCGGCCATCCTGAACGACCCGCACGCCCGGCACTGGATACAGCACGGACGGCTCGCGCCCGACTTTGCCGCGCCGATTGCCGTCGACTGGCAGCCCACGTCCAACACCCGGTTGGGGACGTTTCACATCGTGGGGTTCCGCCCCGCCTACCCCGCCTGATCCGCAGGGCCCTGGGAGGCCTCCGGACGCTTCAGCGGAGCAACAGCAGCAGGCCCGTAATTGTCACGGGGCTGAGCAGTGTCGTGATGACGACGATGCTGCTGACCAACCCCGGCTCGGTGCGAAACTCGGTTGCCCACACGGCCGCGGAGACCCCCGTCGGGAGGCTCGCGAGGAGGATGCTCACATCCCGGAGCGCCCCCTCGAGCCCCAGCAGAGGCGCGGTCGTCCACGCCAGGAGCGGCGCGACCAGGAGCCGGACGACCACGGCGAACCACACCGTGTGAAGATCCGCCGCCACCCGCACTTCTGCCAGCTGTACTCCGACGACCAGGAGCATGATGGCGATTGCGCCGTTGGCGAGCAATTGAGCCGCTTTGGCGATGGGTACCAGCAGGCCGATCCCGAGCAGATTCAAGAGCACGCCCGCTCCGATGGCATACGTAACCGGCTGCCGCAGCAGTGCCTGGGCGGGATGAGCCCCGCTCGAAGTCGCTCCGGCGCCGATGTAGACGGCGAGCAGGTTGACGAGGACGGCCTGCACCGCAAAATACCCGACGGCCGAGGTCAGCCCCATCTGGCCCCATGCGAAGAACACCAGGGGCAGGCCGGCGTTTCCCGCATTCGAGATCTGGGTGGCCAGCAGGACTCCCGCGATCCGGACTCGCTCCCAGCGATGCAGCCGGGCAAATACCCACACTACGAACGCCACGAGAAGGAATTGGACTACGATGAAGCTGCCGATTCGGGCAAACGCCGCCCGCGGCAACGTCGAGGTCGTCAGCGCGTAGAAGACGAGGGCCGGAATGAGGACCAGGGCGGAGAGCGCCGTCAGCGGCTGCGCCACCACCAGGCGGCTGCGGCCGAGCGCGTAGCCGACGGCCGTGATCAATAGGACGGGGCCGATAACTTCGGTGATTATCCCGAGCATCGCGCCGCCGTCCGCTCCGGGTCGCCCGGGCTTCGCGGGCTCATGCGTGCGGCCGCGCGATCCGGGTGCGGTGCCAGAAGCCGAGGAGCCCCAGGATTCCCAACCCTACCGCCCAGCCCAGGCTGCCCCAGAACTGCCACCACGCGACGCGGTCGGCGATCGCGCCGCCGGCCACGATCTGCATCGGCAGGTAGGAAGGAAAGTACTCGACGACCACCCGGTTGGCCGCGGGGTTGCCGATGGGGTTCTGGAGAAAGGTATCGACCAGGCTCAGCATGATGATGAGGAAGAACCCTTCCAGGTCTCCCCGGGCCGCGACCCCGACCAGCACGCCGACGGCCGCGTAGGTCAGCACCGCGCCGAACGTTCCGGCGAAGACCACCCCGGGATGCCGGGGCGGGGTGAACGCCGCCAGCACGGCGACCGCGTACGCAGCGACCAGCGTCGATGCCACGGCCAGCGCGGCGAAGCGCCCGGTGATCAACCCCGCCCGTGAGTAGCCGCACAGCACCAGCCGCCGATCGACCGGCGCGGACCGGCGGACCCCGGTCAGCGCGACGAACCCCATGATCAGGGTCGTGGCGTTGAGCATGCCGGTGAGGAGTCCGAGGCGGTGCTGGCTCGTCGCCACGAACACATTGAAGGCGCGCAGCTTGAACCCGATCGAGGCGTTGTCCGTGAGTCCGTAGATGATGCCGTACCACGCCGGCAGGTACAGCGCGAGGAGCAGCATCGCGAAATGGTTGTGCTTCTGTTCCATCAGGCTGAGCCGGAGGGCGGTCAACGACTGCGAGATCACGCGGCGGCCTCCGGCGCGACCACGCCGTCGCGGAGGCGCAGCAGGGTGTCAAACCGTCCCCGTTCGAAGAAGAGGTGTGAGATCACGACGATGACCCTGCCGGCGCGCCGGAACTCCTCCGCCAACCCCCAGAACCCCAGATACGTCTCCCAATCGAAGCCCTGATAGGGCTCGTCGAGCAGCAGGATCTCGGGGTCGTGCATCAGGGCCAGCAACAGGTTGAGCTTCTGTCTCGTGCCGCCGCTCACGTCGCTCACCAGCGCGGTCAGGTGCTGCCGGAGGGCCAGGGCGTCCACCAGCGCTTCGGTCCGCCCCCCGTCACTGAGGCGATACGCCGCGCGAAACCACTCGAGGTTTTGCGCCACGGTCAGCCCGAGGTGCACCTGTGGCTCTTGTGGGCAGTAGCCGATTCGTCCCCGCAGATCGACCCGGCCCCGGGACGGCGGCAAGAGCCCGGCGATGATCCGCAGCAGCGTGGACTTTCCCGCCCCGTTCTCGCCGACGATCCCGACCATCTCACCTGTGCGGGCGGCAAAGGTCACCGATCGAAGCACCTGGTGGCGGCCAAACGCGCGGGCAACCTCTGAAACCATGAGCGAAGGGGTGAGGGTGGCGCCGTTCATGCCACCACAGGTTCCAGCGGTTGAGGGGAACTCCTCCGGCTCCTGCCATTCGCAGCGGCCGGCTCCCCTCGCCCCCGTGCCCCCTCGCTCCGGGCCCGAACGCCCGCGAAGTGAGTTTTGTTATACTGGGGCGGAGAGCGCATATGGGCACGCATTCCACTACACATGAGCGTCCCGCCGATGCGCAGCGCCTTGCCCAAGAAGTGAAAAATGAGGCGCGCGCCGCCGGGTTCGACCTGTGCGGCATCACCACGAGCGCCCCGTTTGCCGAGGAAGGCAGGACCCTCGCGGACTGGGTCGGCCGCGGCTATCACGGCGAGATGGCCTACATGGCCCGCAACTCCGTCAGGTCTCCCCTGCCCGAGACCGTCGTGCCCGGCGCCCGCGCCCTCGTGGTGGTCGGCCTGTACTATGGGAGCGACCAGCCGGATGAGCACGGTCCGGCTGGGGACCCTCCGGCGGGGAGCGCTCCGGCCGAAGACGCATCGATTGGGGGCGCCCCGTTCGATGACCCCCGGCCCCCCCGCGGCCGGATCAGCCGCTATGCCTGGGGCGAGGACTACCACAAGGTCATGGAGCCTCGTCTCCACAGGCTGGCGTCGTTTCTCCTCAGCCGGGGAGCAACTGTCGCTCGCTATTATGTGGACACCGGCCCGGTGATCGACCGGGCAGCGGCGCGCCGCGCCGGCCTCGGCTGGTACGGCAAGAACACCCTGATCATCACCCGCCGGGGGCACGGCTCATGGGTATTCCTGGGCGAGATCCTCA
>Ga0209804_1001687_pt1 | contig 14049 bp, 10 predicted proteins | sample GraSoiAngelo_139_FD_185896 | JGI IMG/M metagenome (GOLD analysis project Ga0209804, IMG submission 185896) | Grasslands soil microbial communities from the Angelo Coastal Reserve, California, USA - 14_0929_12_20cm (SPAdes) (version 2) | ecosystem: Environmental > Terrestrial > Soil > Grasslands ... | reverse complement strand
AGAGCAAACAGTTCGCTCATTCGCAAGCCGGTGCCCGCGTCCAGCAAGACAAGGGTTCGCTCGCGCAGCGCGAGACTAGCAATCAGTTGCTGAACCTCGCTGGCACTCAGCACGGTTGGGAACTTCTCTTCGGCGCTCGGCAGGAGTGATCCAGTAATGCTTTTTTGAAGTACCCATCACTAAGAACACGATTTGAAAAGCCAATCAGGAACTCAGAAGTTTTACCTATCGTCCCTCAGCCGGGAGGCGTAACAGGTTGGTTGTGCTGTCGGGGGTAGTGTCGTCGTGCGGGGCCCGGTCGGCGCGCGGTTTGGAGGGAAAGGGGAAGGAACATCCGCATCGCGCCTTCGAGATGTATGGGAAGTTGGCGCAGTTTCTGAGTATCGAGGAACTTCAGTCGACTTCCTGGCCGCGGTGTCCAGTAGCCGATCGGGGGAAGAGCTCGCGGGCCAGGGAGTCTTGGGCAACCAGACCAAAGCTTATAAGGATTGCGCCTGCTCGAGGCAGCGGGTGAAATCGTTGGCGGTCGCCCCCGCCGAGAAGTAACTGCTGGGGTCATGGCCGGCCGGCAAGCTGACGATGCGTACGTGCAGGCCAGCTGGCTCGAGTTGCTGAGCGAGGGTGCGCGCGGCGTGTTGGCCAGCTTGGTTTTCATCCTGATCGAACACCAGATAGACAAAGCGGTCAGGAGTCTCGCAGAGTTGGGCCCGTTGTGCTGGGCTTAAGTGGGTGCCGATGGCGCAGGTAGTGTTGCGAAATCCTGCCTGCCAGAGGGCGGCCACATCGAACACTCCCTCCACCAGAATCACCTGGGGAGATTGGCCCATGAAGTCCCACGCGAACAAGCTGCCTTTGGAGCGCGGCAGTAGTCGATGCGGAAAAGCCTTCCCAATGCTGCGGCCATAGAGGTTGACAATGCGACCTTGCTCGCAACAGGGAAAGATCACGCGGCGACAGAAAGCATCTTGGCCCTGCGGGCCAATCAATCCCGCTTCTAACAACTGTTCCAGGGAGTAGCCGAGGGCGCGGAGATGAAGACGCAAGTTGCCGCCGCGAGCATAGCCAATGCCGAGTTCCTCGATCAGGGCGGGATCACGCACTCCGCGTTGCGCCAGATATTCGATGCCTTCGGGATAGCGGCGCAGTTCCAGTTGATAGAAGGCGGCGGTGTGCTCGAGCAGTTGGGCGAGGTTGGCCGCGGGGGTGAGTTTGGCTTCGAGGTAGGCGACGCTCTCGCGAAAGGAGAGATGCAGCGCCAGTTGGACAAAGCGAATTAGATCGCCGCCCTGTCCGCAGCCGTGGCAGTAGAACAAGTTCTTGCGCGCGTTGACGTAGAAGGAGGGATAAGTTTCTTGGTGCAAGGGACAGAGGCCGACGAACTCGGGGCCCGCACCCACACGACGTCCCTGCCAGCGGTGCCGTTGCAAGAAATCCAGGAGCGGAATGCGCTGTTTCAGCCGGTCGAGATCCTGGGCCCACACGCGACCCGCGCGGCGGATGGGTCCGCTGGTTTCGGAAGTTTGGCGGTAAGCGTGGGGGAGATGACGGAGCTCTTGAGCGAGGTTGTTGGGCTGGGTCCGTTTCTCTTCGTTCTGCATGCTCTGCTCCTACTCTTCAGCCCTGGGGATCGCGCAGCGGTGGGCCTTGAATACGCACGGTGTGGCAGTAGTGGCGGAGCCGGCTCAAAAGCGCTTCCGCCATGGGCCGATTGCCCAGGAAGTTGGGCCACTCCTCATATTCCAAATTGGTCGTAATAATGGTGGAGTGGCGGCGATAGCGCTCCTCCATCAGTTTGAAGAAAATATTCGATTGTTCCGGTTTCAGATTTAAATACCCCAGCTCGTCGATCAAGAGGATGTCCAGCCGGGCCCAACACTTAACCAGTTGGCGCGAGGAACGGTCGGCCAGCGAGGCATACATCTCATCGAATAAATCCTGGGCACGGATGAACAGACAACGGTAGCCATTCTCCAACGCTTTCAGCACCAGGCCCGAGGCTAAGCCAGTTTTCCCCACTGCGGTTGGCCCGATGAACACCAAATTTTCCGCCTTGGCGAGGAAGTCCAGTTCGGCAAAGCTGCGGATCTGTTTGCGGTTGACCCCGGGCTGGCGTTCGAAGGGGAAGGTTTCGAGCGACCAACGCTCGGGCAGGCTGGCGCGCCGGATGCGGTACTCCAGGGCTGCCTCCTGCCGGTGGTGCCACTGCGCCCGCAGCAGGCGAGTGAGGAACTCGGAGTAGGTGACATCCTGTTTCTCGGCGGCGCGCAGTTGTTCTTCAAAGATTTCCAGCATGCGACGCAGCTTGAGGTTTTTGAGCAGTTGATCGAGTTCTTCAGTCATGGTTGGGCTCTCCGTCTGGGTTCTCATCGAGCAGGAAAAAGTCGCGCTGCACGCGGCGCAGAATCATCCGTTCCAGCCGGTCCAGATCGTAGAGGCCGTAGCGGGCGGCTTCCCGTACGGCAGCCAGCACAGGCTCCCGGGGATACTCCCGCACCAGGCGCAGCAGTTGCCGCAGGGCAAGCACCATCAACTTGCGACTATGTTGTTTCAGAGCGGCGACATATTCGGCCATCTCCGGCACGGACTGAAGGATGGCTTGTTCTTCGGGGTAAGGATCGCTGCGCTTGAGGCCTTGGCCGCGCGGCGGACGGTGAGCGCTCAGGGTGATTCGCTGATGCTCCTCCTCGGCCAGGCGCTCGTGGGTGACCAGGTTGCGGGCATCGAGTTGGATCTCGATCTTGTCTTTGGTTTCCCGTATCTCTACCTGACGACCGATCCAGGCCACCGGGACCGAGTAGCGGTTGGTGTGCAGGCTGACATAGCCTTCCACATCCACGATGCGTTGGTGCAGACGATAGACGGCAGGGATCCAGACGGGCAGCGGCTTCAGATGGACGCGCTCGAGGGCAAACAACTCGCGCGGAACGGCGTGCAGGTGTTTCTTGTAGGTGGAGTTGACGCGATCGCACCACTGCCGCGCCTGTTCATTCAGGTCTTGCCAACTGGCGAAGGTACGTCCGGCCAAGAAGTTGTTCTCAATGAAGGAGAACGGCCGTTCTACGCGGGCGGAGCGGTTGGCATCGCCGCGCTCATGAGCCGCGAACGTGAAGCCAAAGCGCTCGGCAAAGGCGGCCATTTCGGGCACGGGCACCATCTCGCTCCCCGTTCCCCGCAGTACCACCACGTGCGTGTTGTCGATCATGATGCGTTTGGTCGGACTGCCGCCGAAATAACGCAGGGCTTCGGTGAGAAAGACCTTGCAATCGAAACGTTGGAAGCTGGGGTAACACTGAAAGAACAGCAGGTGCGAGTAGCACAGCACGGCCGAGGCGGTTTGTGCTTTGCAGGGCTTGCCCGCGAGTTCGACTTCATGCGGGGAAGTATCGTGCTGGAGTTCCTCCCCAGGCAGGAACTCGTACTGCCCCGCGGCCTGCGGGGGCGGCTGGGTAATGCCATGCCGACGGCAGAAAGCGGTCAGGGCCTGATAGGAGAGTACGGCACCGCTGGCGGTCAGTTCTTCATGGACTCGGACCAGATTCCCCTTGCACCGGACCAACAACTCGAGGATCTCTTGCCGGTAAGGTTCGGCTTTCTCCGCACGTAGCAGCACCGGCACCTGCGCCGAGTTGGAACGTAGAACTTTGCGCACACTCAGACGGGAGAGATTCAGCACACGCGCGATCTCGCGCTTGGAAACTCCCTGAGCATGCAGCTCCAGAATCGTCGTGCGTTGACTCTGACTTAACATGTTGGTCTTGGTTTTCCTTTCTGGGTTTGTCCTCCTGCGGGATTCTTGCCCCGAGACGACCGAGTTCTTCGAGAGCGTGATCGAGCTTGCGTTGTACTTGCCCGCACTGTTCCGCCTCCATCTGCTCGACTTCGGCGGGAGCATTCCTCAGTCGCCGGTTGGCCCGCCGGGCGAGGGCCGCGATCATCTCCAGATCGCGCAACAGTCCCTCGATCGCGGAACTCGCCTCCTGGGGTTCGGCCTGCCGCTGCACCTTCAAAAACAACTCCGGCTGTTCCACAATCCGTTGCCGGATCTTGGGCGATGCCTCTCGCCAGGCGGCATACAACTGCCCGGCTTGCCGGCTGGTGAACTGGTGGCGGGCCAAGGCGGCGGCCAGCGCTCGACACTCCTCCAGACTGGAGCGCGCTACCGGCACCAAATACTTCATCGCCACCTGCGCCGAGATCTCGCCGGCACGCACTTGTTGCTGCACACTTTCCGGAAGCAGCTCAACCAGAGCCAACCGGCGCGATACCCAGCTCACACTGCGATCGAACTGCCGAGCTAGATCCTCGAGGCTATAGCCGAAACGTTGCTCCAACTCCGCCAGCAGCCAGCCTTCTTCCAAGGCACTCTCTCGTGGCGACCAACGCAGCGAACGATCCAACACCAGAGCCTCGGCCTCACTCAGAGGCCAGATCACCGCCTCGACCGTGTCTCGGCCCAGCTGTTTCAGAGCGGTGATGCGCTTGTAACCATCGATGACCAGATAGCGGTCGGGCTGGTTGGCTACGGCTACGACCACAATCGGCGTCTGCTGGCCCGAGCTGGCCAGCGAAGCTAACAACTGCTTCTGCCGCGCCGGATGCTGCACTCGCAAATGCTGCCCGCGCTGATCGAGTTGGTGAAACTCCAGTCGCATCGTCGTTGAGTCAGATCCTCGGCTGCTACGGATATAGGCCCGCTCCCCACGCCCGCCAATAGGGATGTTCCTATCAAGATGGGCCGGGCTTTGCCCGTTGCAGGTCAACTGACGGCAGGATAAGGACTTGCGCGGAAGCTAAGTTGTTCCTATCAAGATCGTGCACCTTGCGCCCCAACAGCCAAACCTCTGAGGCCGAATGCTTTAGATCCAAAGCTAAGTTGTTCCTGACAAGACGTCCCAGGCGACGCTTCTGGTCACGATGCCGCTGCTGCTGACGGTTGTTCTCCATCAGTTGCGGATTCTGTCGGCGGTGCTGTTTCAGGTAATCGCCATGTTCATCCCACCACTGCTTCTGGCTTTCGCGCACCACCTGGCGATACACGGGGTCGATCGCAAGCTTCTTGCGGTGATAATCGGCCCGGCGCTGACGTTGACACTCCGGCTGACCGCAGACCTCTTGCTGGGGACGGTAAACAGAGGGCAGAAATGACTGTTGGCAGTAAGGACAACTGCGGGCCTTGCTCAAGCGGACTCCTCAGGATTCGAAGATGAAATCTCTGAGGAAAATCGGAAAAGGCCGAAGGACGCAAGACAATTTAGAAATCGTCTTTACCCTAACCCCTGGCGCAGTAGAAGCCGGCGCGTCGTGGTGATTCCACGAAGTAGTTGGTCAAGCTTGCCGGGCCAGCGCGGGTCACTCTTCGAAAGCGCCCAAGACTTCTTCCGCTTCGCGCCTTGTCGCACCAATCGAATCGGATTGTACTTGCAGATTTCATGCCGAATTCCGTGGTTGAAAAGGACGCTCATGATATTTCTGATCTTCGCGCAGCTTGACTTCGCCAATGCTAGCGATCTCAGCCAAAGTTCAACTTCTCCGGCGCTGATGCGGCTGAGAGTGTAGTTTCCCCACCTCGGCACAATCCATTTATTTAGATAGCCGTCGTATGTCACCTTTGTCGAGTGGGTTTTCCAAAGAGTATCGGGCTTCAACTCTCGCTGCCGATAGTGATCCACCAATTCGGATAGAGTGATTGGACGCACTTTCACTCTTTCATTCCGCGCGTTCATACGCAGATGAAGGCCCGCAATAGCTTGGCGAGCCGCAACCTCGTCGCCGAACTCATTCGTTGTACCAACGACCATTCTGCGATGTCTACTTTTGCCATCAGGTCCAGGTTCTCGCCACCTGAACTCCCAGACATCTGGTCCGCCGTGTCGTTCTGTTCGCATCATGCTTCCGTTTTGCATGGATTTTCCTTTCTGTGCCTGTAATGCAGAAATTGCCGAGGAGGACTTGCAGGCACAATTCAGGCACAAATTGTCGATGAGGAATGGCAAAAACCGCAACGAATCGGGCAAAGTTATTGCTTTCCTGCGGCGATGGCTCGGAGGCGGCGTCAATAGCAAACTGAAAAGCCTGGCGTCGGGGGTTCAACTCCCTCCCTGGTCACCAAAGTCACTCAACTTCAATACTTTACCCATCATTATTAATCGGATACATCGCTCCAATATTCTTCTAATCGATGAATTTCGATATTCATAATCCTTTGTGTCCATTAGGGTTAGCGAGTGGTAGAGAGCAGACCAGAAGGGCTTGGCGTCTACCATTAATAAGGTTGTGTCGCAGGTTTGATCCCGAGAAAGTCGCGCTATGCACTGCGCGACGATGATCAGCTCAGCACGACAAATGCTGAGATGGTGCTACAGTCTTGTGGAATCCGCGTAGAGGAGATGTCGCACTTTGGGCTCGCCGGCGACGTGATTGTAGACCCGTTGCTCCGACTCACGATCCGCTTTTGTCTGCCGCTCGTGTTGGCGGAGATGTTCTGCCCAAGAATGGACCAGGAACACCTCTAAGAAACGGTTGGGCACCTCGATATCGCGATAGATTCCCCATCTATACGCGCCATCACGACGCCGAACGCGAGCATATTGACGCATCGCCTTCACGAACTTTGACTGCTGCTCTGCGATGACGGAGTATTCGATCGTAACCAACACGGGACCACCAAGAAGCTCATCGCTAACCTCCTTGACGATGACCGGCATGCGCCAGTGATTCCAAGCAGTGAGATCTGCCGTGGTATCCGGGAGCCTGGCGATCAGAGCAAGGATCGCGCTGCCGACGGTCCCAAATCCAGAATAGATCAAGGCTAAACGAACACTCTGATGCTGGGCGATCCCGCCCCAGGCGGCACTTCCGAGGGCAAAACTCCCCATATAGACAAGTGTGAAAATCGCCAACACTCGCGCTCGTACCCAATCTGGAGCGAGGTTCTGCACCAACGCATTAATGAGAGAGATAAAGAGGACCCATGCTGCGCCACTGACGGAAATAACGAGTGCTAGAGTGCTTAAGCGATGCAGCCAAGGGATCGTTACGATCGCGGTACCGAGGATCATGACCCCTGCCGACACAATCATGTCAGTGGAGAAACGGGCGCGTAGGGTCTGCATGAGAAGGGCTCCGCCGATCGCACCTGCCCCAAAGCATCCGAGTAACAGCCCATACCCAATTGCCCTCTCATCCACGCTTCTGGCCACCGAGGGCAGCAATGCAAAAAGCGAACTGGAAAAGAACAGGATGATGCCCGTGCGGACTAGGACCGTAAGTATCGAAGGGGAATTGCGGACGTAGCGAACCGCGGCAACGGTGGCTCCCGTCAATGTTTCTGGCGGTGCTGTCTGATTTCGAATTGGTCTTTTCCATCTTGCGACCACGAGAATAACGCCGCAAAACGATATGACGTTCGCGACAAAGGCGGTGGAAACGCCCGCAACCGCGATCACTATGCCTGCCGCCGCTGGCCCGACGGCTCTCGCTAGATTGAATTCGATGCCGTTCAAGGCGGATGCCGCTGCCAGGTCGTCCCTAGATACCAAATCAGGCAGAACGGCGCGCCAAGTTGGAGTCTCAAACGCATCTCCAGCAGCGAGGGCAAATGTGAGCGCGAGCAGCAGCCAGGGAGAAGTCAGGCCGCCTATGGTCAGAACGGCCAGAATCAGCGCTACCCCCATCATCCAGACTTCGGTAAATAGGATGAGTCTGCGACGATCAAAGATATCGCCAGCGGAACCCGCAGGTAGTGCGAGTAGAAAGTAAGGAAGGGAAGCTGCGGTCTGGATAAGAGCGACATAACCCGGGCCGGCGTGCAGTGAAACCATCAACCAGGCGGCGCCGACGCTCTGCATGAAAGTGCCAACATCGGAGACAAGATCTGCGATCAGCAGATTCCGGAACGCAGGAACCCGAAGTGGCTGCAATAGACCCGCTGAGTTTCGTACTACCAACTCTTTTTTTGGATCGATCACAATCGGCTTCACCGCCATTTAACTATTGTTGTTGCCAGCCTCCGCCGAGGGCCCTGTAGAGTTGGACGAGGCTTCTGTATTCGTCGCCACGGGCTGAAGCGAGCGTTAGTTGAGCGCCGTACAGTGACCGTTGCCCGTCCAAAACCTCAAGGTAGGTCGTGGTTCCACCCTTGTATCGCAGCGTAGAGATTCGGACGGTTTCCTCCAGGTCGGAAACCGTCTCCTGCTGGCGCATTCGCACTTCGTGGAGCTTCTCATAGCCGATTAGCGCGTCGGATACCTCCCCGAACGCACGCTGGATCGTTTGTCGATAAATGATGAGAGCTTGTTGGTTTTCAGACTTGGCCAGTCGCAGATTTCCGCGAAGGGCTCCGCCTGTAAAGATCGGCTGGCTTGCCTGCGCACCATATGACCAGATCCCAACCTGCGATGCCATCAGGTTTGAAAAAGCGCTGCTTCGCCCAAAAGAACCGCCGCCTGATCCGGTCAAAGCGATTTGCGGGAAAAACTGCGCCTTGGCGACTCCAATCTCAGCATTCGACGCGATCAGGATCTGCTCGGACTGTCGAATATCAGGACGCCGCTCGATGATAGAAGATGGCAGGCCAGGTGGAACTTCAGGCGGCAAAACCTGTTCGACCAGAGGAAGCCCGCGGGCAACATCATGCGGGTAGTCACCGACCAGAATGCTGATGGCGTTTTCTTCTTGAGCAATTGCCCGCTCGAGATCAGGTATTTGCGCATTTGCCGTATCGAGCACCTGCTGCGCTTGGAGCACATCCAGTTTTGTGGCCACCCCCCGATCAAGTCGGAGTTGCGTCAGTTTAACGGAATCGGTCTGCGTGTTGACCGTTTGTCGTGTGATCTCGAGTTGAAGGTCCAGTTGCAGGAGAGTGAAGTAGTCACTCGCCAGGTCGCTGACGAGGGTCAGAATTACTACTTGCCTCGCATCTTCTGTTGCCAATAGCTCGGCGCGTGCCGCTTCCGTTGCGCGACGCAAGCGCCCGAAGAGATCCAATTGAAATGCGGCGTCTCCGGCGAGTGTCAAAAAGTTGACCTTGGATTGAGTGGCGCCAGCCTTGCCGCCACTGAAATCGGCATTGGCCGCAACTTGAGGAAACAAGCTGGAGCGAGTGATAGTAACCTGGGAGCGGGCAGCGTTGATTCGTTCTGTAGTCAACTGCACGTCATAATTCTGTTTGAGAGCGCTGCGAATGAGTTCCTGGAGTTTTGGATCCTGAAAGACCTGCCACCAGGGAAGATCCGCATAAGAAGCCGCTAGAGCCTGCTGCTGATCTGGTGCGATGTCGCGGAAGGTGGTTGGAGTTTGCACTGTGGGCCGATGATACTTGGGGCCGACCGCGCAACCGACGAGCAGCTCGCAGCACAACATCGCGCTCAGAACTTTTGATATCTTCACTGGACCGTTCATTCCCCGCCCTCAGTCTCCCGGTACTGGCGAAGTTGATGCTGGTAACATTCCTGACTCAGGTTGCTTGCCCGCACCAGACCATTTCTCGACCATATAGAAAACTCCCGGTACGAAGAAGATTCCGATCGCGCTGGCAGCGATCATCCCACCAATCACAGTGGTTCCCATGATCTGCCGTGCTACGGCTCCGGCGCCCGATGCAGTCCACAGAGGAACGCAACCGAGAATAAAGGCGAAACTCGTCATCAAGATGGGTCGCAGCCGTAGCCGGGCGCCTTCAAGGGCAGCCTTCACCAACGGCTCGCCTTTCTCGTATGCATCTTTGGCGAACTCGACGATCAGGATTGCGTTCTTGGCAGCCAGGCCGATGAGCATCACCAGCCCAATCTGCGAAAAGACGTCGTTCTCGATCTGGACGAGATAAGGCGGCAGAAAATACCCGAGTATGACCCGGCGCAGCCAAAGCACGGCGAACGCTCCGAACACAGCGACGGGTGTACTCAGCAGAACGCTGAACGGCAGAGACCAGCTTTCGTACAGAGCTGCGAGAATCAAGAAGACGAACAGTAGGGAAAGACCAAAGATGATTGAAGGTGGGACGCCTTGCCGAGCCTTTTGCTCCTGGAAAGATATGCCGGAATAATCAAACCCCATTTCTCGCGGCATGGTTTGCTTGAACACGTCCTCGAGAGCATTGGTCGCCTGGTCTGAGCTGTGCCCCGGTGCCGCGCTGCCATTGATCTGGGCGGAGCGGTACTCATTGAAGCGCTGTGTGAATTCTGGACCGACTCGCGAGTCGATCGTCGTGAGAGTCGAAAGCGGAACACTTTCCCCCCTGTTGTTCAGCACGTAAAATCTACCTACGTTACTCACGTCGGCGCGGTCCTGCGCTTCGGCCTCGATATACACTTGCCATTGACGGCCAAAACGATTGAAGTAGTTGATGAAATAACCGCCCATGAAGGCCTGAATGGTGCGATAGACGTCAGTCAGATTGACGCCTTGCTTCAAAACCTTATCGCGATCAACTTCAATAAATTTCTGGGGGACAGCCGGAAGGAAAGTGGTGTTGATGCTGCCAATTTCGGGACGTTTCCGCGCGGCCTCAAGAAAAGCGTTGAGATTTTTTGCAAGGAACTGAATGTCGGAGCCGGAACGATCCTCAAGCAGGAATGTAAATCCTCCGGCTGTACCGACTCCAGGAATGGCCGGTGGAGCAAAACTGAACACAACCGCTTGTGGAACCTTGCCGAATTCGCGGTTCAGGTTGGCCTTCAATGACTCGAATTGCTGGGCCCTTGCGGTCCGCGTGTCCCAGGGCTTGAAGTTCACAAAGAACGTTGCGTTATAGGTCGCACGAACAAAACTCAGCAGACTGAATCCCACAAAACACGTCGAGTATTCGACTCCGGGCGTGTTCATAATCGTTTTTTCCACGTCATCGACAACTGCCTTTGTACGCTCCAGCGAGGCTCCGTTCGGGAGTTGGACGGACACGTAGGCGTACCCCTGGTCCTCTTCCGGTAGAAAGCTCGTCGGCACGCGCTGCGCAAAAAATCCAGCAGCAATGCCAAACACCAGAAGGAGCGCCACAACAACACCGGTCTTCTGGACTAGCACTCCGCTCCAATGAACATAACCATCTGTGGCGCGCTGGAACATGCGGTTGAACCAATCGAAGCTCCTCCGCAACAGTCCCTGACTCGATTGCCGAGGGCGCAGCAGGAGCGCAGCCAACGCCGGACTCAGCGTGAGTGCATTGAACGCGGAGAGAAGGACTGAAATCGCGATCGTAACCGCAAACTGCTGATAGAGCCGCCCGGTGATACCGGGGATGAACGCGGTCGGCACGAATACCGCTGACAAGACCAGAGCAATGCCCACAACAGGCCCAGAGAGTTCTTCCATCGCCTTCAGCGCAGCATCCTTCGGTGTCAGACCCTCCTCCATGTGGCGTTCGACTCCTTCCACCACAACGATGGCGTCGTCGACCACAAGACCGATGGCGAGCACCAGGCCGAACAGAGAAAGTGTGTTAATGGAAAAACCGAATAGCGGAAAGAGAATGAACGTCCCGACGAGCGATACAGGCACTGCAAGAAGGGGAATTAACGTGGAGCGCCAGCCCTGCAGAAACAGATAAACAACGAAAATAACGAGAACGAGAGCGATCAGCAGCGTTTTGACAATTTCCTTAATTCCCTCCGTAACCGACCGTGTGGTGTCCAGCGCAACGACGAAATCCAAGTCCTCTGGGAAACGCTGCTTCAATTGCTCCATCAGTTTCCGGACTCCGGCCGCTGCCTCAACTGCATTGGATCCTGGTAACTGGTATGCAGCAATCACTGCACTTGGCTTTCCATTCAAGCGTGCGGTAGCACTGTAGTCCTGGGCCCCCAGCTCAATGCGTGCAACGTCTCTGATCCGGACAATGCCTCCATCGGGTGTCTCGCGCAGGATGATCTGGCCGAATTGTTCCGGTGAAACTAGCCGACCCTGTGCCAAGACTGTGTAAGTGAATTCCTGGCCCTTGGGTGCCGGCTCGCCGCCGGCCTTGCCCGCCGGGTTCACGGTATTTTGCGCTTGAATCGCGCTGACGATTTGCGGAACTGTGATACTCAGCTTAGCGAGAGCGTCGGGTTTCACCCACAATCTCATCGCATATTGCCCAGCACCAAAAACCTGCACGTTGCCAATTCCGGGCGATCGCAAAACCGGATCTGCGAGGTTGATGTAGGCGTAGTTCGCCAGAAAAGTCGGGTCATAGGTTCCATGTGGCGAATACACCGCAACTAGCAGCAGAGGAGCAGTCACAGATTTTCGAACGGTAATTCCATAATTGGTCACTTCGGCGGGAAGCTGAGAGGCGGCCTGCGTTTCTCGCGATTGCGCGAGAATAAAATCTGTATTGGGATCGGTCTTCTGATCAAAATTAACGATCAAGCTCGTGGTTGAGTTTCCCGTCGCGTTGAGGGAGTACATGTAATTCATGTTGTCCACGCCGTTCATCTGCTGCTCGAGCGGAGTGGCAACGGCCTGTTCCAGTGTCTGAGCATCCGCCCCAACGTACGTAGCCAAAATTTGGATCTCCGGCGGCGCGATGTTCGGAAATTGTGCGACAGGCAAATTAAGAGTGGTAAGTGAACCGACCAGTACCAGGACAATCGAAATCACGATCGCGACGATAGGCCGATTGATGAAAAACTTTGACATGACATCACCTGCTCATCGCTTCGGTAGTGAACGGTTTCGGATTGACCCGGACGCCGGTGCGCACCTTTTGAACTCCTTCGGCAACCACCCGGTCACCCGGATTGAGTCCACTTGCGATCACCCAACGCCGATCGACCTGGGGCCCTACCGTCACCGGCCGGATAGTCACCTTGTTGTCGGCGTCGAGGATTGCCACTTGATAACCACCCTGGAGTTCAGAAACGGCACGTTGAGGAACCAGCAGGGCTCGCTCCTCTGTCCGGATTACCGCACGAACTTTGGCGTAGCCACCGGGCTTCAGAATATTGTTGGGATTGGGGAAAAGCGCGGCGAGCCGAATTGCGCCCGTGGTCTCATTTATCTGTCGGTCGGAAAAATAGAAAGTCCCCTCGTGTGGGTAGGTTGAACGATCTGCCAGAATCAGCTGAAGGCGCAATTTCTTGTCGGCCTCCCAGCGACTGGTCTCCGTGGGGAAGCGTTTGCGCCATTCAAGATATTGAGGCTCGCTGACGGTGAAATATGCTTTGATCGGGTCCACAGTAGAAACCGACGTGACCACACCGCTGCCCGGACTAACCAAAGCGCCCACCTGGAGCTGCGCCTGGCCAGCTACGCCATCAATCGGCGAAACCAAACGAGTAAATTCAAGGTTGATCTTCGCTGTTTCGACGGACGCCTCGTAGGTCTTAATTTGGGCTTTTGCCGTTTCGATCGTTGCCAGTGCAGCGAGATTGTTTTGGACGGCGTTGTCGAGATCTTGCTGGCTGGCTGCCTGCTCCTTCACGAGCGGCGTATAGCGTTCCACGTCGAGTTCTGTGCGGCGTTGCACCGCCTGTGCATTGGCCAGCATCGCTTTCGCCTGAGCCAACTGCCCTTGAGCCTGGTCGAGCGCTGCCTGAAAAGGACGCGGATCAATCTGAAACAAGAGCTGGCCCTGTTTGACGAACCTGCCCTCTTGATATCCCTGCTTGAGGAGATATCCCGTAACCTGTGCCCTGACGTCAGCGTTGACCAGCCCATCCAGGGTTCCGATCCATTCCCCATAAATCGGCACATCTTCCTGCTGAACTTGCAGCACCTGGACGTCCGGCCAAGCGACTGGTTGCGATCCCGAAGCATGTTTGTACGGGTGCACGGCTCCAATGATCAGTCCTACTATGAGCAAGAGAAATAATCCCCCACCGAACAGATAACGTTTGGGTAGCATCCTCCAATTGATCTGCATGACGTCACACCCGGAAACACATGCCTGGCCTCGCCACTTCCTCCTGGGAGGTTTCGTTCGCATCCTGGGCAGCCGGTTGCAAACCATAGGCAACATGCAAATCTGGTGGAGTGCTTGCGCCTTGGGAGTTCGCTCTAACCGGCTGCAGGGCAGCAAAGATGATCGCTGCTGTTGCGAAGATTAATTTCCGCTGGATCTTCATATCGTTCTCC
>Ga0209804_1001686_pt1 | contig 14052 bp, 10 predicted proteins | sample GraSoiAngelo_139_FD_185896 | JGI IMG/M metagenome (GOLD analysis project Ga0209804, IMG submission 185896) | Grasslands soil microbial communities from the Angelo Coastal Reserve, California, USA - 14_0929_12_20cm (SPAdes) (version 2) | ecosystem: Environmental > Terrestrial > Soil > Grasslands ... | reverse complement strand
AGACCGTAAACAATCCCCATCAATCCATGAGTGACGCGCTCTCCTGGATAGACTCCGCCAAGCGTCCTGCGCACCGAATCCTCCCCAACAAAATCGTACGACGTGAGTACGATTTCTCGTCCCAGCAATACTGCGAGAACCAACGCCCAACTGCCTGGCCATTTGAGCCAGGGAAGGGTGAGGAACAAGATGGCATACACCTGATCGCGAGCTGCATGCAACAGCAGCTCCTTTCTTGCGAGCCTCTGGAGCGCTGGAAGCCGGGCCCGCCACTCGTGAAAGTTAAAGAGTATCGAATGCGCCTATCAGCCCTTGCACCGCCAACAGCCAGAGGCTTATTTCAAATCGCGCCATGCCGGAAAATCAAAACCACCAAGGGTCAAAGAACTCATCTGGGGGACCAAAATCAATCGGGATGAAGAAGCAAATAGTGAATCTTCTTCCCCCCAAGATCGCGGGTGCGCATTCTGCGCCGCACCTTGCATGGTTGACAATTTGCTGATCAATGGAACTCAGGCTACTGCGAACGGCTGATTGGTTCCTCGGCCAAGTCAAGAAAAAAACTCTACTGCATCCCATCCATCCTCCGTTCAGAACGCATACCGCAAGGCAAACTGAAATGCCCGTGAACCACCGGAACCGAAGAACTTCCCGGCAGTACTTAGGGGCTTATTGAACTCGGGTGAGGTGATGTCATTGAGAAAACCCGAGTAGTTGTTGTTATTAAAGCCTCGGATGTTGGTGATGTTGAACAGATTAAACACCTCAGCAATGAACTGAAGTTTGTTCTGCTCATGGAAAGTCCAGCTCTTAGTCAAACGCAGATCAAGAGAGTTGAAATCGTCACCGAACCTGAGGTTCGGATCGACATGCGCCAGAATTGCACCGGAGTGGCAGGGGACTTGATTGGCGCCACTACAGACGGGCAACGAATTCCAGAGGTCGATCGCAGTGTTGAGCTCCGCCCCGCTTGAAATCTCGCGTCCCAGGGCGTTACGCCGCAGGATCGGAAGCCGCGCGTTGAGGGCAGGCACAAGAGAATCCATCGGGACATGCGAGCTGTAGGTCCAGATGGGTGAAATCGTCAGTTTCCAAGGTACTTCGAACGCACCGAAGAGGACAAATCGGTGCCGTTCGTCGGTTGGAGAGTAGCCTTTCTCGAGTTGTAAGTTGTTGCTGCGAAATATCAAGTTGACGGCGTCCTCGGCTCCATTAAACGGAATCTGATCGTCATTTGAGTAATTAATGGTCTTCGAGAGTGTGTAGTTAACATTGAAGCCCCAGCGTAAGTTGGGCCCGCCAGTAGGCCGCTTTTGCAGACTGACTAACAGCGCGTCATACCAGCTTTTGGCAGCCGATTCGATGTCGGTCACTTGCTGGCAACTCGCTCCCGGCGACGAAGTGAAGCATGAAGCCACAGAATCACCGCTTCGAGGATCAACAACTTCGCAAGGATCGAAGCCATTGGGGCAGCTAATGAACGGCGATGTGCTGGTCGTGCTGCGCAGCAAGCGGCCGAGAATGAAGCGCTGGCCGAAGTCGTGAATACCGTCTGCAGAGACGACCCAGTTTTGCGCAATCTGCTGTTGCAAGCCGAGAGTGAATTGCTGGGTATAAGGATGTTTGGCAGTGTGATTGATATGGTTGATACCGATTCCGAAGGTGGCGCTGCCTCCGCCGAACGGATTTGCAAGGGAGACAATCTGTCCAGTCGTTGGGTCGGGTGCAAGGTTGCCACTGCTGTCGAGCGTCGAGCCGCTAAACGCCGCCAGCGGCAGAATACGACCGTTCAACAGAGCTTCCAGAAGCGGCACTTCGGTGACCACGCGGTCATAGTAGATGCCGTAACCGCCGCGAATCACTGTCTGTCCACGCTTAAACGGATCCCAGGCGAAACCGCCGCGCGGCGCAAACTGCTTGAAGTCCCGCCCTTCGTGGGTTCCCAGAATGTTCTCGATGAAATCGCAAGTGTTATCTGGGCTACTGAGGGAAGCACAAGGACGTAAATTGCTGGCATCGCCAACGACGTCGTCAAATTCCCAGCGCAAACCCAGGTTTAGTGTCAGGTTGGAACGCACCTTCCAATCGTCCTGGACATACGCGCCAAAATAAGAATTGGGATAAAAAGGCACGATCGGGGGACGTGAAGGAGCAGCACTCTTGATCGCTACCGCGATCGGGATGTCGAGGTCATTTACCAACCCATCTCCGTTTCGGTCCCGGGTGGCAAAGTCCTCGGTAGTGAAGATGCTGCCGCTTCCAAAGAGGTCGAAGAGGGCATAAGTGTTCAAGTGCTGCCACTCACCACCCAGCCTGAGCGTATGGTTTCCAGTTACCCAACTCAACGTGTCGCGGATCTGAAAACGGTTGAACTTGGTGCTTTGCGGGATGCGGAAATTGGCGCCGTCCTGCAGGCTGGGGAAGCGGACTTCGTTCCCGGGCGCCAGCCCGGGCGGATTAGTCACCGGGTTATCCGGGCTGAATGCCGGGATGGAGTTCAGAAACCAATCCCCGTGGAACATGAGGCTGTTAACCACGCTAGAGGAAATGATTCTGGTCCAATTCACCAAGGGTGAACTGAAGCGGTTAAATGACGACTGCCGGTCGGCTGCGGTGCCCAAGGGCCGGCGAAGGCTCCCATTGTCAATGTCTCGCGAGCGGTTAAACGAGTAGCGTACCGCAAGGTTGTCCTTTGTACTCAGCTTGAAATCGGTGCGGGCGGAAAGCAAATAGTCGTGCAAAAACGCGGGCGCTGAGCTGCTGACAACTGAGTCCGTGGCCAAATCGCGCAGTCCGACAGGCACAGCATGCCCCTGATTGCGGTATTCCGATGAAACGAACCACCAGGCGCGGTCACGTTTGATGGGCCCGCCCACTGATCCGCCGAACTGTTCGCGTACGAAGTGGGGCGCCGGCTGATTTCGGTTGAGGGCCGGTAGCGCCTGCAATACCTTGTGCCGGAAAAAGATAAAACCTGAACCGTGATAGTCATTGGTGCCGGATTTGGTGATGATGTTAATAATGCTGGAGCCTGACCGGCCGACTTCTGCGGTGAACTTGTTGGTGGCAATCTGGAACTCTTGAATGCTGTCTTCGGGAAAGTTCATCAACGTTCCGCCGACGACCTCGTCATTATTGTCACCACCATCCACGCTGATATTGCCGCCGCGACCGAAAGCCCCCGCCGACGATACTTCCAGGGTGTTGGTTTTCGTCGGGTCAAAATTCGTCGCCGGCCGGCTGCCTGGAATCAGGTATGCCAGCTCTAGAAAGTTGCGTCCATTTAAAGGAATGTTTTCTATGGTGGGCGCCGTCACGAGGCCCTGCACTTCGGACTGCGTCGAATCCACCTGCGCCTCAGACGCCTGCACGGTCACGACTTCACCAACTTTGGCTGGCGTAAGCTTGACATCAAGCGTGGAAGCATGGCCGACTTCGAGCCGAACGTTTTTTACCTCGGCCTTCGCGAATGTCGGACTCTCGACGTCAACCGTGTAATCTCCTGGCGCCACGTTCGCGAAGGTATAAAAGCCCTGAGCGTTTGAAGTCGTTTCGCGCACGATTCTCGTCGCCAAGCTGGTAAGGATGACTTTGGCGTTGGATACTGCCGCGCCTTGCGGATCGTTTACTGTGCCATTGAGAGTTGAAGTTGGAAGCTGTGCGAATACCGCAGAACAGAGAAGAACTGCAAGACACAGACTCCGTAGCTCACGCATGGTGTCCTCCTTGAGGGTAAGTTAGGGCCCCAACCGCGTGTGACTGCCTTGGACAGTAACTGATAATGCTCCAACGGTGGTTCGGCGTCAAATCAGTTGTTGAAGTCAGAATGGAAAATATACTGCTCCAGCTGCCGCTCCCAACCCGTCTACGGTCAACGTAACAGCTACGTCGAATGCCGATCCCACTGCGAGCGCTTTTTGCTGTGGTTATGATCACGCAAAAGGCGACGTTGTCGATATCCATTTCACCCAATCCGTCCGCGCACAATTCCGGCTAAATCAGTTTCAATGCGATCATTACCAACGCGCCAGCTAATACCTCCAGTCAAATGGCAGATAGGATGCATACCACTCGATGACAACGACGGGATTCCTGCGGAAACAACGGATAAAAACTCTCAGTGGCTATATTGTGCGCGAACGTGTTTTTTAGCGGCGCCTACCCCATGGGAAATTTTCTGCTAGGGACAACCTACCTACCTGTTCTACAATGCGCTCCACCCGGAAAATGACAATGAAAGCAACGCCGGGTACCATTACGTTCAGATTAATCTGGACGAAACGTTCAAGGAGAGTTTGGACATGAAGAAACTGCTCACTCTGTTATTCACGGCTGCCGTAGCATTGTCGCTATCCGCAGCATCGTTCGCGCAGGACACAGCCACCCCCGACAAGAAAGATGAGACCAAGAAACAAGAGAAGGCGGAGAAGAAAGCTGCCAAGAAGAAAGCCAAGAAGGAAAAAAAGGAAGAGAAAAAGGAAGAAAAGAAAGAAGAGATGAAATAAGCGCGGCTTCCAATCGCGGCCAAGCCCTGGCGTGAAGCCGGGGCTTTTTTCGGCTCATTCTCCCTCGATATAACATGCAAAATCCCCGTCGCGAGGTTCCCGAGCCGTAGTAAAATTCCGGACTGACGGCTGGCTCTTGTAGGCCCTTCAGGATAAGGCATGGTGAGACACGTCTTGTCATGAGGCTTTCGGCCGAGGAGATTTACATGGATCATCAGACCCCAGGAACAACTGCTCCAACAACAGGTTCTCAGCAATCCTCCAATGCACCTCATCGGGAAGGCCGGAATGTCTGGGTGCTGACCGCCTACGGTATTTCAGGACTCACTCTTTTCGGAGTCCTGGCGTATTACTTCAGCCAATATTTAGCGAACTAACGACTCTGCCTGTCTGACACCGAGGCTTGTCCATGATCGCTGAGTTGGATTGCGGTCAATGTTACCTGCGAACTTCCTGCATTCTGTGCACCACCGGCGTAAGCTGCTCTCGATCACACATGGGATTCTCTGCTGAGGTGCTTCGGCAGCGAATTGCACACCTTTCTCCATGCTACAATGACCGCTTTTAGACGTTACTCCGGTTCGGAAAAGCGCTCAGTAACTTCCCCGCACTCTTGTAAGAGAGATCGATTCCCGTGGCCCAGGATTCCGTGCCGAAAACCGCCCCAGTAACCTATGCCGACGCTGGCGTGAACATTGATCGCGCCAGCAAGACCAAACAGCGCATCAAGTATCTTGCCCACAAAACCTTCACCAAGGGTGTGCTCAGCGAGATTGGCGGCTTCGGCAGCCTGTTTTCCGTGAACAAGAAGTATCTCGATCCGGTACTGGTCTCGAGTGTAGACGGCGTGGGCACCAAGCTCAAAGTTGCTTTCGAAATGAAGGTCCATCACACCGTGGGCGGTGACCTGGTCAATCACTGCGTGAACGACATCGTGGTTCAGGGCGCCGCTCCGCTTTTCTTCATGGACTATCTCGCCACCGGCAAGCTTGAACCCGAGGTCGCCGAGAAAGTCGTCGAAGGCATTGCCGACGCCTGCAAGCACAATGGCTGCGCTCTGATCGGCGGAGAGACCGCTGAAATGCCCGGCTTCTATCCCGAAGGGGAATACGACCTGGCCGGCTTCATCGTCGGTGTAGTCGAGCGGGAGCGAATCATCACGGGCAAAACTGTTGAGGTCGGCGACATCATCCTCGGCCTGCCCTCCAATGGTCTTCACACCAATGGTTATTCCCTCGCCCGTAAGCTGCTCTTTGAAGTGGCGCGCTACTCACCCGAAACTTACGTGAATGAAGTTAAGAACAAAATTGGTAACGAGCTCATGCGATCCCACAAGAGCTATTGGCCATCGTTAAAAAAGACGATTGACGCCGATTGCATAGCCGCCATGGCCCACATCACCGGAGGCGGAATTACCGAGAACTTGCCCCGCGTGCTCCCCCGCGGCACCGCTGCGGTAATCGAACTTGGCTCCTGGCCAGTGCTGCCGATCTTCGATCACCTGCAAAAACTAGGCAACGTGCCGATGGACGAAATGCTACGCACCTTTAACATGGGACTAGGCATGCTGCTAGTGGTGCCGTCCAAAAAATTTAAGAAAGCGCAGACGCTGCTCGAACGCGTCGGAGAAAAGGTCTACACGGTAGGTCGAATAGTTAAAGGCGATCGCAAGGTGCTGTACTCCTAGTTCAAACAAAGTAATTCTGTTCGCGCTGAAGCCCTTTCCAATTTGTTGCACTGACTGAATTGAAGGTCTTAATCATTTTCATTGTCGTTGCCTCGCAAGTTCACTCGGGTGCGTTAGTGAATTATCATGGCTGACACGCAAGAATCTCATGAAAAACATTGCCATTCTGCTCTCCGGTCGGGGCTCGAACTTCGAAGCCATCGCAAAAAGCGTGGCTACAGGCCGCATCCCTAATGCGAACATCGTCATTGTGATTTCTAACAAGCCGGAAGCTGCGGGTCTTGAGATCGCTCGCCGCCTTCGCCTTAAGACCCTGGTCATTCCTTCAAAAGGGAAAGAGCGCGCGGATCACGACCGCGAAGTAGTGAAGGCCCTCCAAGATCACAACGTCGACCTCGTCTGCCTCGCCGGATACATGCGTCTGCTCTCACCCTGGTTCGTGCAGCAGTTTCCCCGCCGCATCCTCAACGTCCATCCCTCACTCCTTCCTGCATTTCCTGGCCTCGAAGCGCAGGAACAGGCTTTTGCCTACGGGGTAAAAGTTGCAGGCTGCACGGTTCATTTTGTGGACGAAGAGTTAGACCACGGTCCAATCATCGTACAAAGAGCCGTCTCCGTAGGCGACGATGACGATGAGCAAACTCTGGCTGACCGCATCCTCGAGCAGGAACACATCGCCTACACCGAGGCCATCAACATAGTGCTCGAAGGAAAGTACGAGATTGTGGGAAGGAGAATGGTGACGAGGGGGTGAATGAACACGTCACCTTTAATTTCGTTCCGCCGTTATAATCCTCGGTGAATGCCTGACTTTAAGCCCGTCGAAGAACAACTCGCTTACCTAAAAAAAGGCTCTTCTGAAATTATTCGCGAAACTGAACTACGCGCGAAATTGGAAAAATCGCGTGCCACCGGCAAACCCCTGCGGGTGAAGTTAGGGCTCGACCCAACTGCGCCCGATCTACATCTTGGGCATACAGTCGTTCTGCGCAAGCTCAAACACTTTCAGGACCTTGGGCACACTGTCATCTTTCTGATCGGCGATTTTACCGGCATGATCGGAGACCCGACGGGACGTTCCGTCACTCGTCCGCCACTGACTCGCGAAGAAATCGACGAAAACGCGGAAACATACAAGGCCCAGGTTTTCAAGATTCTGAACCCGCAGAAAACAGTCATCGACTTCAACAGCCGCTGGTTTTCGAAGTTCACCGCGGAAGATTTCATCCGTCTCGCGGCCAAATACACAGTCTCCCAAATGCTGGAGCGCGAGGAGTTCCACAAGCGTTTTCACGAAGAGAGGCCGATCGCTGTTCACGAACTGCTGTATCCGCTGGCGCAGGGTTACGACTCGGTTGCGCTTGAATCCGACGTGGAACTCGGCGGCACCGATCAGAAGTTCAATCTATTGGTGGGCCGGGAACTACAGCGCGCCTATGGACAGGAATCGCAGGTCGTGCTGACCACTCCGATCCTCGAAGGCTTGGACGGCGTGCAGAAGATGTCAAAGTCGCTGGGAAATGCCATCGGGATCCACGAGCCTCCGCTCGAAATGTACGGCAAGATCATGAGCATCTCAGACGAGATGATGTGGCGGTATTACGAGCTGCTCACCGACATTTCAATCGCTGATATTGAGAAGATGAAGCGCGAATCACATCCCATGCAGGCAAAGAAAAAACTCGCGTCGAGGATAGTCGCGGATTTTCATTCGCCTGAGACGGCTGATAAAGCGGCCGATGATTGGACGAAACAGTTCCAGAAACATGAAGCCCCGGCAGACGTGGACGAGATACGGGTTCGGATTGCAGATCTTGGACCCATGTCGCTAGAAGGAGGGGTCTTTCAGAGAATCACATGGGCTGCTTCAGATTCCAACGGCTTTGTCGTAAAGACGGAGAAGCTTATCCGACAAGCGGGTCTGGTCGCGTCAGCCACCGAAGCCGCGAGGAAGATCAAGGAAAAAGCAGTAAGCATTAACGGAGAGGTAGTCCAGGGAGTCGCCATCGGAATTTCGCCTGATATACCTATTACGGTGCGCGTCGGTCGCAAGATCAAGAGGATCGTGCCCACGACCTCTTAGGTAGATCGCGCCGTTGCAGTCTCACACCGCGACCCAAATGCGTGCCGCCGCCATCTTCGGACTGCGTTCGTCGTCGCGTGATCTCAAGCCATTTCATAATATTTCCCAAGTTAACTGGGCAATCGGTCTGCCCGTCGCACCGCATGAAGCAGACATAATCCTCATCTTCGGTGGTGACGGCACCGTGCACCGGCACCTCGCGGGCCTGGTCGCGCTCGGCCTGCCGGTGCTGATAGTCCCTGTGGGCAGCGGCAACGACTTTGCTCGCGCTCTGAATCTGCGCAGCATCCGGGATTCACTAGCCGCATTTAAAAGATTCGCTTCAGATGCAGCCAATGTGTGGACTGTCGACCTAGGAGTGGTCGCGCCGTCGTATTCCTCGCCAGAAATCAGTCGTTATTTCTGCTGCGTCGCAGGATGCGGGCTCGATGCGGAGGTCGCGCGGCGCGCGAACCAGCTACCTCGCTGGCTGCGTTCACATGGTGGGTACGCACTGGCTCTTGCTGCCGCTCTGACAAAATTCGCGGCCTCCCGAACGGAAATTCTCCTGCCAAAATCCGGAAGGTCGCATGAATTCGCGACTCATAGGTCGAATGTCACTGCGCTGATCGCCTGCGCCAATAGTCCTTCGTACGGCGGCGGCATGCGAATTGCTCCACGCGCCACCATGGATGACGGCATGCTCGATGTATGCTTTGTCGGTGATCTCGGCAAGTTGAAGTTATTCTGCTTGTTCCCATCGGTTTATGTCGGACGTCACCTCACCATTACCGGCGTGGAATATTTCCAAGCTGAACGCCTGCGCATCGAAACAGAGCAGCCCGTCGACATTTACGCCGATGGCGAATACGTGTGCCAGACACCGGTGGAGATTGCCATTGCGCCGCGAGCTTTGCGCGTTGTCGTACCATGATTGTCGTAGCATGAGCAATAGAGAGCTGCTGGGCCAAAAGGGACGATGGTCCTCCAGCGGTTCGGAGACGAAGAGTGGACTTCAGCCATTCAAAGTTGAGTTCCGAACTACAAATGTCCCCACAGTGCTAAACTAAGCCCCCAGTATGAGTGACGAGAAACGTTCGCGAGTGTTGCTTTGGGTTTTGATTGGCGGAGGGGCCTTCTTCCTCTTCGTGCTGGCGGTATTCACTCTGGTCTATCTCTCGCTGCACACCGGCGATCGAACCTCCGCTATTAGCGGCTTTGGGGACAAGATCGGCGTCGTTGACCTCGAGGGGGTCATCATTTCGCCGAGCATTACTGTTCCCCAGCTCAAGAAATTCGCTGATGACGATTCGATCAAAGCAATTATCCTGCACGTGAATTCGCCAGGTGGCGGCGTGGCGGCGTCGGAAGAGATTTATCGCGAGGTTAAGCGCATCCGCGACGAGAAGAAGAAACGCATCGTGGCTTCAATCGAGACCGTAGGAGCCAGCGGCGCTTACTACATCGCTTCTGCCACCAATAAAATCTACGCGGACAAAGGCAGTGTAGTGGGCTCGATAGGTGTAATTGCTCAGTGGGTGAACTATGGTGACCTGTTGCGCTGGGCCAAGCTGAAGGATGTCACCATGAAAGCCGGCGAATTCAAAGATACCGGCTCGCCGACGCGCGACCTGACTCCGGCGGAGAAGCAGTATTTGCAGGGGCTCATTGACGATATGCACAGCCAGTTCATTCAGGCGGTCGCTGATGGAAGAAAAATGAAAGTGGACGAGATACGCGCCGTCGCCGATGGGAAGGTGTGGACGGGCGATCAGGCAATGGGATTGAAACTGATCGACCAGGAAGGTGATTTCGAGAGTGTCGTAAAGGACACTGCCAAATCGGTAGGCATTAAGGGCGAGCCCGTGCTCGTACATCCCGAAAAGGATCGCAAGACTGTGCTGGACCTGCTGTTCGGTGATGTTTCCGAGTGGCTGCCGACACGCGAAAAGCTGCTGGATCAGCGGATAGGGTTTTATTATTTGTGGAGGTAAGACCGATTCTGGTTGTTTCAGGTTTCCAATCCTCGTTTCGAGTTTTCGATTTTTGCTGTCAGATTCGTGAAAAATTCTTGCCTTCGCCGGAGTACCCGACTGGGCGGGGGGGCGAAACTTGCACAGATGCGCGAAATCTGAGAACTTTATGCAGGCGACCAGATGGTCCTGGGGCGAATTAACAGACAGAAAGAATAGATCAACAGAGACCGCAACGAACGGAGCGTAGAGGCGTATGACAAAAGCCGATCTGATCGACGAGGTATCCCGGCTGGCCGAGTTGACCCGCAAAGATAGCGAAGTGATTGTCGAAACCATCTTTGACAGCATCGTGCGTTCGCTGCGGGTTGGCGACAAAATCGAAATCCGGGGTTTCGGCAGCTTTCGCACCCGGCAGCGTAAGCCGCGAGTGGGGCGCAATCCCAAGACCGGTGACCGTGTGGAAGTTCCCGCCAAGAAGATTCCTTTCTTCAAACCCAGCAAGGAATTGAAGGATCTCGTGAATAACGCCGCAGGGGAACATCCTGGATCGACGTCCCCGGCGACACCTTCCGCGCCTCCGTCGCAATGAGCGTACGGGCGGAGCGCTCGTGCCTCTATATTGGTTCAGGGCTTTATTCGGAACGTAATCTTCAATCAGTGGCGAATTCCTGCGACCGCAAGCATTCGGCCGGTGACGCCTTTTTCCGCGCGGAAGGAGAATAAGAGGTCTCGCCGGCACGATGTACAAAGCGGTGAAGCTTCGATGTTTTTGGCAATCACTCCAACATCAATTAACTGCCGGCGGTTAGCCTCGACCAGATCGAGAAAGAGTCGGCAGGGCAAATCGCTGTGGCCCGGAGCACGCGCAGTCAAGAACAGTAGCGGGTATTTTTCGCGCACGGGATCAGAGTCTTTTATTTCGCGGAACAATTCTGTCGAGTAGGTAAATTGTGATGCGAACTTGTCGCGAACTTCCTTCCCCACTTCGTAGCAACAGTGGTGAATGCCGGGGCCGATCGCTGCTTTTAGATCGCGGGGGACGGTTCCAAAGTGGCGGCGCATTTCTCCCACTCCCTTTTCGACGATTCGCTGCAGGGTTCCGCGCCAACCGGCGTGAAAGACGCCGACAGCGCGGTTCTTCGCATCTACCAGAATAATCGGCAGGCAGTCTGCCGTCTGGATGGCGAGAATCAGACCGGGAGTGGCGGTGATCAGGCCGTCGCCTACCAGGTTTGTATCTTTAGACGCCGTAACACTGTGGATCAAGTCGGAGTGGATTTGGCGCAGGGTAATAAGAGTTGAAAGCCCGGCTTTGTTTGCACCCAATTCTGCGAGGAATGCTCGGCGGTTGTGTTCGACGGCGTTCTTCGCATCGTGCTTGGTGAAGCCGAGGTTGAGGGCGTTGCCACCATAGGGCTTCGAGAAACCGCCTTGGCGGGTGGAAAAGCCGTGGATCAGCCAGGGCAGGGTCTTGAGGTTGCCGGCGTCAAGAATCTGCAGTTGGGACGTCTGACGAGAATCCTTGGTCTTCACACATTCATACTAGCGGACGCATACTAGCAGACGAAGCCGTCCCGCGGGGCTGGCGGGCATGGCGCCCGCGTCACACAAGTCAGCGCGGCATGATTGTGCGAATTCTGCACGCTCGCAGCTCCGCCTTTGAACGTCAAATCGAGTACCCGTTTGCCGCTGACGTGCCTGCTCCGATATAGTTTTCTATCGCGTTTAACGGAAGCATGTACGACAACTTCACCGCCGTCGACTGCTGGAGCAAGAAGCGGGTGCACTGCGTCTATCAGGCTTTGATCGTGGCGATTTCCACTCGTCATGCGGACGCCGTGGATATCAAGTTTTTGGTGGACGGGCGACAGGTTTGGGTGGCGCTGCCGCATCCCGCATGGGTGGAGTATAACCGGCGGACAGGCAAAATGATCACCGATCCGTTGGCGGTAGAAATCGCCGGCCATTATCTCAAGACTGCGCTCGAATCCGGCGAGGGAGTGGGACGGGAAATATACTCACTCAATGTCCGCGAAACACTCAACCACCTGAATGCAGTCGTTTCAGAAGGTGAGTCAGAGTCGATCGCGTAAGGTTGACTAAACAAGTTTGTTCAGCGCGCATTGCACATGCCGGTTCCTTTAACCAGGAGACGCCCTTATGGCCAGTGTGATCCAACCCATAGAAGCCGAATCAAGTGGCAGCGAAAACCGGCAACTCGCACGATGGGTCGAGGAAGTCGCGCAGATGTGCAAACCGGACCGGGTTCATTGGTGCGATGGTTCGCGAGAGGAATACCAGTCCATGTTGCGCGTGATGACTTTGTCTGGCATCGCCATCCCGCTGGATCCGCAGAAGCGTCCCAACAGCGTCATGGTGCGATCGAATCCGGCCGATGTGGCGCGAGTCGAAGACAGAACTTTTATTTGTTCGCGACGCCAGGAGGATGCCGGTCCGACCAATAATTGGGAAGATCCGGCGAAGATGAAAGAGAAGCTGAAGGGCCTGTACACAGGCGCCATGGTCGGCCGAACTATGTATGTGATTCCTTACTGCATGGGACCGATTGGTTCGCCCATCGCGAAGATTGGAGTCGAGATTACCGACTCGCCGTACGTTGTAGCCAACATGCACATTATGGCGAGAGTGGGTACGCGAGTCCTCGAAGCCCTGGGCGAGGATGGTGAATTTGTGCGCGGGCTGCACTCGGTCGGGGCGCCGCTTGGCCCTACTGAACAGGATTCGACCTGGCCCTGCAACGCGGAGAGCAAGTACATCTGCCACTTTCCAGAGACGCGCGAGATATGGTCCTACGGGTCGGGCTACGGCGGAAACGCTTTGCTGGGGAAAAAATGTCACGCGCTGCGCATCGCGTCAGTACAGGCGCGCGATGAAGGTTGGATGGCCGAGCACATGCTGATTCTGAAGATGATCAGCCCATCCGGCCAGGTGAAATACATGACCGGGGCGTTTCCCTCAGCTTGCGGCAAGACGAATTTGGCGATGTTGATACCGACCATCCCCGGCTGGAAGGTGGAAACTGTCGGCGATGACATTGCCTGGATGAAGTTTGGTGCAGATGGCAGGCTCTACGCCATTAACCCGGAATACGGATTCTTTGGCGTGGCACCCGGCACGAGCATGAGGTCGAACCGCAACGCCATGCTCAGTATCATAAAGAACTCCATCTTCACGAATTGTGCGATGACTACTGACCGGGACATTTGGTGGGAAGGGATGACGAGGGAGAAGCCCGCCGAGTTAGTGGACTGGTTGCGCCGTCCCTGGACACCCGAATCCCCGCGCAAGGCGGCGCATCCCAACGCGCGCTTTACGGCTCCCGCCAGGCAATGTCCGGTCATTGCGCCGGAGTGGGAGGATCCGAAAGGCGTCCCCATTGACGCGATTCTCTTTGGTGGCCGGCGCGCCGGTGTCGTCCCATTGGTCACCGAGGCGTTTAATTGGCAGCACGGAACGTTCTTAGGGGCGACGGCCAGCAGCGAGACGACTGCGGCAGCCGCAGGTAAAGTGGGACAACTTCGCCGTGATCCAATGGCGATGCTGCCGTTCTGCGGTTACCACATGGGGGATTATTTCTCGCACTGGCTCAGAATGGGCGCCCAGTCCGAGCCGTCAAAGCTGCCAAAGATTTATTACGTCAACTGGTTTCGTCAGGATGAAAACGGAAAATTTCTGTGGCCCGGATACGGCGAGAACAGCCGTGTGTTGAAGTGGATCTTCGAACGCTGTGAGGGCAAGGCCCCTGCCCTCGAAACGCCAATCGGACTTCTGCCTGCCCCGGCCGACCTGGACACGCGCGGC
>Ga0209804_1001671_pt1 | contig 14140 bp, 22 predicted proteins | sample GraSoiAngelo_139_FD_185896 | JGI IMG/M metagenome (GOLD analysis project Ga0209804, IMG submission 185896) | Grasslands soil microbial communities from the Angelo Coastal Reserve, California, USA - 14_0929_12_20cm (SPAdes) (version 2) | ecosystem: Environmental > Terrestrial > Soil > Grasslands ... | reverse complement strand
GGTCCTAGAACCTCATCCCGGATGTAGAAGTAATAGCGGTTGAAACGGCTACGTTGGTGCGCCAGGATGCGGTAGTATCCCACCCAGGATCCGAATTTCGGGACACTGATGCGGAAGGTCCGGCCCTGGAAGCGATCAAACGGAAAATCGTCCCGAGTTTTGCACCATTTTGCACAACAGGGAAAAACCGAAGCCGTCTGTAAACTACGGGGGGACCACTGGTGCTTGATAAAATGAGCGAATCGTGGTTGATTCCGCCAGACTGACCCTTTTTCTCAGTGCTGCGATCCTGCTCGCCATCGCGCCAGGTCCAGGCATGCTCTATGTTCTTGCGCGGAGTCTGGCAGGTGGGCGCCGCGAGGGTTTGCTTTCCTCGCTCGGAACATTTCTGGGCGGCCTGGTACATGTAATCGCGGCTGCTGGTGGCGTGTCAATCATCCTTGCCAAATCGGCGGTCGCCTTCACCGTGGTGAAGTACCTGGGCGCTGCTTATCTTTGTTTTCTCGGCGTCAGAATGATTCTCGACGCCTGGCAGAACTCCGGCGCCTGCGTCATCGAACTCTCCGCCAGGCGGAATCCCTTCTGGCAGGGCGTGATGACCGAGGTGCTGAATCCTAAGACTGCACTGTTCTTTCTCTCGTTTATCCCGCAATTCGTCGATCGAAGCAGTGGCTATGTGTTTTTGCAGTTTGTGGTGCTGGGAGTGACATCGGTGACGCTCAATACGACTGCCGATATTGTGGTAACGATGCTGGCGGGGCCGCTCGGTCAGCGCATTCGCCAGTCCACACATTTCCGCCGAGGTCAGCGCACGCTGACGGGCGCCTTCATGGTTGGATTGGGGGCGTACGTGGCCTTCGGAGAATCAAAGTAATCTTGCTTGGGCTATAGTCGCCCGGCTTCGGCCTGACGGAACTCAGGCCGGAGGGGGAAGAGCAATTTACTGGAGGAGATCATGCGCTCAGCTTGCCTTGCTGTGAGCCTATTTTTGGCAAGGATGCCCATTGCCCATACGCAAACCGGGCGAACAGTGATGCCGTTTCCGGAAACGGGCGAATTGTCGGTACTGTGATCAATGATGACGGAGAAAAGATCGCGGGAGCTGTATTGTGCGTATCCGTTTATCAATTAAATTCATCACGTACGTCGTGTGGACCCGCGCGAAGTGACAAGGATGGCAATTTCGAACTGGATCACGTGGCGATGGGCGACGTCCGTGTGTTTTGCGACAGGAAGCTGGATGCTGGGACGACGATCCACAGCGCCTGTCAAGAACCCGAAAGGTGAAACTCACTCGGGAAGAACCTCTTGCGCATGTGGAACTCACAGTTGGACCCAAGCCTGGATTGCTGAGCATTGCCGTGACCAACAACAACACCGGCAAAGCGCTTGATTCGTTTATCGTGCGCTGGATCGACGAAGATGGTCGAAGCATGAATTCCAGTGTGGGGAACCTGCAACGTGCAGGGGCTTACTTGCTGGTGCCGATCCGGCCTGCGACCGACGTTATCGTCCAAGTCAGCGCTCCGAGATTCAAGGACTGGTATTTCGTTGATACGTCCACAATGCAGCCAACATGGCGCTTGCAGTCCGGCGAACAGAGAACTCTGGACGTGGCTCTGGAGCCTAGGGAATAACAAGGCGCGCCATTGCCAGCGCAACCCCCGCCGGTCCCGACGTGGACCACTTTACGACTTGCCGAAAACGACCTCCCGGCTTTACCCCTTTGAGCAAGCCAAAGCACAAACAAGCGCGCTAGTTTACCGGCCACTACGGATGGCTGCGGTGAGAGGGTGGCGGCCCATCTATCAGCTCTTCCCTTTCCCGATTGCTGCCTGTCTGCCCTGCCAGTGCCTTCTCTTCTCCGAATCCAGAACGTAGGTGCAGGTACCGGGATCATCATGCACAAAGAGGCAGCTCACGCACAGCGCCATATTGTGAGGCACGCACCTGAGAACGATGCTGCGCGTCTTTGCACATATCGCAAGGCGGGTGTGGGTGCCGTGAGTGGTGCTTCTTGTGACCTTGAGGTCAGCACTGGAAGTGAAGGTTAAGGCAGGGTCAAGCCGCGCCCTCACTCAAATTCCCCCCGGAGCCCAAATCCCAATCAATGAAGCGATGCGGTTCCATTTTTCGCGTTTTCAGCCAACGACTTGTGATGAGGAAGGTGCGCTGGACTTTGGGACATGTACCTTCGACTGAAAAATTTCACGTCAACCGGCCGTGCCAGCAGTATGCTCGTGCCTTGTTGAAGCCTCACAATCCTGCCTTGCTTGCCGTATCGCTCACGTTTTGGTCGGCTGCGCTCGAGCGGGAACAGCACCAACTGGTATCCGCACTTCGCCTTGAACGCCTTGATGACAGCTCGGCAGAGAAGACCCTAAAAAACTTTCATTCGAGCAGAAGGTCGGGTAGCTCTTCATGATGCGTCTGCGGGTGGAATTCCTGAATGGCCGGGACTACCGACCACTTCGAGGTCCGCAGCGTGACGGTCTCCTAGCCATGCACTGAGAGTGGCTCTAAATCGAGCGCCGATGCCGCCGACCAGAGGAACGATTATGACAACTATTTCCACACCCGGACCGGCCGTGCCCAATTGGAAAGAGCAGAGTCGTCGTGCCTGGGTGCTTGTAAGACAAACAGCAACGTTGATTGGACCGAGTGCAAAGTTTCTTACCACCTGCGAGGCGCATACGTATGCATATTCAGTCGCAGCAAACGCAATCCTCGCCCTTGTACCATTCCTGGTGCTCCTGATCACGATCGCCCACCTTACGCAATCGTCGCCAGCCGAGCGGATGATTTATCAACTCGTGGCCGAGTATCTTCCGGCGGGTGCCCTGGAACTGAAGAGCGACCTCGTTCGTTTGACTTCGCACCGCGGCGTACAGGTGTTCTCTTTGATCATGCTGGCGGTGTCTTCCAGCGGCGTGTTTCTGCCGTTTGAAGTGGCGCTGAACGGTGTTTGGGGGTTCAAGAAGAACCGTAGCTACGTGGGTAACCAGATCGTGAGCCTCCTGCTGGTGGGCAGCTGTGCTGCCCTCGCCTACGCCGGGGTGGTGTTTGCTGCGGCGTTCAAGGCCGCGCTGGTCGATCCGATCCACATCCTGTGGCTTAACGCGGGACTGAATTTCATTGTGATGAAACTATTTGCCTTGCCGATGACCATCCTGAGCTTCTGGCTCGTGTTCTGGTGGTTGCCAAACGGCAAGGTGCCGGTGGTGCAGGTTTTTCCCGCGGCCTTCTACACCGGACTCCTGGCTGAAGTGGTTAAGCTGGTGTTCGGCTGGGTGTTGCCGCTGCTCGATTTTCAAAGGGCGTACGGCAGAGTCTTCTGGCTGCCGGTGACGCTACTGGTGTGGACGTACGTGGGTGCGATCCTGCTTCTGTTCGGTGCCAGTCTCTCGGCTCGTGGCGTTATAAAGATGCCTAGCATTCGGTTGCGTACCCTAGACTCAGCGTCTCCTGTCCCCTCGTCCTCTTCGAACGTGTGATTGAAATGACGTCTTTCGAGGATCTCTTTAATAATCCTTAATACCGTTGCGGCGCGGAGGCGCTTTGAAAATCGATAGGAGGCAGGACAGGCGGCGCGCTTCGTCCATCATGCTAGCCGTACGCGTGGCGCCGCAGCGTGTCACACTTTTGAGCAGTTCTTTAAGGGGCGCTGTTTCGATGACAAATCCACCTGATCTCCCGCTTGGCATTTTGCTCTCTTGAGCTCCGTACGCTGCACCCAATGGCTAGTTGATGTAACCAGGCTTCACTCAGTGATTTTTGTGAGTGCCAATGGCTGGTTACTCGCCTTGTTCTGGTTTATCGTTGTCGAGCTATCATGATGGACTTAGATCGTGAACTGCAATGCAAATGGGGCGAAAATTGCTGCAGACCGCAAGTTGCCTGGCTTGCGCCCTGGTGGCTCAGCGAGACCCTTTTGGACTTGAGGGCACAGCGTTTGGTGGAGGTCCGATTACCGATACCCTTCTGAGTTTGCTCGATATTGGCAGCCTTCTGTTTGTGGTCGCTCTGCTTCTGACATTTGTGCGTCCACGTGTCGCGGCCGTCCTGGCGATTGCGGCCGCCCTTCTCTGCTTACCCCTGTATCTCTACTTCACGGCTCCTGGTCCCTTCCGTCGAGTCTTTAGAGGCGATTACTCAGTTCCGCTGCACGCGAATTTTGTCTGGGACAATTGGGCCATTTGGGGGATGCTTACGCTCGCAGTGGCGATGTGCATTTGCCTCTGGAATCTGCCAACTGTCAAGCGCTGACAGACCAGAGAACACCAGTAGCAGGCCCTTTCTGGGCTAGGTGTTAAAATCAGGCCTCTCGGACAATGCCGATAGGACTGAGAACGCCGCAGACATCGGGTGGCATAGATTCCTCCTCTCAAGCTGGAAAGAACCGAAGCTGGAAAGACCGAGCCACCCGAAGATTGCGGGGCGTATGGAGCCGTCCCGAACATCTCTGCATACAAACTTCCGAATTAGGTACCTCATATAAACCTTCCTGTACCAAGAGCAGGTTCCCGCCAAACCGCAACACATGGCACTGATCTAACGATTGCTCGGATGTCCAGACAGCCAGAATTCGGGATCGGCGCCAATCCACTCTTCAGCCGGATAGCTCCATAATGGACGCACAGCAAACACGCGAGATTCTGTTCGTGCGGCCGCGGCCGAGGTAGCCTCCTCACGCGTTTGAACGGCCACGATGAAAAATCGCGTTCCGTCGTCGCTTTCGAAGACGGTGCCGTTCATTGGCTGTGTGCTCCTTGTCACGCTTATCACTAGGTATCGTCGGTGGCCCATGAGCCATGGCGGGCCCGCACTCAAATCCTGTCGGTAATCCGCGAAGACGTTGACTCCCTTGTCTGTGAGCCGCGCCTTTCGCTTGCTGTTTCTTCCGAGCACAGAGAAAGCCAGTCTGTTCTTCGCCCACGCGTCCGCTACGCGCTTTCGCTCATCAACTGAGTCATAAGCGTTAAACCACCATATTTCTTTCGGCCCGGTAAGCGACTCGACGCCGAGATACGCGTGCGGACACCGAAGCTCTGCGCATTTCCGTGCCGTGTCCGACTCGATCCGGTCGTATTCAGCTTCGACGCCAGGCTTCAATGCTTCGCGATAGATCTGAAGGATCGCGGGAGGCTGTGACTGGGCAGCGAGTTGCGTGACAAGCGGGAGGAAGAACGCAATCGCTGCCATTCCTTTGCCCATCAAAACAGTAGCTCCTTCTTTTCACTCAGGATTTCGGCTCCCCAGCGAACCGCCATAGAGGCAAACTATAGCGCGCTTGCTTTCTGTATTCGCCAGAGCGCGCTTTTGGATTCGTCTCAAGCTGTAGAGACCGAAGCTGGAAAGACCGAGTCACCCCAAGACTGCGCCGCCTCCTACCGGCCTGTGTCTCTCAGAATGGGATCTTCTCCGTGCTATTGCGGTCCTCCCACGATTCCGTGTTCAGCCGCCCTTGCACGTACAGCCTGGTGCCCTGTTGGACGTAGTCACCCACGACCTCGGCCAGTCGTTGCCAGGCCACGACGTTCGCCCATGACCAAGGGTCCGAAGGGCTGGCAGGCGGGTGCGTACGCTCATGCCACTCGCGCTGGCTGTCCTTGTAGTTCTCGTTGACGACAATTTAGCAACCGGTTTCCCAGACGCGGTGTATTTGATCTCCGGATCCTTTCCGCAATTTCCCAAGAGAATCACCGTATTGACACATCTGCTCATAGAATTACCCTTTCCGGCGCCACGTGTATGCTCTTCTTCAGGCGTGGCCATTTGCGGTGAGTGCTCTAAAACGAATCGAGTGGCAGTCGGAGAAGCGTGAAGTGGATGCCCGAGGCGCCATGTCAGAACACCTCGGCACGCTCCGCAAGATTAAGCCAGTTCCGGTGCAGCGGGAGAAGGCTGTGCCAACCGCTTTCCTTCCTCAACATCCAATGGCAAGACTTACGCCGGCACGTCGTTTGGCCGCGGGCCTGATTACAGACGAGACTGCACGAACAGATCTCATAAATCAAATTACCGCTATGATCGGCTACTCAAATACTTGCGCCGAATGCAGGAACAAGTCTGTGCCGAACTATGCGAGCCAGCCACGGGCATGGCGTGCTGTCGGCGGGAGAACAGATCGACCGATCGATAGATCGCCATCCCAGACCAGCCGTTGCAGTTTCTGGATCTGCTCTTCTCGAGCGGTAACTGCTGGATCATGCCCGTCCCCTGGCGGAGAATAGCCGCGACGCCCGATACTCGTTCAGCAAAAGTGCGCGAATGCAATTGCGACGGCAGAGCGGATTATGGCGAAGTTCGGCAGCAGGCGGCCTTTGAAGGCGGAGCAAACACATGGTTGAGCTGAGCGATGCAGACCTCCTGGTGCCGAATGCGGAACTTCGAAGACCCAGCTCATTTGCGCCAGAGCGGAATCACCTCAACGACCAGTCAGGCAGCACGCGAGCGACTGGGCGGACTCGAGTTCGCCGTCTCGTCTTGACGCGTGGGATGCGACGCTTCCAATCGCGCTATTTCAACCAAGAGTTCCTGTTGCCTTGTCTCGCGCATGGCGCACGCATGAGCGTCATTTGGCGTCTGGTCAGTTCGGTTATCGTCGAGCCTGTTCAGCAGAGCGATGGCGGTGAGTTCTTCGTGGAGGTGCTCCAGTTTTTTGTGCTTCTCCCACATGGTGGCTCCTCCACGCTGACTCCTCTTTTGGAAGCGAAGCAAACAGCCTTGGTGCGGGACATCGGAGTTTATTCCGGCTGAAAATGAGCCTTCCGCGAAGGTACTGGGAATCAGAGGCTTAGCAAAGATGCGCCAAAAATGAATAACATTTTGGGTATAACTCACAAGTTAAATATTGACCCGAGCCTCCAATCGACATAGAGTTCGCAGTAGGAGCAACTCCGCCATGAAAAGCCCTTCCTGCGACAGGCACAAGAATCTGCGGATGGTTCCATTTTTCGTCGAAAACCCAGCGCGACCAACCAGAGGACATGCCTGCCCTGTTCCCAGTTGCGGACGTTTCCACGATGCCGAAGGTTATTTCGACATGGTCGGTGGCAGACCCGTGCGCGCACAAAAAAGCGCCAAAGAAAGGGCGCCTTCGGTAAGAGAGGAAATCCTCAAGGCGATCCGTGCAATGGCAGGAGTGTGAGTAGAACCGCGTCGGGAAAAGTGGTCATTTCTGATTTTCGTCATCGCACCGAACGTGCCGAGTCCGTGGCCGGATTCACTCTGCGCAGGCCGCATCCATGTATCGCAATGCGTCATCGCCAAGGAGCCTCAGCTCAGCGAGTGTCTTGTCCGGGTAAAGTTGGGCAACTCTCCCAAAGCCACCGGCCTGCCCGAGAACGCCGGTGTTCCCGGAAGCACCTTCGGACAGCAAGTCCTCAATGATTATGGCGTCGGCGATCTCAGCTACGATGGTCCATGTCCTCCACCAACGTTGAATCCCACGAACCATCACTATGTTTTCACGGTCTACGCGCTCGACAGTGTGTTGTCGACCTTGCCAATCTTTGGAGATTTTGCTCCCAACGGCGAAACCCTGTATCAGGCGTTGATCGTCGCAGGAAGGCACGGTCATATCCTGGCCACCGCCAGCACCGACGGCTTCTTTCCGGGTAATTAACTGCGATAAAGGTCTCGGTAGCGACGCGGGTAGCCGCGTCAGGAATTTCATCATCGAAATCGTCGTCCAAGTGACTCAGCTCCAGGGCCGCAAAACCTCCTCACCGTAAGCCAGGTCGCGAAACGGCTTGGCATGCCAAAACAGTGGGTCAGAGATCACATCGACCGCCGACAGCCGTAGATCGACGTTGTGCGCTGGGGATCGGCGGTACGATTCCGGCCCTCAGACGTCGATCGCTTTATTCTGCAGCATATCAGCGCACCACGTCTTCGCCGTCGCAGAGCGTAAAATCAGCATCGAACGATGAACCGGTATTACCAAGACGGTCAAGTCTATCGGCGCGGGAAGCGAGTGAAGAAGTGGAAGGAGCGCCTGCGCATCTACTATGACGATGGCAGCGTTAAGCGACCTGAAGTTGTTCTCGGCTTTTGTTCGCGGATGGCAAAGAGCGAGGCTCGCACCAAGCTTCGGGAACGGATCTCGCAGAGTGGCAGCAAGCCCTCTCCCGTCCTCCACGGGATCACCTTCGGAGAATATTGGCGCACCACTACGTTCCCCTACGTTCCCCTACGCGGGAGCGGGTGAGCGGAACCGACTGAAGCGGGGCTACAAGGGATACATGAAGTTCTTGATCCTGCCGACCATGCAGCACGTTGCTCTGAAGGACATCGTTTTCCTGGCCAACTATTTTGCCGGACTCAGGGGCCGCTGGGGATTTTGGACCACGAGAAAAATTCGCATGCTGCTGAAGTCAATCTTCGAAGAGGCAGGCAATGATGACCTAATCAACAAGAACCCAATGCGACGGTTGCCTCTGCCCAGCACAGCGGACCCGGACAAGCCTGGGCTTCGCGAATGGCAAGCGCAAGCACGAGGCCCTTGCCGAAGGCACGCCGGGCCGAGAGCACGCGTTTACGGAGCGAAGGAAAGAGTGCGGTGCCACGGCTCAAACACATGCGCTGGTCGCTGCTGCGACGGGGTAGCCGGGTGCGGGGGCGAGCCCGGGAAAAGCTCAACGCGCTGTTAGCCAGCAGGCTGGCCACGGCCCGGGCCTGGGACCTCAAGGAATCTTTCCGATACTTCTGGCATTACAAGTCCTTTCTCTTCTCTGGGCGGGCGCCTTTCTCGACTACTGGTGTTTTCGGGCTCTGCGCAGCCGTTGGAACCGATCAAGAATGTGGCCCACATGCTGCGCGCCCGCGAGGAACTATTGCTGAACTGGTTCCGCGCCAAAGCAGAGGTTTCTGCTGGGGCGGTCGAAGGCCTCAACAAAAAAATTCGAGTGGTGATCAGACGATCCTACGGTTTTCGGACCTATGAAGCGATGGAAATCGCCCTCTATCACACGCTAGGACGACTTCCCGAACCAGAATCTACCCATAGATTCCGCTGAAGAGGCGAAAAAGTAAACACGACTCGACCATTTGGCGCACCAGTCCAGATCTTGTGCATTCCAACCCGCATCGATCAAATCCTCGATCTTCTGCGCGAGAGTGCTCATTTCCCACTCTCAACCGTACAAAATGCGGTGACGGAGCTTGAAGTATACGCCGTACGCTGCTTAGGTTGGCCTGGAATTGATACTGGCACTTTCGTGCCATATTACTCGCGCACCGTTAAGTTCAGTATAGGACGCCTTTTCGGGCTCGGTAAGTCGCCCGCAAATCGTAGCCCTTTCGAAGTCAAGAAGGGGCCGTTTAGTGGACGCCATCCAGAAGTCTCGCGCCAGGCACATGGATGAAATCATATGGTACTGAAGTTCCGGTCTTGTCTCATCCCGGCACTCGCTCTCTCTATCAGTCTTGTGTTATGCACCATGTTCATCGGCTGTGGTGCTCAGATCTTTTCAACAAATTCCACTGCTTCTGCAATCACACATTTCGGCTACACGGACAGCCCACTTGCTAACACCATTGTTCCCCCAAGTTACTCTGTTGCTATTTCAGACGCTTATTTCGGGATGACCATACACCGGCTCGTCTCAAACGCCGGCATCGCATCGAACGACTCGGTACCATTCCCCGCATTCCCAATTCACACTTTCCGCTTTTGGGATGTGGCTTACTGGGCGATGCTGGAACCAGCAAATGGCCAGTACGATTGGACCACAATGGATGGTACGATCGCCACGGCCAAGCAGAATGGCGTAAGTGACTTTATTTTTACTCTTGGCCACGTGCCGAGGTGGGCGTCGACAAATCCGTCCGATCCCTGCGTATCCGGAGAGGGGTCTGGATCCTGCGATGCCCCCGAAATAACAGCCTTTGACGACTTCATTACTCACGTGGTTCGACGCTACTGCGGGGTAGTGCAATATTACGAAACCTGGAATGAGCCGAACGGCAAAGAATTTTGGGCTGGAACCAACGCCCAACTTGTGAACATAGCGCACGACGTATATCAAATAGCAAAGGACCCTGCGAATTGTGGCTGTACAAACGGCACTTGTTCTCCAGGCGGTGGAGTCAACCCGAATCAGGTTATATTGCCATCAATCAGCAGCATCAACCAGTCAAATCTGAATTGGCTTGACTCGTACTTGAGCGCGGCGGGGGCGGCGGCTTATCCGTATGCGGACGTCGCTTCATTTCATGGCTATGGCTACAAGCAACCCGAGGACATCGTGCAAGGGACGGATCAACTCAAGGGGATCCTAGGTAGACATGGATTGGCACACCTCGAGTTATGGAACACCGAGGCAAGTTGGGGGAACACCACGACTTATGATCAGGAACAAGAGGCATCGTGGCTGATGCGCTATCACATGGTTCAGGCAGTTTCGGGCGTGTCACGGTTTGTTTGGTATGCCTATGATAATTGCTCCTGGGGAACTCTATGGGGACCCGCATGTGGCAATTCGTCGGATAATTGGCAAGGACTCAGGCCGGCCGGCGAAGCTTATGAAACGCTTGAGGGTTGGATGGTAGGTGCAACCCTTACTCATTGCGAGCGGTACCGGAACGGCTTGTTTGCTTGCGAGTTACAACGGACAGGTGGCCATGCTGGTTGGATGCTGTGGAGTAGTACTGGAGCGCGCCTCCCGATTCTCATTCCCAAGAAGCTGCAGCTAACCGACTACCGTGATTGGCAAAACAACATCAGAGCTCTGTCAGGAGAAGTCACGGTCGACCAAATGCCGATACTCGTCGAGAATTGAGTGAGAGGAGATGAAGTTGTTATTGATCGAACATAGGAGCGAGGACATAGTGAGTCGCCGCATTTGCGCAAACGTCGAGGTCTCCTTCCGTCTCGGATTCATCACGCTCCGCGATTCGCTGGTCCTCCAATAGAGTTGTGTCATGTTCGGAACGGAGGGCCGTGCGCGGATCGAATATCGGTTACTTGCTTCTCGTTTTGGTGACCGGTTCCAGGGTTCCAGGAGTACCAGCGCAGAGTTCCAGCCTACATTCCGTTCGTCAAGTAGTGCGAGTGAAAGGGCAACTCTACGAGCACCCCTGTCTCCTATCTCCAAAGGCGACCAAGCCTACCCAGCGGTTCGAGAGTGCCTCCCATTCCAAAGCTTTCCGCACGTAGGGCCGCAATGTTGGCGCTCTGCGCCATTCTGGCCTGTTTTCTCGGAGCATGTGATCGTCACGCGGCCCATGAACGTGTGTCAGCAGAGACGTTTCCCTGGCCACGGCGGTGTTCGTGGCCAAGCACTGAAGTCTGGGAATTTGGGAAGAGTGCCGGGAGGGTCTGATCTTTCATGTTTACGCCACAGCCGATTGGATTCGTGAGCAGTCCCTACAAACAGACGTCGGAGATTCCGAAGGGCCTTGGCGCCGAACACGAAGCAGAAGGCGTGCTCAAGGTCCTGCCCGAATTTGAGTTGGGGCTCACCGACATCGAGGGCTTCTCCCATCTGATCGTGATCTCGGAATTCGAACGCTCGGAAGGGTTCCAGTTGCTTGGCACGCCGCCTTCTGACAGTCGTCCGCACGGCGTGTTCGCCACCCGCTCTCCGCGACGTCCGAACCCGATTGGCCTTACGATCGTCGAGTTACTGCGCCTAGTCGCGCACACTTCGCTGAGCGGAGTTGTGGAATTGCGAAGAGCAGCACGCCACCTACTGTAGTTTGAGCCAGCGATACGTGTGCTCCAGAAAAACGAATTCCAGCCTTTGGTTATTGCTCGCGCCTGCTTCCCAATCGTATGGAGGATTCAGAAAAACGGATCGGTAGAGGCTCGATTTAGCGCATACGGTATCGAAGGGTACGGCACCGACAACATTTATGGCACACCTTTTTCACGAGGTAGAATGACGCCATGAGCCCAGAGGTTTCCGACCTACTGAAACGAGCGTTAGCGCTCCCCGTCGATGAGCGCGCGGCATTGGCCAATACCCTGCTCGACAGCCTTGAGACACCGAATCAATCTGTCGAAGAGGCCTGGGACGAGGAAGTGACGCGGCGAATGGAAGATCTGAAAGCCGGGAAAGCTGTCACCGTTCCTTGGGAACAACTGCACCGCGAGCTACTGGCCATGGTGAATGAGCGCAAAGCGCGTTGAGTATCACCAGGGTGCAATCTCGGACGTGAAGGGCGCAGTCGCCTGGTATCGGAAGCGCAGTCCCAAGGCGGGCCGTGGACTTCATCGAAGAACTACGCCGAGCTGTCGACACGATCCGTGAGGCACCCGAACGCTGGCCGCTGGGTAAGAACAACGCCAGACGATTCCTGCTTTGGCGATTTCCTTTTTCGATCATTTATTCGGAGCAAGAATCCGTAATCACAATTTGGGCCGTCGCTCACGGTAGCAGGCGACCGGAGTACTGGACTGGGCGCCTGTAGTGGGACAATGCACATCCTGTTCACCACCGAACGGCTCACATCAATCCGCTCGGAATATGATCCCCGGCCTCTTCAGCGAGACAGGCGCATTCCGAACGATGGCAAGCGCCGACGGTGTCGCAGGAAGGAACGACCTAAAGTTCCAGCGTGAAGGCGTTATCGGACAGTGCGGCTTCCTCCACTGTCGGTGCTTCGAATATATCCCCCCAGTGCAGAAGCTGCTCCCTTGTTATGCGCGGATTCTCCATACTCACGACGTTGAACCCTGTCGAGAAGGACATCAACTGGGGCAGAGAGATAGTGCAACTCGACGGCAGCTCCAATCTCTCGCGCTCGAAGCCGCAATGCGTCTCGCTCAGATCTTCCATTTTTGGTGAAAGTGGTCCATTTCTACACCGCTGCAATCGGTTTTCGAACTCCTATAGCCCTACCATATCCATCCGCAATGACAGCGCACGGAATCACACAACCGGAGCTTGCGCAAGAACGCTTTACAAACAGTGCATGACCTCATCCACATGTTGTTCTCCTGCGAGCTAGATTCGCTGGCACAGTCGCCGCGTACCCATCTGTCCTTCCCGCTTTAATCTTTACCGGCCAATGTGCACTCATTTCGCCGGATCGCAGGTGAATGCCTTCCTTGCTTTCCGACAGAAAGAAAGAGGTCCCCGGCGTGCGGTCCACGAAGTGCTCCAAGATCGGCAGGACTGTGGATTTCCAGTCCGCCGCCACCTGTGAGCGCAATGGCTCCCATATGGACGTGGATGAGTTTTTCAACTCGGCGCCGTGTTCTGCCACCAGCCACAAACCTCGAATCGTCCCAAACCACCGATCCAGATTTTCCGCCGACCTGCCCGACATCAAAACTACGCAATTCTGGGGTTCGGATGCGAGGTCACTCAGAAGATCGAGTATCACCGTAGGGGGAGCAGCTTGTTGCGGCCGTTTCGCAAATGGGACAAGGGTTCCGTCGTAATCAAGAAATAGCCAGCGTCGACGGGCACGCGCATAAGCGTCGCGAACTTCCGCCGGCCGCAGTCGTTGAGGTTGCGTGTCAATGAAGCGCCCCCGTTCTGCTACAGCTTCTTGCAATGCAGCGACAAATCGTTCCCCCCAGCGGAAAACATTATTCCGCACGACCCTATGGTGGAGCGCTGTCATGCGCAAGCGACGTTCCTGTTCATCGAGAGCGAGGGCACGCTCGATGGTTGCGGCAGTGCGCTCCTCATCAAAAGGATTAATGAGGAGCGCTTCGCCCATTTCTGCAGCAGCGCCAGCGAATTCGCTCAGCACTAGCACTCCGTCACCTTCTGGCTTGCAGGCAACATATTCCTTTGCCACCAGATTCATCCCATCGCGCAGCGATCCGACCCAACAGACATCGGCCAGCTTATAGAGTCCCACGAGTTCCGTTCTCTCAATCGAGCGGTTGATGTAGACAAGAGGCGTCCATTCGGGAGTGCCAAGTTTGCCGTTGATTTCCCCAACAAGCCGATTCACCTCGGTTCGCAAGTCCTGGTATGCGTCGATGCCCTCCCGGGTAGGCACGGCGATCTGGATCAGAATGACCTTCTCCCTGAGCTCTGGCGAGGATCGGAGCAGGTGGGCATATGCACGCAGGCGCTCAAGCACACCCTTCGTGTAATCCAGCCGGTCGACAGCAAGCAGCACTTTACGGCCACTGTAGCGTGCGACCCATTCCGCATACTGCTCAGCTGTAGTT
>Ga0209804_1001667_pt1 | contig 14159 bp, 16 predicted proteins | sample GraSoiAngelo_139_FD_185896 | JGI IMG/M metagenome (GOLD analysis project Ga0209804, IMG submission 185896) | Grasslands soil microbial communities from the Angelo Coastal Reserve, California, USA - 14_0929_12_20cm (SPAdes) (version 2) | ecosystem: Environmental > Terrestrial > Soil > Grasslands ... | reverse complement strand
ATCAGCAGCATGTCGCTCTCGTGGATGTGCTGGAACCCGCGAATGCTCGAGCCGTCGAAGCCGATGCCCTCGCTGAAGAGGCCCCTGGTCAACTCCTGGACCGGGATGGAGAAGTGCTGCCAGGTCCCGATCAAGTCGATGAACTTGAGATCGACGATCTTGAGGCCCTGCTTGTGGGCGAGGTCGATAACGGACTGGGCATCCGCCTTGGTTTCCTTCTTCGAACGCACACCCTGATCGATCGCCATAGACAAAATCCCTCCGTTGAACGGGGTAATCCGACTCTTCCGATGCTAGAAGCGGCGCTCCGCTACGTCATCGGGCCGAGGCAACGAGTTGTGGGGGTCCTTTTTGTGCGCCGCGCCTAAGGCGGAGATTGCAGCAGGTTCGGGTTGACGCGGTCGACCGTCAGGGTGTAGCTCCCTGACGGAGGATTGATCTCGAGGGCGAGGACGAAGGCGCCTTTCGCAAAGCGCACGATGTCCGTTACCGCCGAAGCTTTGTCCTCGACCCAACCGCTCTTGGCGAGGTTGACCTCGTAGTAGCGGACGACGCTGTTCAGGTCCTGCGCGGTGAAGTCCTGGTAGATGGTTTCCGTATCGGCGAGGCCCGGCCGCTGGTCGATCAATTTCGTGCCGGGGGGCCGGGGAAGCGATTCGATCACCGGGCGGGTGAGGTGGACGTCCGCCCCGCTGATGACCGAAGCATTCTGGATGCTCTCGACCAGGCTGAACAGCGCCAGTGCCGCCAGTACCGCGGGCACGATCGCGCTACCACCCCAGAGCAAAGCCCGGCGCTCCAAGCCTTCTCGACGCCGACGCAACGCGGCGCGTACCAGGACGGCAATCGTCATCACGGAGAGGAGCAGCACCGTCGCGCCCAGGACCTCGAGCCAGGCGCCCGGCACGTATTCGGTCAGCTGGTCGATGGCGAGCATCGCAGCGCCGATCGTCACCGCGAAGGCCAGCGAAACCACCGGTACGAGGAACCAGGGGTCGTCGCTGGCGACCGGGCCGGGGGTGGCTATAGACCGGCCACGGTGCCGGTCTACTCGCCGGCGGCCTGCTCCCACTCCTGGTAGAGCGCTCGCAGGCGGCGCGATGCGTCCTCGTGCGCCTGGGCGAGCTCCTCGACTCGCGTCGGGTCGTCATACGTCTCGTGGTCCGCCAGCTTCTCCTCGATGCGGCGGACCTCTGCCTCGAGCTCGTCGATGCGATCCTCTACGGCATCCGCCGACGTGTCGCGTTTCGACTCGCCGGTCGCCGGGCCGGGCGTCCGAGCGGCCTTTCGAGGTTCAGGCGCGACGACCGGACGGGCCGTTCGCTGCCGGCGCCGCTCGAGGTCGCTGTAGTTGCCGAGGTGCATGGTCACCGCACCGTTTTCGACCGACCAGAGCCGCGTCGCGATGGCGTCGATGAAGTAGCGGTCATGGGAAACGAAGATGATCGTGCCTTCGAAGTCCTGCAGTGCCTCCTCGAGCATCTCCTGCGCCGGAATGTCGAGGTGGTTGGTGGGCTCGTCGAGCAGCAGCAAGCCCGCGTCGTCGAGCATCAACTTCGCCAGCGCGACGCGGCTTTTCTCACCGCCGCTCAATGACCGAATCGTCTTGAAGGCATCATCGCCGTGGAACAGCAGGCGGCCGAGAAAGGTGCGCAAGGTTTCCTCGGGGAGGCCGAAGACATCCTGCAACTCCGTCAGCACCGTCTTGTTGGGGTCGAGATCGGCGAGGTGCTGATCGTAGTAGCGCATGGCGACGCGCGGGCCCATCTTGATGCGGCCCGAAAGCGGCCGCAGCTCGCCGAGGAGCGCCTTCAACAGGCTCGTCTTCCCGGATCCATTCGCCCCGACGATGGCCACCCGCTCGCCGGCGTTCACGGTGAATCCCGGCATGGTCAGCAGCTCGCGCTTGCCATATCCCAGCTTCAGGCCATCGCTTTGAAAGATGAGGTCGCTGGTGACGGAGGCTCGCAGGCGGATGCGGATCTGCTGGTCGTCGGCGGGCGGCGCGACGCGTGCCAGGCGGTCGAGCCGTGTCTGACGGCCGCGCGCCTCGCGGGCGCGTTGCCCGGCTTTGTAGCGGCGGATGAACTCCTCGGTTCGGGCGATGTAGTCCTGCTGCGCCTCGTATTCTTTCTGCCTGACGGCCCGGCGTTCGCGGCGCAACCGAACGTACTGCCGGTAATTCCCGGGGTACCACTCGCCCAACCCGGCCTGAAGCTCAAGAATGTCATCGGCCGTGTGCTCGAGGAACCGGCGGTCGTGGGAGACGATCAGCATGCCGGCTTTCGAGAGGCGCAGAAAGCCTTCCAACCACTCGATCGCCTCGAGATCGAGGTGATTCGTCGGTTCGTCGAGCAGGAGCAGGTCGGCGTCCTGCAACAGGAGCCTGGCGAGCGCCAGGCGCCGGCGCTGCCCGCCGCTGAGCGCGCCCGGGGCAAGCGCCTGGTCGGCCTCGCTGAGACCCACGCCGTGGAGGATTTCGGCCACTCGGTTGTCGTAGGCGTAGCCATCGAGCCTCTCGTACTCGTGCTGAATCTCGCCGTAGTCTTCGACCAGGACGGCCTGCTCGGCTCCGCTGGCCCGTGCCATGGCGGCCTCCAGCCCCTCGAGACGTCCGCGCAGGCTGAGAATGTCGGGCCGGCTGTGGAGCGCGTCCGCGTACACACTCTCGTGTGGTCCCGCTTCCAGCTCCTGGGCCAGGTAGGCCGTCCGCGTCCGTGGCGCCAGGGTCAGCGACCCGGCCGCCGGGGTGACGTCGCCGGAGATCGCCTTGAGCAGGCTCGACTTGCCACTGCCGTTGGCGCCCACGATCCCCAGACGCTGGCGGGGCTCGACCTGGAACGTCAGGTCGCCGAGCACCTCGGTAGCGCCGTACATCAGTTTGAGTCGCTCGACGCGGAGAAGCGGCATGTCACGGAAAGTCTAGCCGCCGATTTCTGGGAATAAACCCGGGACCGATTCGGTTTGCGAGCGTGTACGGCATTTTCAGCGCAATGAAATGAGGGTTCGTTGATGACAGGATTGCTCGCCCAGACCAACGCCTATATCCGTGACGCCGAACAGCAGCACCGTGATCTGAAGGCTCGCCAGGACCAGGTTCGGCGCCCCATCCAGCTGATCGACCGGCTGCTCCAAGAGCTGGAGGAGATGAACCTCAAGGGCATGAAGCGCGTTCCGACCTCCTACGAGTCACGCCTGGACGAGATCCTGACCCTGGTCAGCCGGATCACCGCGATGCCGGATCAGGTGGCCAACATCAAGGTCAAGGTCGGAATCACCAAGCTGATGGATGCCCTCTTCGCGGTCGAAGAGGCGCTCTTCAGCGAGCGCAACGGCATTCCCGTCGAGCCGGAGGCCGAGACCTTCGACGGCGGGCTCTTTACCGCAGCGTAACCACTTTTCGTCACAGCGACCCCGGCGCGGCAGTACCATAGCGCCGTGCCAAACGAGTTCGATCTCATGGTGCGCCTGCTGGTGGCGCTGGTTCTGGGCGCCATCGTCGGCCTGGAACGCGAGCGGCAGGAGCGGGCAGCAGGGCTGCGGACGGTGACCATGGTGTCCCTCGGATCGTGCCTCTTCACGATCGTCGGCGCCTACGGGTTCAGCCAGACGGACCCATCACGGGTGGCCGCGCAGATCGTCACCGGCATCGGCTTCCTTGGCGCCGGGACCATCTTCCTTCGCAAGGACCTGGTCCGAGGGCTCACGACCGCGGCCACGATCTGGGCGGTAGCCGCGATCGGCATGGCCTCGGGAACAGCGCAGTACCTCACCGCCTTTTTCACAACGCTGCTGATCCTTGCCGTCCTGATGGTGTTGAAGCCGATCGAGAAACGCTTCTTTAAGCGGCCAAACGAGGCGCAGGTCAGCCTGATCGTTCCACGGGGCGAGGGCGAGATCGAGAAGGTGCGGGCGGCGCTGGCAGTGATCGGAGCGTTTCCGATGTCGATCCGGATTCACGAGCTCAACGAAACCGACGACCGGGTCGAGATCGACATCGGGCTGCCTTCCAATCGAACCACCGCCGAGCTGTTGCGCCAGCTTCGCACCATCGAGGGGGCGAAGCAGATCCTCATCTCCCGGGAGTTGATCGAGGACCGCGTGCGCGCCGGGAATTGATACAATGGCCGCCTAAGTAATGGGAGGTGGTGCCCATGGCATTAATTGACTTAAGTGAGAGCGGCGGGTAATACCGCCGCTCTTTCTTTTTTTCGCCCCTAGCGGCCGAAGACCGGTTTTCGTTTCTCGAGGAAGGCGCGGATCGCCTCCTGGGCATCCGGCGTCTCCGCGGCCAGGGCCTGCAACTGGGATTCGAGTTCCAGCGTTTGCTCCAGATCGAGATGGAGCGCGCGTTCCATCCCTTTTTTGATCAAGGCGTAGGTCTGGCGCGGCCCCGCCGCCAGATGGCGGGCTCGCTCCATCGCCGCCGCCATCAACTGGTCGGGCGGGACGACTGCCGCCACGAGCCCAAGCCGCAGCGCGTCGTCGGCGCTCATGGGATCACCGGTCATCGCCAGCTCGGTTGCCTTGCTCAGGCCGAGCATCCGCGTCAGGAAGAAGAGACTGCCCGCGTCCGGCACGAGGCCCACCCGGACGAAGACCACGATCAGCTGCGCCCCGGCCGCCGCGAGGCGTAGGTCGCAGGCGAGCGCCAGGCTCAGGCCGGCGCCGGCGGCGGTGCCATTGAGCGCGGCGATCACCGGTTTTGGGCAGGCGCGAATCGCGCGGATCATGGGGGTGTAGTTCGTTCGAAGGTCGGTGCCGAGATCGGTGTCGCCGGCCTGAGCCCGGGCGTTCACGTCTTTAAGGTCCGCGCCGGCGCAGAAGGCGCGCCCGGCCCCGGTGAGGACGATCGCCCCGACCTCGGGGTCACGTCCGGCAGTCTCCACTTCTGCGCGCAGCCCCTGGGTCGTCTCCAGGTTGAGCGCGTTGAGTGCCTCGGGACGGTTGAGCGTCAGCGTCAGCACGGCGCCATCCCGGCTGCTGAGCACGACGTCGCTCATCGGCCGGTGAAGTTGCCCGGGCGCTTCTCGAGGAAGGCGCGCATGCCCTCGCGTTTGTCCTCCGACGCAAACAAGAGGTAGAAGAGCTTGCGCTCGAACTCGAGGCCCGGCGCAAGGCCGACCTCCATCGCGTGGTTGACCGCCTCCTTTCCGAGGCGGACGGCGAGCGGCGGGCGAGTGGCGATCAGCTGCGCGAGGCGCTTGGCCTCGTCCAGCTGCGTGCCGGCCGGAACGACGCGATTGATCAGCCCCATCCGCTCGGCATCGACGGCGCGCACGGGCTCCCCGGTGAGCACCGCTTCCATGGCGCGGACCTTTCCCGCGGTTCGGGCCCAGCGCTGCGTCCCTCCGGCCCCCGGGATGATCCCGATCTTCACCTCGGGCTGGCCGAACTGGGCCGTGTCGGAGGCCACCACCAGGTCGCACATCAAGGCGAGCTCGCAGCCACCGCCGAGCGCGTAGCCCGAGACCGCGGCGATCACCGGCTTGTGGATCGCCCGAAAGCGGGCCCAGCGCGCGAAGTTGTCATCGTTGAGGACCTCGACCGCACCGGCGTCGGCCATCTGCGCGATGTCGGCCCCGGCCGCGAACGCGCGGTCGTCGCCGGTGAGGATCATGCAGCGGATGGCACCGTCGCCATCGAAGGTCTCGAGCGCATCGACCAGCTCGGCAATCGTCTCCCGGTTGAGCGCGTTGCGAACCTGCGGTCGGTGGATCGTTACGATCCCCACGGGGCCATCGACCGTGGTGAGCACGAACTCGTACGCCATCAGCTCCCCTCCTTGCCGGCCAAGTCTAGATGAGATTCGCGGCCCGGCCGGGGACCACGCCAGCCGAGGGCCGGATTGGCGTTATAAGGTGGTGAACCGGCTCCCGCTGCTGTTCGCGCCAGTCGTCGCACTGTTGCTCCTTCCCCTGACCGCGCTGGCCGAGGACCAGCCCTTCAAGACCGTAGTCGACAGCATCGTGCCCAAGACCGCCGGCCTCACCATCGAGGGCACCACGGGTGGCTGCGACCTGACGCTCCAGAACCAGACTGGTCAGGACGTGATCCTTCTGGACATGAGCAAGCCACCGAAGCCCTTCCGCTTCGCGGCCCAGCCCAAGGCTGCGACCCCTCGACCTCCGATCCCGGTTCACCTGCCGGCCGCCGGCGTGTGGCCCTGCGCCAGCCTTCCCGCGGTCAACGAAGACCAGCGCTGGAACCACGCCGAGACGACGGTCGGCATCTGGAGCGTCAACGGCACCGTCGGGGCGCTCAGCTTCAAACTAACGGCGCGGACGGTCTACGATCCCGCGCTCGACCCACCGTCCGACTGGACCCTGTACCTTCGGTGGGGAGCGGGGATCACGGTGGCTGGCGGCGTGCTCGTCGCCATCCCCTACCTGTTCAACAAGCGGCGCGAGATCCTCGGCGGCAGCAAAAAAACCTCCTGACGAAGGTCGCGAAACTTGGCTCTAGACGGAGCCGAAGCCTGCCCATATAATCCGGGCAGTCTTTTCGAGGAGGAAGGCCGCGCAACTCAGAAAGCGCCAGCGTGGACGTTGCTTTTCTGATAGCGGCTGTGTAGAGTCGGTTCAATGATTGGGGAAGCGCGAGCCTCGGTCGCCCGCCGGGTCAAGGGCATCGGGACGAAAGACGTCTCGACGGGGAAGAAGGCCTTCATCCTGATCGGGTTCTGCACCGCGCAGCTTCTCGACGTCACCACCACCCACATCGGCCTCTCGCAGGGCCGGCAGGAGCTGAACGGCATCGCGGCCTGGATCATCCTGAACAACGGCGAATACGCCGTCTACGCGCTCAAGCTATCACTGGTGGCCGGGTTGGTCGCGTTTCTACTGATGTTTGGGCGCCGCCGGGCCGGCATCTGGAATGCGTACCTGATCGCCGCCTGGATCACCACGTTTGCCGTGGTCAACAATCTTTATCGCATCTTGACCTGAGCGCGGCGGGCTGAAGCCCGCTAAGCGTGGCCCCGGGGGGCGCAAAGACTAAATTGTGCTCGTGGTCCGTGCCGCGACGACGTTTGGCCAGTTCCTGACGCCCATCTTTTTCTATGTGGTCATCGCGGCGTACATGGCCTTCGTCCTGGCTTCGGCGTGGCAGTTCTCGCGCCGGCCGGAGCCGGGTCGGGTCATCCGCGCCATCAACCTGACGCTCGTCCCCCTCGGTGTACTGGTCGCGCTGGTCGGCGTGCTGGCGGCGAGTTTCAACGCATTCGCGCAGCAGGAGGGAACGCCGAGTACGAACTGGGCGATCGTGATGGTGGCGCTCGGCCTGGGCGGGGCGTCGCTGCTGCTGGCGGTCGAAGGCTTCGTGCTGCGCAGCCGGGTCCGGTCATCGAGCGAGGACCGCCGCGCCATCGGGCTTCGCAGCCTCAGCCTGATCGCGACCACGGTGCCGCTCGTGGTCCTCGGCACGCTCTTCATTGCGATCGCCCTCCGCCTCCCGGTTTGACGGAAACGTATCGCCGGCGTGCGATATACTTGACCGGGTCGATCAACTTTTAAGGGGCCCCGCTCCGGCGTGAAAAAGCGGGGAGAAGGGTAGGTCCTGTGCGCATGCGCTTCTCGATGAAAACCGAATACGGCGTCCGGGCCGTCCTCGAGCTGGCGGGCCACGCCGGCCGGGGGGCGCTGCAGAGTAGCGAGATCGCCCGGCGCCAGGGGATCCCCGGCCCGTTTCTCGACCAGGTGCTGATGATCTTGCGCCGCGCCGGCTTCATCACCTCGACGCGTGGGCCGCACGGCGGGCACGAGCTGGCCCGAGGACCGGAAGAGATTCGCCTCGACCAGGTGATCGACTGTCTCGAGGGGAACGGCGCGAAGAGCCGCCAACCGAACGGCGCGCAACCCGGGGATAGCCGCGTGCTGGCGCACGTAACGGAAAAAGCCGAGGAAGCCGCCCGCGATGTCTTCGCGTCGCACACGCTCGCCGACTGTCTCCGCCTGCGGCAGCTCGAGCCGCGTGTTTTCCATGGCATCTTCCACGCGGGTGTGGCCAAGCCGCGAGGGGGTTGATGGCGCAGCGATCCCTGACGCCCGAGCAGCGACAACGATACGCCCGCCATCTCGCGCTCGCCGAGGTCGGGCCCCAGGGCCAGCACAAGCTGCTGCGCGCGCGCGTGCTGATCGTGGGCGTCGGCGCCCTCGGGTCCCCGGTCGCGCTCTACCTGGCGGCCTCGGGGGTGGGCACCATCGGGCTCGCCGACCACGACCACGTGCGACTGTCCAATCTCCAGCGCCAGATCATCCACACGATGGACGGCTTGAACCGGTCCAAGGTCGACGGCGCGGCACGGACGGTCAGTGCGTTGAATCCGGACATCAAGCTCGAGACGGTCGAGGCGACCGTCGATGAACGCAATGCGATGGAGCTGCTCGATCGCTACGACGTCATCGTCGACGGCACCGATTCCTTTCGGGCCCGCTACCTTCTCAGCGATGCCGCCTACCTGCTTCGCAAACCGCTGGTCCACGGCAGCATCTTTCGGATCGAGGGGCAGGTGACCGTGTTCGTCCCCGGCCGCGGCTGCTATCGCTGCCTTTATCCCGAGCCGCCGCCGGCGGGGGCCATCGAAGAGTCCGAGGACGTCGGCGTCTTCGCGGCCCTACCCGGGATCATCGGCACCATCCAGGCGGCGGAGACGATCAAGCTGATCACCGGCGTCGGCGAGGGGCTGGTTAACCGCGTGCTGCTCCACGACAGCATGGCCATGACGTTCCACGAGGTTCGCTACCGTCGCAACCGCGCCTGCCCGGTCTGCGGCGATCATCCGACGGTGCAGAGCCTGGTTGATTACGACGCGTTCGTCCGCATGGAGGCCCGCTCGTGATCGACGCCCGCCATCACCGCCAGCGGATTATCGATGAGGTTGGGGAAGCCGGGCAGCGGCGGCTCGAAGGCGCCGCCGTCGCCATCGTCGGTGTGGGCGGGCTCGGCTCACCGGTCGCGCTCTACCTCGCCGCCGCGGGTGTGGGCCGGCTTGGACTGATCGACGACCAGAACGTGGAGCTGTCGAACCTGAACCGCCAGGTCATCTTCGAGGAGGGCGACGTTGGCCGGTCGAAGGTCGAGGCCGCCGCCGGCCGGCTGCTCCGGCTCGACGCCGGGCTCCACGTCGACGCCCGCCGTGAGAACGTTCGAGCCTCCAACGTCGCCGCTCTGTTTGCCGACTACGACGTGGTGGTCGACGGCACGGACGCGTTCGAGACGAAGTTCCTGCTCAACGACGCCGCGGTGCTGCTGCGCAAACCTCTGGTTCACGGCGCGGTCCTGCGCTGGGGCGGTCAGGTGACGACCGTCCTGCCGGACGCCCCTTGCCTGCGCTGTCTCTTCCGCGAGCCGCCCGAGCCGGGCGAGGTGCAGACCTGCGAAGAGGCCGGCGTCATCGGGGCCGCGACCGGCGTCGTGGGCAGCGTGCAGGCGGAGGAAGTCATCAAGCTCCTCCTCGGTGTGGGAAATCCGCTCAGCGGCCGTATCTTTCAGCACGACGGGCTCCTCGGCGAAACGCGGACGACGCCGTTTCCGCGCGACCCCGGCTGCCCGGTCTGCTCGTCGCGGGCGCGCATCCGAGACCTCGCCCGCTACGAGGAGCAGGTCTCACCGCGCGGTCACGTCCTCGTCTGATGCCGGCCTCGGCGGAGATCGGGGTCTTCGGCGGCTCCGGATTCTATGAGTGGTTCGCCGGCGCGCAACAGGTCACGGTCGAGACACCATATGGGCCGCCCAGCGCGCCGATCGCGGTAGCTGATATTGGCGGCCGCCGCGTCGCGTTCCTTCCACGGCACGGCCCGCGCCACACGATTCCCGCGCCCTTCGTCAACTACCGAGCCAATGTGTGGGCGATGCATCAGCTGGGCGTGCGTCGCATCGTCGGCCCCTCAGCGGTGGGCAGCCTCCAGCCGGACCTGCATCCGGGCGACCTGGTGATCTGCGACCAATTCATCGATCGCACCACCGGCCGCTCGGAGACGTATTATCCGGGGCCCGAGGTCGTGCACATCAGCGCCGCCGATCCCTACTGTCCCGAGCTGCGCGCGCTGGCCGCAGGGGTCGCGCGCGAACAATCCCTGCGCTTCCGCCCCACTGGGACCGTCGTCGTGGTGCAGGGCCCGCGCTTCTCCACGCGCGCCGAGAGCCGCTGGTACGGAACGATGGGCTGGGACATCGTCGGCATGACGCAGTACCCCGAGGTGATCCTCGCGCGCGAGCTCGAGATCTGCTACCTGAATCTCTCGCTCGTCACGGACTACGACGCCGGCGTCGAAGGTGCGCCCGAGGTGGCGGCAGTGCAGGCCCAGGACGTCATGCGGGTGCTGGCGGCGAACATTGCCCGCGTTCGCGACCTTCTCGCCGCGCTCATCCCGACCATCCCAGCGACCCCGAGCTGCAACTGCCAGCGCTCGCTGGAAGGGGCGCGGATGTGACCCAGAAAAAAAGAAGAAAGGCCGAGATTGGGGTCTCGGCCTTCAAGGAAGGGGAAGCGGGTTCACGATATCTGTGGGGGTGTTAAGGACCCGTGAAGAGGCGGTAACGGCGCTGTCACAGGACAGGATCGGGGCCCGATCGAGCGTCAGCTATAGTCCCCAGCAATGAAGGTGCTGATCACCGGCGGGGCCGGCTTCATTGGTCAGCGGACTGGCGAGCACCTGATGAAGCAGGGCCACCAGGTCACCATCCTGGACAACCTGTCACCCCCGGCGCACGATGGGCCACCGGCGCTCCCGGCGGGGATGGACCTGGTCGAGGGAGACGTCCGCAAGCGCGAGGATTGGGTCAAGGCGCTCAAGGAGAACGAGGTCGTGTTGCACCTCGCGGATCACCACGACTACCTGCCCTCCTTCAGCAAGCTCTTCCACATCAACGCGGTCGGCACGGCGATTCTCTTCGAGCTGCTCCTCGAAGGGAAGACATCGGTGCGGCGGGTGGTGCTCGGCTCGTCGATGGCCGTCTATGGCGAGGGCAAATATCGTTGCGGCAAGGACGGCGACGTCTATCCGCAACCCCGGCGGGTCGATGCGCTGGAGCGCGGCATCTGGGATCCACCCTGCCCGATTTGCGGCGGAGCGATCACGCCGATGGTCACCGACGAGTCCCTGGCTCGACCGACCAGCGCCTACGGTTTGAGCAAGCTCGCGCAGGAGGAGTTGGTCCGCCTCCTGGGCGAGCGGCACGGGATCGAGTGGATCATCCTTCGCTACGGCGCCGTCCAGGGACGGGCACAGCCCTTTCAGAACGCCTATTACGGCGCACTGCGGATTTTTGCGCTGCGGCTCGCGCACAACCAGACGCCGCAGCTGCTCGAGGATGGGAACCAGCTCCGCGACTTCATCGACGTCGACGACGTGGCCCGCGCCAACGTTGCCGCGCTCGCTGGGCTGCCGCCGGGCGCCTACAACGTCGCGAGCGGGCGGGCGCACACCGTGATGGACCTGGCGCGCATCCTCTTACGTGTGGCGGAACGCGATATCGTGCCCGAAACGCCGGGTCGCTATCGCGTGGGTGACGCGCGGCACGCGGTGCCCGACGTCAGCCGCATGAAGACGGCCGGCTGGGAAGCGCAGATCGGGCTCGAGGCGATGGCTCGCGAGTACTGGCAGTGGCTGACGGCGCAGCCCAACCTCGACACCTACTTCGAAGGCGCCGATCACCTGATGGAGCGCACTGGCACCGTCCGCGTGGCTCGATGACCGAGAATGGAACCCGCCGTTTCCCGATCCGCTACGCGACTCAGCGGTGGAGTGACGGCAAGTGGCTGTATGGGGGCCTCTTCGTCGTCGGCCTGCTGCTGATCGCCTTCAACCTCTACCAGCGGCGGCCGATCCTATCGTTCGTCCCGGTGACGGTGCTCTGCGGCGCCATCCTGGTGACGTTCTGGCTGATGCAGAAGTTTTCCTACCTCGAGATCGCCGATGATGGCCTGCACGTTCGCCACCTGCTACGTCACCTGGAAGTGCCTTACAACGCGCTGGCGCGCGTTCGGCGCCAGCCGCTCGAGGTGGCGTTCCAGCCTGCCGAGCGCCGGCGATTCGTGAACCGCTTCGTGCGGCGGCTAGGGCGCGAGCCGGCGGTCTACATCCGGCTCGATCGCCGCCAGCCCGACCTGGTCGAGTCCGCAGAACGCCAGCTCGGGCCGCGCCTGGTCGCGGGCGCGGACATCGTCGTCCCGATTGCGCGCGTCGATGAGTTCGTGGCGGAAATAAAGAGCCGGGTGCGCGGTCAGGGGAATTGACCCAGTCGCGCGCCGCCTGGTGGCGCCTCGACCGGCGCGACCTCTACTGGCTGATCGCGCTGACGCTGATCGCGGGGATCCTTCGCTTCGGCAGCCCGATCTTCCTCGATGTCTTCGCCCACCCCGGATCGTCGGCGCCCATCAGTGCCTGGGGCATCGGGCACAACTACCAGGACCCGTCGCTTCCCGGCCTGGGTAAGCCGAACGATATCGCCCCCAACTCGCCCTTCGTGTTCGACGAGCTCTACTTCGCCAACGACGCCCACAACGACCTGCTGGGTCGCGATTACTTCGATCCCGAGCCGCCACTCGCCAAACTGATCATCGCCCTCGGCATCCAACTCTTCGGTTTCAACTCTTTCGGCTGGCGCTTCATGCCGGCGCTCTTCGGTACCGCGCTGATCCCGCTGATGTACCTGCTGGCCCGCCAGCTGCTGACCGTGCGGTTCTTTGCCGTCGCCGCCGGGGTGCTGATGGCCTTCGATGGGATGACCTTCGTCGAGTCGCGGACCGCGGTGATCGACATCATCCCCATCACGTTGGTCGTGCTCGCCTATCTGTTCTTTCACCTGCACCTCAGCGCCGACAGCGTCTCCCGCCGGAGGTGGATGATCGTGCTCACCGGCATCACGCTTGGCCTCGCGCTTGGATCCAAGTGGACGACACTGGCCGCCTACGGCACCATCATCGTGATCCTGGCGTTCCGCCTCATCGTTCGCTGGACCCGATACGACGGCGCGACTGGGGGCATCGCGCTGCTCAGCCTCGCCTTGCTTCCAGGCGTCGTTTACGGCCTGAGCTTCATCCGCTACCTGATGATCACGCACGGCATCACCAACCTTCCACAGCCCGCGCTGTCCTTTGCTCCCTTTCACTTCAACCTTGGTGGCGCATGGACCGAGCTACGGGAGTGGCACTGGCAGACCTGGCATTACCACATCACCCTGACCGCGCCGCACATCTTCTACAGCCCGTGGTGGTCGTGGCCGCTCGATTTCCGCCCGGTCGTCTATTACTACACGGACAAGGGTCTCGGAATCGACCAGACGAGCGGCTCAGCGCTGGTGGCCGAGATCTTCAACCTCGGCAATCCGTTGATCTGGTGGGCCGCCACCGGTTCATTGCTTGGCATCGCGGTCGGGTTGCCGGCCTTGATCCGGGACTACCGCTCGCGGCACGCGCTCGAGCCTGCGGAAGCCGCGCTTCGTGATGGCGCGGGACCGGTGCCGCAGCGTCTCTACCTCTCGATCTTCATTCTGGTCTCCTTCTTCGCGGCCTGGCTGCCATTCTCGCGGGTGCCGCGTGGGCTCTTCCTCTATCACATGCTCGGCGGGCTGCCGGCGATGTTCCTGGCGCTGGCGTTGGCACTCACCTACCTGCGCACGCTGCGCGGCCGCGTGCCTGGGCTAGCCATGCGCGTCAGCGGGGCGGTGCCGGCCTATGCCTACCTGCTGATGGTCTTGGGCTTCTTCATCTACTTCTATCCGCTCTGGACGGGACTGCCGCTCACCGCGGATGCCTTGAACGGCCACGTCTGGTTCGCCTTCGTCAAACCGCTGCCCAACTGGTGTCTCTGCTACTGGACCTCCCCGGGCTAGCGCTAGTTGCAGGCGGCCTGGCCCTCGGTTTGGGCCTTGCCGCGGGCGGGCCTCCCTGGCTGACGGCAGGCGAGCGCGTCGTGATCGGCTTCGTGCTGGCGGTGGTGGCGCTGACGATGGCGGGCTATGTCGCGGCGCTCGCCGTCGGCGTCACCGTCGGCCTCGTTCTGTTGCTGGCTCTTGCGGGACTTGCCGCTGGTGGCTGGTTGCTCTGGCGTCACCGTGGCCGATACTATCGCCCCGCTTTTCCACGCCGGAGCGGGGCCCCATTTGCCCTTGCCAGTGCGGTGGCCGCGGTGGCGCTGGCCATGGAATACCTCTTC
>Ga0209804_1001666_pt1 | contig 14163 bp, 9 predicted proteins | sample GraSoiAngelo_139_FD_185896 | JGI IMG/M metagenome (GOLD analysis project Ga0209804, IMG submission 185896) | Grasslands soil microbial communities from the Angelo Coastal Reserve, California, USA - 14_0929_12_20cm (SPAdes) (version 2) | ecosystem: Environmental > Terrestrial > Soil > Grasslands ... | reverse complement strand
CGTGAAAAACGGCTCGAAGATCCGAGCCTTGGTCTGCTCGTCCATGCCGACGCCCGTATCGGACACGGCGAGCATGACGTAGCGACCAGGGCGCGCTTCCACCACCATGTTGGCCGCCTCGATGGTCAGCCGCCCTCCCCCCGGCATCGCGTCGCGCGCGTTGACCGCGAGATTGATGATGATCTGCTCGAGCTGCCCCGGATCCGCCTTCACCGCGCCCAGGTCGGGGGCGAGTGCCGTGGCGAGGTGAACGTCCGCTCCGATCAGCCGTCGCAGCAGCTTTTCGGTGCCGGCCAGGATGACCCTGAGATCCAGGACCTTGGGCTCGAGCACCTGCTGGCGACTGAACGCGAGCAGCTGGCGGGTGAGCGCCGCCGCGCCCTCGGCGGCCTTGCGAATCTGATCGACGTCGTCGCGCCGGGAATCGTCCGGGGCGAGATCTTCCAGCAGCAGATCGCCGTAGCTCGTGATCACGGTCAGGAGGTTGTTGAAGTCGTGGGCGATGCCTCCCGCCAGGCGACCCACGGCTTCCATTTTCTGCGCCTGGCGCAGCTGCTCCTCGGATCGCCGCAGCGCCTCCTCGGCGCGCTTGCGCTCGATCCCGACCGTCACGGCGCTCGCCACCGATCCCAGCGCCTTGGGCACGAACTCGGAGAGGGCGTGGCGGGCGAACATCGCCATGACGCCGAGCACGCGATCGTGCACCACCAAGGGGTAGCCGGCGAACGCCACCAGCCCCTCGCGCCGCACCCATTCCTGGTCGTGGATCTGGGGATCGCCCACGACCTGGTTCGTGAGCTGGGGACGCCGCTCCCGGGCGATCACCCCGATCTTGTAGCGTCCCAGCGGCACGTGGCTGTGGGCGCCGTCGATGTGGGTATATATGCCGGCGCTCGCCTGCAGCTCGAGGACTTCGCCGGCGTCGTCGAGCGTCCAGACGCGCGCCAACGCCACGTCGAGGTGGCGCACCAGCGCCTCGGCGCACAGCTGCAGCATCGCTCGCACGTCGCCGCCTTGCGTCAAGGCGATTCCCACGTCCGAGGTCAGCTCCGCCAGACGCGCCCGCTCGAGCAGCGCGGTCTGCCCCCGGCGGCGCTCGCGCCGCACGTCGGCGTCGCGCAGCTCCCGCTCGATAGCCGGGACGAGGCGCCGCAGATTCCCCTTGGTGAGGAAATCCTGCGCGCCCGCCTTCATGGCCTCGACCGCGACATCTTCGCCCATCGAGCCCGAGACGAAGATGAACGGCGTATCGGGGTCGTGCGCGCGTAGCAGGGCGAGGGCGGCCGGGCCGCTGAACTCCGGCATGCTGTAGTCGCCGATCACGAGATCCCACGTGTGGCGATCGAGCGCCGCCTGCATGGCGGCGCGGCTGTCCACGCGCTGGTGGGCGGGGTCGAAGCCCGCGCGCGCGAGCTCTCGGAGCAGCAACCGGGCGTCGTCTTCCGAGTCTTCCGCGATCAGGACCCGCAGGGGGACCCGCACCGACTGGTTCCGATCTGAGCGCGCCACTCCTGGACACATGCCCCTGCGGGCGGCGCTCGTCCAATACTTTTTTGTTGGGGGAGCTAGCGCTCCGAGCGATAGCTCCCGAGGCCGCCGGCTGGTTGACGCGGCTGGCCGGGCCGGGCACTGTTATATCAGACTACGCGTTCTTGAATTGGGGCGCGCGTGCCACGGACCAAGGCCTTCTACCCGACTGCAGCGCTCGACCGTGCGATGGAGCTGTTCTGGCGGGACGGCTATGCCGGGACCGGGGTGGACCGGTTGGTTCGCCGCACCGGCGCCAGCCGTTACGGGCTGTATACGACCTTCGGCGGCAAGCGCGATCTGTACCTCGCCAGCCTGGAGCGCTACTCGCAAGCGGTCATGGATCCGATGCTCGAGCCGCTCGAGAACACGCGGGCATCTGGGCGTGAGATTCGCGCCTTCTTCGATCGGGTGGTCGGACTGATTCGCCGCCCCGGCGGTCACCGGGGATGTTTCGTGTGCAACGCGGCGGTCGAGCGTGGTGGCGTCGATGCCGCGGCGGCGAGGCGCGTGCGACAGCACTTCGATCGGGTGCGGCGGCTGCTGACGCGAGCGCTGGCGAATGCGCGCCGCGACGGCAGCCTGGCTAAGGACCTCGCCGTGGCGCCCTGTGCGGACCACCTGCTCGGCGTGGCCGCCGGATCGTTCCTGCTGGCGCGTTCCGGCATGGCGATCGGCTTCATCCGGCGGTTCGTCGATACCGCCTTGAAGGGATTGACCTGATGGAACTACGTCACCTGAGATACTTCGTTGCGGTCGCCGAGGAGGGCAGCTTCCTCCGGGCCGCCGGTCGGCTCCGGGTGGCGCAGCCCGCGCTCTCGAAGCAGATCCGCGACCTGGAGCGGGAAGTGGGCGTCAAGCTGTTCGAGCGGCTGCCGCGGGGGACGCGGGTGACGCGGGCGGGCGAGCAGTTTCTCGGCAACGCGCGCAGCGCGCTCGAGAGCGCGACGCGCGCCGTGACCACCGCCCGGCGAACCGATTCGGCCACGGGCCTGAAATTCGCGCACAGCGATCTCTACGTCTACACGCCCATCGTGCTCAAGCTGCTCGCGGCGTTCCGGCAGGCGTCGCCCGACACTCCGGTCCGCGTGGTGCGGGTGAACGAGGTCGACCAGCACGCCGCCCTGCGGGAGCACCGCATCGACGTGGCCGCCACGTTCGTGGCCACCTGGCCCGTACCCGGACTCGAGGCCCTCCAGCTCGCCGACTGCGCCGTCACCGGAGTCCTGCTGCCGGCGACCCATCCACTCGCCGCCCAGCGGCGGATTCGCCTGCGCGATCTGGCCGACCTGGTCTGGCTGCATCCCTCGCAGCACACGCGCCCCGAGCTGTATCGCGCGCTGCGCACGGCGCTCGAGGCGCGCGGGCTCGTTCCCACGCGCCACCGCGGCCGGCGCGGCGACATCGGGGCCAACGTGGCCATCGCGGCGGGAGACGCCTGGGCGCTGGCGAATCCCGCGGTGGCCGCCGTGTACGCGGACATGCAGGCGTCGATCGTGCACCGGCCGTTCGTCGACCCACCCATCCCCATGTGGTTTGCGCTCATCTGGCAGGGTGATTCGTCGTCACCACTGGTCGACGCCATGGTGCGGGTGGCCCGCTGCGTGCTGTCGGACTGCGGGCACGCCTGACCTAGCGTCCCACCACCTCGCACATCCAGCGTCTCGCCTCGGCGTCGCCCGCCCAGAGCGCCGGCCCGAGCGGCGAGCCGAGAAAAATCAAATCCCCGCGTCCGTAGCGCCGCCTCAGCGCGACCGGCAAATCGTCCACCCACGCGATGATCTCACCCGCTCCCTCGCTCTGGCGCCCCAGAGGCACCACCCGGCTGAAATCGCGGATCTTCGCGCTCGCAGGCCAGCTGTAATCGATGTACGGCATACCCCGAGCGCCCGGTCTGCACCACAACCGCACCGGCGCCTCGATGTGGACCCCCAGTTGGTCGCGCAGCACGGCGCGGTGGGCGCGGAAGGCCCGATCGGCAGCGAAGCCCGCGCCCGACTCGAGCAGGACTGTCGCCCCCGTTCGCAGGCAGCCCATGATCGCCCGAACGGCGGGCGGCGGAATGTCCAACGCCGCCGGAACGATCAACAGCGTGCAGCGGGACGCCACTCTCGTCCCCAGACCGGCGAGCGCGGATTCGTATCCCGCAACCGACTCGCGCAGGCCACAGTGCTCCCTCAGGTCCAGCAGGACGCGCCGCGGACTTGCCTCGACTCGCCGCGGCACATCGAACGGCAGCCCCGCCGTCAGTGAGCCGGCGACGCAGCCCAGGAACCCCCTGCGGGTGATGCCCATCTCACAGCCGGCCGGAGATCAGCCGGTCCAAGGCCTGGGCGGTGTCGTGGAACTGCTGGTCCGGGGCGTAGCGGTAGCGCGCCTCCATTTCCGCCACCAGCCAGCCGTCGTAACCGACCTTGGTCAGCGCGGCGCGGATGGCGGGCCAGTTGTTGTCGCCCAGAAACAGATTGGTGTACACGCTCTGGTCGCCGCAGCGCCCGCGGTGTTTCATCACGTCTTTCACGTGAATGCGTGTGATTCTCGTGCCCAGGATCTCGATCCACTGCTCCGCGAACCCGGTGTCGTGGATGTTGCCGACGTCGAGATGGATCCCCACCGCGGGACGCTTCACGTCGTTCAGGAATTGCGAGAACTCACGCGGGCTCATGAGAAAGCGGTGCTCGGCGTTGCAGTTCTCGCAGCCGATCCGGACGCCGGCGCGCGCGGCTGTCTCGCCCAGCGCCCCGAGGGCATCCACGCAGCGCTGATACACTTCGTTGTAGGGGACTTCCTCGGTCACGAGGCCCGCGACGACGAGGATCGCGTCGCTGCCGAGCAGCACCGCGGTCTCGATTTGCCGCTCCACGATGCGCATCGCCCGAGCCCGCACCGTGGGGTCGCGCGCCGAGAGGGGCGAGGCCCAGTGCAATCCGGTCGAAACGTTCGAGACCACGAGGCCGGCGTCCGCGATCTTGCGCCGCAGCTCCCGCACGTCGCCATCCGCCGTGCTCGGCTGAAACCAGGGGACGTCGCCCAGCCACAGCTCGATGCCGTCGAAGCCGGCCTGCTTGACGAGCTGCAGGCCTCTTTCGAATCCCCACGCCTTCGGAATCATGTTATCGCCGATGGCTTTCTTCATGGAGGCATGATACGCTCACTGCCCCCAGTTGTCGAACGGTCCTTGCATGTTCGCGATCGCGATCAGCGAGCCGACGACCGCTCCGACTCCGACGAGACCGAGCACCAGTCCCGTTGTGCGTCCCCCACTGACGTGACGAGTGGCGATGCTCGTGACGTCGGCCAGCGCTACGGTGCGGTCGGCCTCGCGGGCGTCTGGCTCGTACCGCCCCGACAGGCTGTCCCCTCGCACTTCGGGTTGGTATAGCACCTCCTGTCGTTCGTCCGCATATTGCACGCGCACCACGCTCGGCTTGTCTCGAGCGATGACTTCCGCCGGTGACACCGTTTCCAGGCGCCAAGCGGTGCAACCACCGATCTGACCAGCCATCAGGATGACGGCCCAACACTGTTTCCAAGAGCGAGCGTGTGACATTGTGGCACCTCCCGAAGCGCGGGTGACGACCAGGTGCCGCACGTTGCGTCGCTGCGGTCAAGGACCCATCAAGCCACGGTGACGGCCCACTTCGACGGGCGCCGGTTTCACAATCCCAACGGCGCGAATGGCCGCCCCTTCTGGATGGTGCCGCGCATGCTGCTCACGCCGCGCCGTCGCTGGCCGGCCACGGTCCCGGTCGAGCCGCGCCGGCCCCCCAGCGCCGGCCCGGACGACGTGGTGGTCACGTTCATCGGTCATGCCACGTTTCTCATCCAGGTCGGCACCACCAGCCTGCTGACCGATCCCGTGTATTCGGAGCGGGCGAGCCCCGTCGCGTTCGCGGGCCCCCGCCGCGTGCGGGCGCCGGGCGTGCGATTCGACGATCTGCCCGCCATCTCGCTCGTGCTGCTGAGTCACAATCACTACGACCACTGCGATCTCAGGACCCTGCGCGCGCTCGGGCGGCGCTTTCAGCCGCGGCTGGTGACCCCGCTCGGGAACGACCGCCTGCTCCAATCGGCGGGCATTCGTGACGTCGAGGAGCTCGACTGGTGGCAGAGCTCGAGCGCAACGCCGCTTCCGGTCACGCTGACGCCGGCACAGCATTTCTCGGCGCGCGGCCCGCTCGACCGCAACCGCGCGCTGTGGGGCGGATTCCTGATCGAGGCCGGGGCGCGCCGCATCCTGTTTGCCGGCGATTCCGGGTACGGGCCCCATTTCCGAGAGATCGCCGCGCGGCTCTCCCCGATCGATCTGGCGCTCCTGCCGATCGGCGCCTATGAGCCGCGCTGGTTCATGCAAGACATCCACATGAATCCGGCTGAAGCGGTGCAGGCGCACCTCGATCTCGGCGCCCGCCGCAGCGTCGCGATGCACTTCGGCACGTTTCAGTTGACCCCTGAGGGAATCGACGAGCCGGTTCAGGAGCTGACGAAGGCGCTCCGGGAGCGCGGCGTGCCGGCCGGGCAGTTCCGGCCGGCGGAGGTCGGGGAGTCGCTGCGGCTTACCGGTTGATCCAGTACGACAGCTTCACCAGGAAGCTGTTATCGGGCTGCAGGTCGAAGAGATCGCTCAGGTCGCCGCGGAAGCCTTGCGTCCCCTCGGCGCCGGCAGAGTTCTGCCGTCCCTGGCTCCACACCACGAACAGGGTCGAGCCGGGCCGATACTCCCAGCGGAACACAACGTTGGAGCGGAATTGCTTGTAATTGAATCCGCCGGGGTTGTCGGCGGCGACCGGGTCCGGCTCGTAGCGACTCGCGAAGTCTGCGGCGCGCGGGGTGTGGGACAGCTGCTGCACGTTGCTGTACGTCCCCTTCGAGACGAACGGCTGGGCGTAAACCTGCAGCGTCGCGCTGGCCGTGAACGGGTACGTGAAGCGCATGGTCACGCCGAGCTGCTTCTGCTCGAGGTGAGCGAACACGTAGGTCGTGTCCCTGACGGACCCGAGCGGCTGCACCGCGTTGCTGGTGCGGGTGTAGTTGGGGATGATCGCCGCCGTGACACGCGACGCCAGCTTGAAATCGACCTCGGGCATCAAGTTGATGCTGTGCGACCGGCCGCCGTCGCCCCGCCAGTAGTTGACCCAGAAGTACGGCACGATCGCTTTACGATCGTCGCCGTTCAGCCCGGCCCAGGGAGCGAAGTAGTGCTCCTGACGCACCGCGGGGCCGCCGCGCGCGCACGAGTAGCAGTACGTCTCGCCCAGCTGGCCCAGGGTGAAGCCGGTGTGGAACGACCACGTGTTGTTGAACGTGGTGTGCGTGTTGGTGTTGAACGCGCGCTCCTCCGGCAGGCCGGCGGTGGTCCAGTACTGCCACCAGTTGAAGTTCCACTGGAAGCGCTGGGTCAAGGCGCGGCGCTTGCGGTCGAAGAAACCCACCCAGGTGCTCCAGGACTGCTGGTCGGCGCGCTGCAGGTAGCCCAGATCGTTGATCTCGAATCCGGGTGAGCGGCGCTGATAACTGGTCTGGCCGATCACGTTGCCGCTGACCTTGCTGAACTGGAGCTCCTCGGCGTCGCCGGAGAGCGATGTGCGCGTGCCGTCGACTCCGAGTCCGGCGTCCGGACGCTGGTAGTAATGCACGGCGTCGCGCTGCGTGGAATCGATGGCCTGGGCACTGCCCGAGACGTGCGACAGGTCCAATGAGCCATTGATTTCCCATTTCCCGCCCGGGAAGCGATGCCGGAAGTCCGTGGCGCCGACGTAGGCGCTGCGGCGCAGGTAGGGTGACGTGAACGCGTCGTTGTCGCGGTCCACGGCGGTGACGATACCGCCGATGCTCGTCTCGCCGCCGCGCAGATCCTGGCGCAGCCGCACGACGCCGTAGTTGGTGGTCGGCTCGATCGTCGCGCCGCCCACACCCGTGACGTGCTGCGTCACGGCATCGAGCGCGCCGATGGTCAGTCCACCCGGCAGCCGTCCGGTGAGCTTCCCCGCGCCGAGGATGCGAGTAAAAGCGGCCGAGGTGTTGTCGTTGTACGTGCCCGCCAGCTCCGGCGCGCGCCCGATGCGCCGGGAGTAGACCAGCCCTTCGCCGTTGCAGTTCACGTCGTTGCAATTGACGTCGAACTGGAACAGACCACGCCCGGCGACGAAAAACGGGCGCTGCTCGTTGAAGAACGTCTCGAAAGCCGTGAGGTTCAACACCGCGGGGTCGGCCTCCACCTGGCCGAAGTCGGGATTCAACGTGGCGTCGAGCGTGAGGTTCGAGGCGACCCGGTACTTCACGTCCCCGCCGATCGTGACGTCCTGCGTACGGCCGAGGCCCGCCGCGGTGAACTGCGACACGTTCTTGGTCACGAGGTAGGGGGCGGCCTCCAACCTACGCGGTGCCTCGAGGTCGTCGAACCCGGGGACGTCGCCGAATTGCGACACGAACCCCGCCTTCGACTGGCGGAACAGGGGCCAGCTCACGCGCTGGGAGTAGCGATAGATGTCCCGATCGATAGTCAGGCCGAACGTGTGCTGCTTCTGCCGCCCGTAGCGGAGCTGTGACAGCGGAATGCGGAACTCGGCGGTCCAGCCCAGCGAATCGCGGCGCGTCGCAACGTCCCACACTGCGTCCCAGGCGAAGTCTTCATTGCCGTCGTTGTAGATCTGCGCGTCGAGCTTCACCCCCGAGGGGTTGACCCCGAACTCGTAGCCCGTGCGGCGATCGTGATACGCGTCGAGGAACAACCACACCATGTCGGAGGGCGTGAAGTAATCGCGCCGGGCCAGAACGGTGATGATGCTGTCGGGGTGCGGATCGAAGCAGCGGACGAGGACGTACAGGTTGCCCGCGTCGTACGCGATTTTCGCCTCGGTCGGGAGCTTGGGCGGGCCGCCCTCGCTGGGCCGCCACTCCTGAAAGGCGGTGATGGCCGGCGCGTCACGCCACACGGCGTCGTCGTCGCGCCCGTCGATCACGGGAGGCCGCACCGCGCGGGTGGCGGCGACGCTCGCCACGGGCGGCGGGGCGGGAGGGGCAGGCGCCTGAAGCACAGGCCGCTGCGACAGATCGGGAGCCTGACGAACGAGCGTGACGGCGGCGAGTAGCGGCAAGCCCAAGAGCATGAGGACCCGGTCGAAGATTTGTCTCTTAGATAACGGGAGGCGAGAAAGGGTTGTGTCAAAGCTGGCCCGCCACCATGACCGTCTTCTCCAGGCGGATATCCGCCGACGAGGCACCGACTTCCAGCACAACCGGCCCGGTTTCGACTACCCAGCGGTGGGCGTCCGGGTCCCAGTACGCCAGCGCCCGCCCGGAGAGAGGGAACGTTACAGTGCGGGTCTCGCCGGGTTGGAGGGTCACCCGGCGAAAGCCCCGCAGGTCGCGCTGGGGGCGCGCCACCCGTGACTGCGGGTACCGCACGTACAGCTGCACGACCTCATCCCCCGCCCGGCTGCCCGTATTGGTCACGGCGACGGAGACAGTGACGGTATCCTCGCGGCGCAGGGTGTCGCGGCTCGTACCGAGCCGGCCGTAGCCGAACGAGGTGTAGCTCAGTCCATGGCCGAACGGATAGAGCGGCTTTCCCTGGAAGAACCGGTAGGTGCGGCCGGCCATTGCGTAGTTCTCGAACGCCGGGAGGTCGGACACGCTCCGATAAAAGGTGACCGGGAGGCGGCCGCCCGGATTGTACGCGCCGAACAGCACATCGGCGATCGCGCTCCCGCCCGCCTGGCCGGGATACCACGCCTCGAGGATGGCGGGGACGTGCTCCTGGGCCCAGTTCACGGCGACCGCGCTCCCGCTCATCAGGACGAGCACCGTGGGCTTGCCGAGGCCCGCGATGCGCTCGAGCAGCCGCTCCTGCGGCGCCGGGAGATCGAGCGAAGTCCGATCGCCGCCCGAAAAGCCCGGGACTTGGACGCGCATCTCCTCACCTTCCAGGCGAGCGGTGAGGCCGAGGCACAGCACTACCGCGTCGGCGTGCTTCGCCACCTGCACGGCCTCGGCCTCGAGCGCTTCGGTAGGTGTGGCCCACAGGAGCTGCAGCTCGGCCTCGCCGTAGGATTCTTCTCCGTCCACGCGGAGGCGGTAGCGCCGGCCTCCCTGCAGCAGGAGGGGCTCGGTCTGCGCGAAGCGGGGGTCGGGGAATTCCCCGTCGTGCGTCGGATACACCGACTGCACCACGAGGCTGTCGTCCAGGTAGAGCTGGAACTTGACGGTGCCGACCAGCGCCAAGCGGTACGTCCCTGTATGGGGCGGCCGCAGCGTACCCGTCCAGCGCACGCCGAAGTCATCGACGTTCATGTCGGCGCGCGGCGCCCCCGCGCCCCAGTGCGCGTTGAGCGTCGAGTCCGTGCGCACGAACAGGGGCGCGCCCGACAGCGTCCGGCTCGCGTAGAAAGCGGCGTCCAGCCCGCGCCGCCCCCGCGCCGTCGACAACACCGACGCCGGGACGGGGGCAAGCACGGGGAACCCGTCCGCCAGGTCCGAGCCGAGGGCGTACAGGACGCGCGTGCGCGGCGACACTGCCTCGCGGATGCCGCGCAGCGGCGTGACCGGATCGGCCGGAATGCCGTTGTAGTTGCCGAGCAGCATGCGCCACTGGTCGGCGTTGGGCCCGATGACCGCGATGGTGCCGAGGTCGCGGCGCAGCGGCAGCAGATGGCCGGCGTTCTTGAGCAACACCATGGACTCCCGCGCGACCCGGCGCGCCAGGACGCGATGGGACGAGTCGTCCAGCACGGTGATCGGGATCCGTGCCCACTTCACGTTCTCGGGCGGGTCGAACATCCCGAGGCGGAACCGCGCGGCGAACAGGCGGATGAGCGACGTGTCGATCTGCTGCTCGGTGATGAGGCCCTGGTGCACGGCGTCGATCAGGCTGGCGTACTCGTTGCCGCAATCCAGGTCGGTGCCGGTGTGCACGCCCAGCGCGGCCGCGGCGGCGGCGGTCGGGACCACCTTGTGCCGCAGGTACATGTCGCCGATCGCGCCGCAGTCGGAGACCACGTATCCGGGGAAATGCCATTCGCCCCGCAGGATCTGCTCGAGCAGCAGGTCGCTGCCGCAGGCGGGCTTGCCGTACACACGGTTGTACGCGCACATCAGCGAGTAGGCGCCGCCTTCCCGGATCGCCGTCTCGAAGTGCGGCAGGTAGCTCTCCCGCAAGTCCCGCTCGCTCACTTGGGCGTCGAACTCGTGCCGCTCGGGCTCGGGACCCGAGTGCACCGCGAAATGCTTGACCGTGGCGACGGCCTTCAGGTAGCGGGGATCGTCGCCCTGGAGCCCGCGGATGAACTGCACGGCCAGCCGGCCCGTCAGGTAGGGATCCTCGCCGTACGTCTCTTGGCCACGGCCCCAGCGCGGGTCGCGAAACAGATTGATGTTGGGCGACCAGACGGTCAGGCCCTGATAGCGCTGGTGCTCGCCCTGCCGGACGTACGCGTGATGCTTGGCGCGGAATTCGTCGGAGATCACACTCGCCATGCGGAGCACGAGGCTGTCATTCCACGTGGCGGCGAAGCCGATGGCCTGAGGGAACACGGTCGCGAGGCCCGAGCGCGCGACGCCGTGCAGGCCCTCGTTCCACCAGTTGTACTCTGGAATCCCGAGGCGCTCGATGGCGGGCGCCCGATCCATCATCTGCGACACCTTCTCCTCGAGCGTCATGCGGCCGACGAGATCGGCCGCGCGCCGCTCGAATGTCTGAGCCGCGGCGCTCGTGGTGACCGTGGCTGCGAACAGGACGGCGAGGCGGAACGAACAGCTCGACATCGTTTCCTCCGGGGCGGGATTGCGCTCGCTGTGAACGAGAGACAAAATGATCTTATGACTATCCTTTCGCGACCCCTCGCTCTGCTCCTGTCGGCGTACGGTCTGATGCCTTGTGGCGCGGCCGCGCAATCGGCTCAGCCGGATCCCTGGGGTGCGCCGCTGCGAGGGACGTGGGTCCGCATGGGACCCGCGGCGCCAGGCGACGTTCTGCTTGCCTCCGGCTCGAGCGGCGCCGAGATCGTGGTCGGCGCCGCGGAGAACCTCAATGTGCGCCAGGCCGCGACGTTCCTCGCGGGCGACATCGAGGCGATCAGCGGCTACCGCCCGCTGATCGTGACGGCGCCCAGCGCCGGCAAGACGAGCATCCGGCTGGTCACGGTCGGGAACGGCCCGCTCCCGAGCGCGATCGACGTGTCCACGCTGCGCGGGCAGTGGGAGAACTACCGGGTGATCACCGCACCCGCCACCGTCTGGCTGGTCGGGTCGAACCCGCGCGGCACGGCGTTCGCCGCCTATACCCTCTCTGAGCGCCTCGGCGTCGATCCCCTCTATCTCTGGACGGGCTACGTCCCGGAGCACCACGATCCCCTGGTGCTCAAGGCCACGCGCTTCGCCCAGGGACCGCCCACCTTCCGATATCGCGGGTTCTTCCACGACGACGAAGACATCCTGCCCCGGCCGTTCGATGCCCGCGGGTACCCCCTCCAGACCGGCGACGTGCCGCTCGCCTGGTATCGGCGCTACTTCGAAACCGCGCTGCGGCTGCGGATGAACATGGTGGCGCCGTACGTGCGGGTGCATCGCCGCTTCGAGGTCCAGCAGCTCGCGAGCGACTGGGGCCTCTACTACACGTCGCACCACTACGACATCCTCGTATCCAACCCCTTTGGCCTGGTCACATTCAACCTCGCCGCCGAGCGCGGCGTGCGACCCGATTACGACTGGTTCACGAACCGCGACGGCTTGCTGACCTTCTGGCGCGGCGGCGTCGCGGAGAACCATGACCTGGACGTGATCTGGCCGGTGGGACTGCGGAACACGTCGGATCGCGCCTATACCTGGCCCGAGGGGACCACAGACAACGACAAGGCGCGCGTGTTCCGTGAGGTGATCGGCCTGCAAACCGCCATGGTGCGCGATGCGCTGCCGCCGGGGCGCACGCCGATCTTTCACTTCACCATGTACTCGGAGATGCTCGACCTGTACAGCCGCGACCCGAAGGCGTTCGGGCTGCCGGACGACGTGATCATCGTGTGGCCGGACGACAACGACGGGCACATGCGCGGCCTCCCGACCGATCGCGGGCGCTGGAAGCACGGCGTCTACTACCACCTGGCCTACCTCGGTGGCAACCTCAGCAAGCAGACCACCCACACAGTGGCGCCCGCGACGATCGCCGGCGAGTTCCAGAAGATCGTGCAGGCGGGAGCGACGGAGTACATGCTCGTCAACGTGTCCGAGCTGCGCGACTACGTGATGGGCGCGCGCATGATCGCCGACATCACGTGGAACGCGCCGGCGGTGTACGCCTCGCCCGATCCCGCGGGCCGCTACCTCTCCTGGTGGACGCGCGAATACTTCGCCCCCGCCCCCGCCCCCGCCCCCGCCGCCGCGCCGGCCCGGGCGGCGTACGACGCCTACCATACGCTGCTCGACACGCCCGACAAGCTATGGTACGCATCGGAGGCGGTGCAGAACCTGATCGAGCGATTGTGGCGCCGGGCGACCGGGCAGCCGTTCACGCCCTTCAACGCCGATACGCTGGCGGTGCTCCGGTCGCGCATCGCGCTCCTCGATTCGGCGCTCGCGCGGGAAGCCGATGCCGGGTCGGCCCTGAACCGGACCGAGCGGCGCTTCTTGTCCGTCGACGTCGGCCTGGGTCTGCGCGTGGACGAGCGGCAGACGCGGGCCGCGCTGACGCTGGCCGATGCGCTCCAGGCACCGGACTCGAGCGCGATGTGGCGACTGGTGCGCGAGGCGCTCTCACCGCTCGAGCAGCTCGAGACCGACTTCGCTCGGGCCGAATACCCGCCGTTCGACCGCTGGTACGGCGAGACGTGGATCCGGGCCGGGCTGCAGCGCAACAACCCGCACCGGGCGTACGTCGAGCTGCGGGCATTCATCGGCAGCGACGGCCGCTCCCGGCTCGAGCCGCTGCCGGCGTTCGGCCGGCCGCCGATGGCGGCGGGATCGCAGCCGCGCGCGCCCTGACGCTCACCCTCGCTCTCGCGGCGGCCGTCGCCTGCGCGCCGGCGTCAGCCACGCCCCGCCAGCACTGGGTGGGGACGTGGACGGCGGCGCAGCAGCTCGTCGAGCCGCGCAACATGCCTCCCGCTCCGGGCCTGTCCGGCAGCACGCTGCGCCAGGTGATCCACGCGTCGGTCGGCGGATCGACGCTGCGCGTGCGGCTCGCGAATACGTTCGGTGACGGACCGCTCGCCGTCACCGCGGCTCACGTCGCCCGGTCGCTCGGCGGGAGCGCCATCGAGGTGGCGAGCGACCGTGCGCTGACGTTCGCCGGAGCGGACTCGGTGCGCATCGCTCCGGGCGCTGTCGCCACTTCCGATCCCCTGGACTACGCCGTCCCCGCGCTCGGCGACCTCGCCGTCACCATCGAAATCGGCGCGGCGCCCGCGGCGGTGACGGGCCATCCCGGCTCGCGCACCACGTCGTATCTTCGGGCCGGCCGCTGGGCCAGCGCGCCCGAGCTGGCGGAGGCGGCGGCGACCGATCACTGGTACGTGCTCGCGGGACTCGATGTGGTGGGGAACGACCTCGCCGTCGTCGCGCTGGGCAACTCTATCACCGACGGCCGCGGCTCGGGCACCAACCGGAACGACCGCTGGCCCGACAACCTGGCGCGTCGCCTGCAGG
>Ga0209804_1001661_pt1 | contig 14179 bp, 12 predicted proteins | sample GraSoiAngelo_139_FD_185896 | JGI IMG/M metagenome (GOLD analysis project Ga0209804, IMG submission 185896) | Grasslands soil microbial communities from the Angelo Coastal Reserve, California, USA - 14_0929_12_20cm (SPAdes) (version 2) | ecosystem: Environmental > Terrestrial > Soil > Grasslands ... | reverse complement strand
AGGGTGAACCTCCGCCCAATTGTCGCAAGGGTTCTCGCACCGGCGCGCCACGAGCGCAGGATCATACCGGAAAAGGGGCCGCGCCGAGGAGCACGCGCCCCTGCCGGGCGAATACCCGTGAGTACCCAACAAAGTTGAGATTCTAGCAACGGCTATGGAGGCTCGCAACGTGCGGACCGGAAGGCCTAGGCGTAAAACTGCACCGATGACAGGAAAATTACGGAGACAGGAATCCAAAAAGCCCCGAGTGAATCTTAGTAACGAAATCGATTAAGGCCGATGGGCCTTTCTTGACACTCGGAAAGGTGGTACGTACAATGACCGTTTTGAATACTGCCGTTAAGATGCACAGTGGGACCGCAAGTATGGATAAGAAGCGCCTCGAATACTACAAGAAAAAGCTGCAAAGCAAGCGCGAGGAGCTTTTGCGAAGCATTGCACGCACGGAAGAAGAGGGCCGCTCTGCGGACGATGATCCGACCGTAGACCTAGCGGACAAGGCCGCCAACTCCTACACCAAGGAGTTCTTGTTCGGCCAGAATAATACGGACCGCACTACGCTGCAGCAGATTGACGGAGCGCTCAATCGCATCCGGAACAACACTTTCGGCACCTGTGTGAATTGCGAGACCGAGCTGCAACAGAAGCGCCTTGAAGCGGTTCCCTGGGCCAGCCATTGCACGGTCTGCCAGGAAAAACACGAGCAGGGACTTCTGTAACCTATTTCCGAGAAGCCAGGACGTTAGCGCGGCATCTGTCTCGGTATTCTTCCCGGCGCCCTGTCGGCTCCGCCGAGAGGTGTTGGGCACCGCAGGCCGAATTCCATCTGCAGTTCCTGCCTCGCGTTGCTTCCGGCCCCTGGGTGGCCCCTGCGGACCGCCTTTTGCGTCGCCGGTAGCAGCCGGAACCGGGGAGTTGCCGCTCTGTCACCTCTGCCGCCGGAGCGTCTTCGTTGCACGCGGTTACGGAGTTATACCGCGACGATGACCGGCGCAGTTATGCTCTTGAAGTACCGCGAAGTAACGCCGCTGGCTACGTGGTTCGGGCATTTCTGCAGAAGACTCTGAAGGTAACCGGCAAATGTGCCTAGCCAACATGGTGGTACCCGTGCCGGCGCACGCCCTGCGGTTGCGGGAACGCGGCGACCATCACGCGGAGCTCATCGCCAACCCGGTGGCACGGTCACTGGGATTGCCGAGCCGGTCTTACCTGCTGGTGCGCAGCCCCCGTGTCCCGATAAGTTGCGGCTCACCATGAGGAAGCGGTGGCGTAGCGTTCGGGGCGCGTATACGATCCGTCAAGGCCTTAGAGTCCTCCGAGTTGACAACCTTCGGGTTTTACTGGTAGATGATGTACTAACCACTGGAGCCAAGCTCGATGCGTGTTCGAGAGCCTTGCGAAAGGGCGCAGTGGCAAAGGTGGTAGCTCTGGCGGTGGCTCGGCCAATCCCGCGCCGGGAAGAGGGCGGTTTCGAGGCGCCGCGCAGGGAGCCAGACGGATGAACGCGGACCCATCGGACGACGGTGTAAGTAGGCAGGATAAAGCCGTCCTGTCGCTCTCCAATCGCGGACGTCCTCATTTGTTCTCCACGTCGCCCATCCATCGCAAACCTGCGGTCATGCAGGAGCCGGTGTTGGTATTGAATGCGACCTTCGAGCCCATCAACGTTACGGCGGTACGGCGGGCGATGGTCCTGTTGCTCAAGGGAGTGGCACAGGCCGAAGAGCTGAACCATCACGAAGTCCATTCCACTTCGCGCATCATGAAAGTGCCTTCGGTGATTCGCCTGCTGGCCTACCGACACATTCCTCAGCAAACCCGTGCTCTGTCACGCAAAAATATCCTGCTGCGTGATCGCAACACCTGCCAGTTTTGCGGGGGCGTCTTCCCCGCTTCCGAATTGACGCTGGACCACGTCGTGCCTCGTTCACGCGGGGGGCGATCTTCCTGGGAGAATCTGGTGGCTTGCTGTTATCAATGCAATAACCGAAAGGGCGACCGCACCCCTGAAGAAGCGGGCATAAAACTCGCGAGGCGCCCGCGGCCCTTCACGCTGTACACTTCCCGGCAGCTCATGCGGCTCATCGGGCATCGGGATGAGAAGTGGCGTAAGTACTTGTTTTACTGATTCCCTGCGAACTTCTGATGGGTGCCGTACCAGCGTCAACAAAGTGTGCAACCTCGCGTGGTGTCGGCGCATCAGAATCGGTAAGACCACTTCTAGGACACACCCCGGGAAGCAGCTTGCGGCTCTGGCCAAGGCTGCTTCCACTCTTTCCCCGGATCAACGAAGAGGCTGGCGAAGAAATATTGTTACCAGAACGTAATTACCCGAGAGGAAATGTTCCAGATCAGGGGCGAAAGTCAACGAGGAGATTGTTTCATGGGAAATTTCCGGGCCAGCATTTCGGCGAGCTGCGCCGAAGCGCGTCACTCTGCGGGCTAGACGCCCGCCTTCACTCGCACTAACTAATACCGATTACGCGGCGCACCAAAGTGCCTTGCGGAGACTACAGATCCAACAGAATGGCGCCAGCTTTTTCGCACCGGGGCGATATTCGCGGGTAGTCTATTGCAGCTGAAGGCCGGTTATGCGGATCGTTGGATAAGCCTGGTTCCACTGCACCGGAAGGGTTTCGTATCCGAGCTGAAAATCGCGCCGCTGGTTAGGGGCGAGAGGCACTGCGGTGGGGCTGAAGAGCCGCTGCTTATCTCTCAAAACCACCTGATTGAAGGGATCATGGAACTCCAGCATGATCTCGATCTGACGAATCGGACGAGGGCCATTATTCAACACCGTCCCGAAGACGAAGGTCACTTCTTGATTCAGAAAGTTCGCGGCGCGGGCCACCTTCGGCTCCAAAAATTTAATCTGCGGCAGGTAAGCTTGTTCCGTCGGGCCCATGGGCAAGGGCTGCTCCACGGCTCTCGTCGGCGCCGGGGTCAAGCGTCCCACCAGATAAAAGATGCCGATTAAAAGCAACGCTGCGGCCATCCCAACCAGCAAAACAATCGGCGCTCTGCTCTTTTCGTCATCCATCATGTGATCTCTCTCGGCAGGGCCTCATCGTCCGAAGGCGAGCCGCAAAACCAGGGCTTCCGGCGCCCCGGCCTGTTCCATGCGATCCTGCACGGCGGCAATATCGTACGGGACGCGCCAGAATTCCACTCTCCGTTTTTCAATATCTGCGATCGCAAAGGCTGCTCGCGGATCACTATCGCGGGGCTGACCTACCGAGCCCGGATTCAGCAGATAACGTTTCTTAGGCTCCACGTTAACGGCGGCAAAACTTGCCCCCGGCATCAGCGATAATTCGACGCGCTCGACCCTCGCTCCGTCATACGAGAAACCACCTTGGATATGCGTGTGGCCAAAGAAGGTCACAGGCCGCCGCGACTCCAACAGACCCGGCAGCGCCTGATCGGCAGCAAAAATGTATTCGTCCTCGTCTTCAACCGCACCATGAACGAAGGCGAACCCATCTATATCAACCGGGCCCCGAGGGAGACTCTGCAGATACCGCAGGTTCTCAGGAAAGAGCTGGCTGCGAGTCCATTCCACTGCTGCACGTGCCACCGGATTGAAATCCTCGAGATCGGAAATACCACTTACAGCTTTGTCATGATTGCCGCGAACGATGGCACTCACGAGAGAACGGATGCGCTCCACGACCTCATTCGGGTCCGGGCCATAGCCGACCACGTCTCCGAGACAGACCGCCCGCTCCCAGAGTCCTGCGCAGGCTTGGAGTGCCGCTTCGAGCGCGGTCGCGTTCGCGTGCACGTCGCTACATACCAGCAAGCGCATGGGAAGATCGCCGAAACGGCAGCGGAAGAGACTGAATTATAGACGAGGGCTAATGGTTAGGCGATGGCAAGTGTGCTGCGACCTTCCTCGCCTAGCGGGAGTTTACTGCGCCGCTAGCCCCGGTTAAATGTGATGGTGACCTTGATGTGAATGGGAATGGGTTCGCCATTCAGCATAGCCGGTTGGTATTTCCAAAGCCGCAGCGATTCGATGGCCGCCTTCTGCAGGAGCGGATTTCCGCTGAGCACGTTCGTGGCGGCGACTTTGCCAGTCGCATCGATGAGTGCATCGATGGTTACATCGCCTTGTACGTGCTGGGCGCGAGCAAGCGGAGGATAGACCGCCGCAACGGACGATAGTAGCTTGGGCTGTTGCAGCTCCCCGCCGCCTTTCGGGGGCGCTGGCCGAGCAGGCTCCGCCACAGGCAATGGATTGCGAGCGGCCGTGTTGCTACTGCTCTCGCCGATTACACTGGGTGGTGCATTCGCGTCTGGCGGAAGGAGCGAAGGAGGCTCGGCGGAATTGAGCTGTGGGGCTGCCTTCAGCTTAGGTGCCGAAATTCTACCGACGTTTATGCTAGGACGGTTAACCGGTGTATTAGGACGGGTAGTGGGCTCCGGCTGGACAACCACCTTGACCGGTTCCACAGGTGCGCGAATCGGCGCCGGTTGTGCGGGCGGCGTTTCAGCAACGGAGCTCTTGACCGAGGTACTCGGTGGGAGTTCGAGAGAGGTTGTCTTGGTGGAGGTGGCGACGATTGGCGCTTCCGATTCCGAAGCTGCCGACAGCGGCGCCGGGGCCGTGCGGGTGGGATTTGGAAGCTCCGGGGCCGCGATCGTGCCTCGGTGCTGCCGCAATAACACCGACCCACCCACGACACCAATCGCCAGCACAACGACCCCAGCGATGGCCAATACAACGATGCTTTTCGATGTGCTCTTGTTTTGCGGGACTGCAGGTTCGAATGGTTGGAAGCGCGGGCGGCGACGAAAATCGGACGATTGCTTCTTGGCAGGGGCCGAAGTCAGAGTGTTCTCCGAACCTTGCAATTCTGCAGCTAACGCCTCTACAGGGTCCTCGGAATCCCAGGCAGGTACGTCCGCCAGCGGGGTGATCCTCGGCAAGGGTGTGGGAGCCGATTTGATCTCCACAGGCGACACTGAAGTTTTCGGCGCTGACTGACTCTCCTGGACCGGCGAGCTTGGTGTCCTAAAGCCCGGTGAGATAGGCGTGGGCGCGGGCGGCGGCGCCGGGGAGGCAGTGGCGGCCGCCGGTTTTCCTGCGGAATTGCCACGCTCGGGCGAGGCGCTTTCCTCCCAGAAATCCACGGCCCGCTGCGTAAATTCCAGGTGCACGTAATTCTGAATTCCGGGCTGAGCCTTTATGTTCGTGACACGGCAGATCACGTCTGCCCCAGTGCGTTTGTTGGTGAGCACCACCAGCTCGCCGACAGCGACCGTAGCGGAAAGGCGCACAACCGCGCCTTGCGGCAAAACAATTACTGTGCGCGTCTCTTCATGTACCGGGGGCAGTTTCGCAGAACCCTTCGAAGCGGCAGAATATCGCGAGGCGTGAACGGTAACCGGAATCTCGGTACCAGCCGCGTTGCCGGGCTGAGATTTTTGGACTTCATTTTTGGCCGGACCCGCAGTGGTGGTTGGTTCCGAAAGGGAGTCCTTCGCAGTACTTGGCATCTCGAGGTCCTTACAGCGCCTTAGGCTGGGCGCCTAACTAAACTTGGAGGACGCGTCCTAATTTTCCGATTGAGCCAGACCTAGCGTAATAGTACTTCCGTACTGCCGCCGCGAATGTAGCAACTGGTACCTCGTGCTGCTATTTGCTGGTCTATCGCAGAAAAAGTATGTCAGCCAGGAGTTCCCCGTACCTCGATAACCAGGAAGTTAACGAATCAGCATACAGTCCCCATAGCTGTAGAAGCGATAGCCAGAGGCCAGCGCATGGCGATAAGCCGATAGCACGGGATCACGGCCCGCGAATGCGCAAACCAGCACCAGCAGCGTGGAGCGAGGCAGATGAAAATTCGTCAGAAGCTGATCGACTAACGCGAATCGGTGACCGGGCCGGATAAAAATGTCGGCGCACGCCCTTCCCGTCGCTATTGCTTCAGGAGAGCGGCCGGCTGCGACTGACTTGTGCGCGGCATCCTCAAGCGCCCGAACCACAGTCGTGCCGACTGCCAAAATCGGTCTCCCTTGCTGGCGCGCAGAGGCAATCGCTATCGCAGCATCCTCCGAAATCTCGTACGCTTCGCTGTGCATCACATGACCTTCCAGACTTTCGCTGCGAATAGGTTGAAATGTTCCCAGACCGATCTCCAACGTTATCTCGGCGATCACAATTCCTTTGCGATGCAATTCCTTCAGAATCGCCGTCGTGAAATGGAGGCCTGCTGTCGGCGCCGCCACGGCGACGGGCTCTTTCGAGAAAACGGTCTGATAGTATTCTCGATCCGCAGCTTCGTCGGGGCGGCGGATATAGGGCGGCAAGGGGACATGCCCAATTCTGTTGATGACCTCGCAAACTGCGCCTTCCCTGCTGGTGTGAAATCGAAGTTGGCGAAGGCCATAGTTCCCTCTCCCGACAACTTCGGCTTCGAGATCCGCTCCTTCGAAAAAGAGTCGCTCCCCGGTCCTGATTTTTCTTCCCGGGCGGACCAGCGCCTCCCACAGCTCCGAATCAATGCGGCGCGCAAGCAGGACCTCGATGCGTGACGCCATGAACTCCCTCCGCGCACGGCTATGCTTCCAGGGCCGTTCGGCCCGAATTCCTAAGCGATGGGCAAAGAGTCTCGCTGGAATGACGCCCGCGTTATTTACGACGAGGAGCTCATTGCCCCTTAGTCGCGAAGGAAGCGCGTAAAAAAAGCAATCTTCCATGCGACCGGAGTCTCGTTCGAGCAAGAGCATCCGCGCCCCTGCTCGGTCCTGTAGCGGTTGCTGGGCAATGGCCCTTGGCGGGAGAACATAATCGAAATCGGATAGCTGCACTCGGTTAGGATAGCACGAGATATATGTAACTGACTGAATTATAGAAGATTACGAAGATTACGGCCGCATTCAAAGTCCTTGACATTATCGCACTCATATTATATGCTCTAGTCGATATAACCCATTACCTATTTGGAGGAGTTGCACATGAGCATGACTCGTTGGGAACCGTTCCGTGGTTTGAATACTTTGCAAGAACAAGTTAACCGGCTATTCGAAGACAGCTTTTCTCGGAGTCGTTCTGGCCATGCCGAATTGGCGAGCTGGGCGCCGGCGGTCGATGTCTACGAAACCGAGAGTGAGCTTGTGGTGAAGGCGGATCTGCCGGACGTGCAGGAGAAGGACATTGACGTCCGAATGGAGAACAACACTCTAACGATTCGCGGCGAAAGGAAGTTTAGCAACGAAGTTCAGGACGACAACTACTTGCGTATCGAGCGGGCATACGGCACCTTCACGCGGAGCTTCTCGCTGCCCAACACCGTCAATACCGAGGCTATTAAGGCCGACTATCGGAACGGTGTGTTGAGCGTGAGCATGCCAAAGCGGGAAGAAACCAAGCCGAAGCAGATCAAGATCAGCGTTTCGGAAAACGGCAAGAAGTAATCCAGTAGCGCTGATCAGAAAAGGGGCCGGGCACCCGGCCCCTCTTTGGTCTAATCTTGAGAGAACATTAGGTGAGAAGGAAGAGAGCACCATGCTGCGATACGACAGATTGACCGTAAAGGCTCAGGAGGCCCTGCAGGAAGCGCAGGACATTGCCGGCAAGGCAGGTCAGCAGCAAATCGAGCCGCTGCACCTACTGGCTGCGCTAGTGGCGCAGCACGATGGCGTCGTGCCGCCGCTTCTAAATCGGCTCGGCGTACGCCCGGAGAGTTTGGAGGCAGAGATCAACGAGCAGCTTGCCCGGCTTCCCAAAGTCAGCGGCGTATCGCAGCAATACCTGGGCAATACGGCCAACGAGGTTCTCGAGGCGGCATTCGACGAGGCGGAGAAGTTCAAGGACGAATATGTTTCGGCCGAGCACATCGTGCTGGCTATTGCGGCGCGTGTGAAGGATCCCGCAGGCCAATTGCTGGCCCGCCATGGAGCATCGCGAGAGGCGCTCTTACAGGCGCTCGCTGCTGTGCGCGGCAGCCACCGCGTGACATCACCCACGCCGGAATCGACCTTTCGGGCCTTGGAGCAATATGCTCGCGATCTCACCGAACTGGCCAGGCGCGGGAAGCTCGATCCGGTTATCGGTCGCGACGTGGAGATTCGTCGCGTGATGCAGATCCTAGCGCGGCGCACCAAGAACAATCCGGTGCTGATCGGAGAACCGGGCGTGGGCAAGACGGCTGTCGTCGAGGGTCTAGCGCAAAGGATCGTTGCGGGCGATGTGCCCGAAGTTCTCAAGCCCAAGCGCATCGTGGCGCTGGATCTGGCCGCGCTGGTTGCAGGCACAAAGTATCGCGGTGAATTCGAGGACCGTCTGAAAGCGGTGCTCAAAGAGATCACCGAAGCCGAGGGCCAGATCATCCTGTTCATCGACGAACTGCATACGCTGGTGGGCGCCGGCGCTGCCGAAGGTTCGATGGATGCGTCGAACATGTTGAAGCCGGCGCTGGCGAGGGGTGAATTGCGCGCCATCGGCGCCACCACCATCAATGAATATCGCAAGCACATTGAAAAGGACCCGGCCTTGGAACGGCGCTTTCAGCCGGTGCTCATCGCCGAGCCATCGGTAGAGGATACGATCGCTATCCTGCGCGGCCTCAAGGACCGCTACGAATTGCATCACGGCGTGCGCGTGAAGGACGCCGCTATTATCGCCGCGGCGACCCTTTCTCATCGCTACATTACCGATCGGTTTCTGCCGGACAAGGCTATCGACCTGATCGACGAAGCGGCAGCGGCTTTGCGCATGCAGCTCGATTCGCTTCCCGTCGAGATCGACGAGGTCGAACGGCACATCCTGCAACTCGAAATCGAGCGGCAAGCGCTGCTGAAGGAAGACGATGCGCATTCGCGGGAACGACTGGCGCAGCTCGATCAGCAGCTCGCCGGCCTACGCGAGCAATCCAATGCAAGCAAGGCTAGATGGCAGGTGGAAAAAGACGCCATTGCCGGAATTGGCAAGCAGAAAGCCCAAATTGATTCGCTGAAGGCCGAAGAGCAGCGCTATGAGCGCGCCGGCGAACTGGCCAAAGTGGCGGAGATTCGCTATGGCAAGCTGGCGCAGGCGGAGCACGAGCTTCAGGAAGCACAGAAGCGTCTGGCCGACCTGCAGAAAAGCGGCCGCATGCTGAAGGAGGAGGTCGACGAAGAAGATATCGCAGCACTGGTCAGCAAGTGGACGGGCATTCCCGTGGGCCGCCTACTCGAAGGCGAGGCCCGGAAGCTCGTCAGTATGGAAGAGCGGCTGCGCCAGCGCGTGGTCGGACAGGAAGATGCTCTCGAGCGCGTTTCCAATGCGATTCGCCGCAATCGTGCCGGTCTCTCCGATCCGAACCGGCCGATCGGTTCGTTTATTTTTCTTGGCCCCACGGGCGTCGGAAAGACCGAGTTGGCGCGAGCTCTGGCCGAATTCTTGTTCGACGATGAGCGCGCCATGATTCGGCTGGACATGTCCGAGTACATGGAAAAACACTCCGTCTCGCGCATGATTGGCGCACCTCCGGGATATGTCGGGTATGAGGAAGGGGGTCAACTGACCGAACAAGTGCGGCGGCGTCCGTACTCGGTGGTTTTGTTCGATGAAATTGAGAAGGCACATCCGGATGTGTTCAACGTCCTTTTGCAGATCTTGGAAGATGGACGGTTAACTGACGGTAAAGGACGCAAAGTAGATTTCCGGAACACGGTACTGGTGATGACCAGCAACGTGGGCTCTGCGGCATTGTTTGAGCTTGCGGGCAAGGATCCCGAGCGCGCTCGTAAAGAAGCCACTGAAGCTTTGCGCGCCACGTTTCGCCCCGAGTTTCTGAACCGCATCGACGATATCGTGCTATTCAATCCGCTCGGGCGCGAACAACTGGAAAAGATCGTCGATCTGCAGCTCACCTCAGTATCGAAGCTCCTGGCCGAGCGCCAGGTGCGCATCGAGCTGACACCCGCCGCGCGAGCGTTGGTGCTGAGCGAGGGTTACGATCCGGCTTACGGCGCGCGGCCACTTCGTCGCACGGTGCAGCGGCTCGTCCAGGATCCTTTGGCCCTTGAAATTCTCCAAGGTAAGGTAGTTCCCGGCGACGTCGTGCGCGTCGATGCTTCGGGAGGGCAGACGAGGTTCGAGCGCGCAGCTAAATCGGCGGTAGCGGGCGAACCCGCCGCGGTTGCGGCGGGCCGAGCCGCTTCGCGCAAGCGCTAGATACGAGCGTGGCACCCTCCTGAGATTGACGCGCTGCGTGCTCGCATCTAGACTCTAATTGCGGTTATGCCGGTCACGCCCACGGAATTTGAGAGGCTAACTAACGAACTATGAGAACACTTAAAACCGGACTCTTATTGACGTTACTTACCCTAATCCTGGTATTCGGCGGTGAAGCCCTGGCCGGTCGCCAAGGCATGACGTTTGGGCTTGTTCTCGCTGTACTTCTGAACGGCATAGCTTATTTTTTTTCCGACAAAATCGCCCTCGCTTCGAGTGGAGCCCGTGCGGTTTCGCCTGAGCAGGCACCGCGCCTGTACGCAGTGATGGGGCGGTTGGCGGCCAAAGGCAATCTGCCCATGCCCAAGCTCTACGTAATCCCGCAAGCAGCGCCGAATGCCTTCGCAACCGGCCGAAGCCCGTCCCATGCTTCCGTTGCGGCGACCGAAGGCCTGCTCGAGTTGATGAATGACGATGAGCTCGAAGGAGTCATCGCCCATGAACTCTCTCACGTCCGAAATTATGACATTCTGACTACCTCCATCGCCGCCACCTTGGCTGGAGCCATCACCTGGATCGCGCAGATGGGGCGTTGGGCGCTAATCTTCGGCGGATTTGAGGGCAATCGCGACCGGCGGGGAGGAGGCGGCCTAGAAACGCTTCTAATGCTGATTGTAGCGCCCATCGCTGCCTTGTTGATCCAGCTGGGAATATCGCGCCAGCGTGAATATGCGGCCGATGCCGCAGGAGCCCGTCTCGTGGGCCATCCCTATGGGTTGATCAGCGCACTCGAGAAACTGGGCGCTTACAACAAGCGGATCCCGATGACAAACGTGACGCCGGCGACCTCGTCGCTCTATATCGTCAGGCCCCTGGGAGCCGGCCAAGTATTTATGGGTCTTTTCAGTACTCACCCGCCGCTCCCCGGCCGGATTGAGGCTTTGCGGCGGATGACTATCACGCGCTAGCATGCCGAAACTTAGCCTCCAGATTGCGGGTTTGCCTCTACGGTCGCTGTCCCAGGACGGGCTTCACTATGCTGAAATGAAATTGTCCGGCAAAAAGTTCCCGCCAGCCAGTCCACCCGTTTAAACGAAACAGAGCGATTCTCTCGTAAATAGATGAATTTAGAGGCCTTCGGCATAACCCCGTTTATTCTGCAAGTTGGAGGACTTCGTGCTCAGTGTTTAGAGGGGTACGTTTTTGGGGGCCACCATGACGTGCAGAGAGACTGTCCGTTTGATTTGCGAATACCTGGAGGGGCGCCTCTCGCCAAGTGTCGCTGCCGTGGTTTCCCGTCACCTCGAGTGTTGTGCGAATTGCCATTTGGTGCTGGAAGCCGCCCAACAAACGCTCGACGTCTACTTCGATGACCACCCTGACGTCCAGAAGATTCGAGTAGCCTAACCACCTCTTTTATTCGTTACTTATCCTGTACATCATTGTAAGCTTCAGATTCTAAATATTTTACCTTATGCCACGTCTCTCCGGTAAATATTACAGACTTTCGGCGTTTCTTTGAGATCTGCCTTACCACGGAGGCAGCTATAAGGTGCTTTAATCCAATGGTATACCTTAGAAGCGCCTTCTGGGACTATTTGGCGCGGGACGTGCAATATTCCTACCTGAAGAGGAAGGAGACCTTCAATGAGCGAGGATACTGACAAGCTGTTCAGCAGCCGAGAAGACATGCAGGCAGAAGAATACCGCCCGCAGCGAGAGGGAGCTCCTCGCTGGGTGTGGATAGCCTTGATTGCCCTCGCGGCAGTGTCGGCTTTGGGCTTGGGCGTGGGCTGGAATGCCACAACGCAAGCGAAAAGAGCGGAGGAGGCCCTCGCCACCCAAACCCATCAGAGTAAGCTCGTGGGGCAGGATCTCCAGGCGCTGAATCAGCGCCTGACGCAGGCTGAAGAGGTCAATACCCAACTCCAAAACGAACTCGTGACCGTCACAGACAAAATGAAGATGACTCAAGGCGAGGTCACGACGACGCGCCGCCAGAACGGCCAGATTCGCGACGACTATTCCAAGAGGCTAAGCAGCGTGCAGTCAGAGTTCTCCGACAAGCTCGCTGGCAAGGCGAATGTGGAAGACATCAAGTCTTTGGGCGGCGATATCGGTGGCGTAAAGAGCGAACTGGAATCGACGAGGAACAATCTCGACATGACCCGCACCGAATTTGGCACCCTGATCGCCCGCAATCACGATGAGATCGATCAGCTCCGCCGGGTGGGCGAGCGCGATTATTTCGAGTTCACGCTCACCGGCAAGGGCCATCGCTCCAAGGTTGGCGATCTCATGGTCGAGCTCCGTGGCACGAATGTTAAGAAGAACCAGTTCACCGTGGCGCTCTATATAGACGACCGGCGTCTCGAGAAAAAGAACCGCGCGCTCGATGAGCCCATCTACTTCTATACCCGCGGAACCCGAATGCCTCTCGAGCTCGTCGTCAATCAAATCGGAAAAGACAAAGTCGTCGGATACATGAGCGTCCCCAAGGCACCGCCTACACAGGCCTCCGCATTGAGGACGGACAACTGAACGCTCGGCAGATGACTCTGAGCGAAATGTTCGGCTGCTAATTCAAGGGGAAGCAGATAAAAGGAGGGTCGTGGTGGGGGCCCTCCTTTTTGCTTGCTTGGCGGTGCTTGAAATGCAGGTATCCTCGCGGATCCCGCATCAACTCTTCTGATCTGAACTCCTGTCACTGGCGCGCAGCGCACGATTTCCAGTACGATGACTCGCCGTGGCTCTGCAGGCCATTTTCGCGCGTCGTGCTCTCACGCCTCAGAACGAGATTGCCAATGCCGTTGTTGTGGTAGATGGCGAGAAGATCGCCGCTGTGGGCCGACGCGACGAAGTTGCGGTTCCGGTATCGTCACGTCGCTACGACAAACGCGACTTCTCGATAGTCCCCGGCTTTATTGACGTGCATATTCACGGTGCAGCCGGATCTGACGTGATGGATGCCAGCGCCGGAGCGCTGGAGGCCATCACAGCGGGAGTGGCGGCCAGAGGTACAACTTCGCTCCTGGCGACGACGGTCACCGCAAGCGAGGAGCCAACGTGCCGAGCTGCGGAAGCCGTGGCCGGCTGGATGGAACGCGCGGCCTGCGAACGTGCAGGAGGTATACCTTCGGCGGAGATTCTCGGCGTGCACTTCGAGGGGCCATTCATCAGCCGCGCTCGGCGCGGCGTCCATCCTGAGGAATGGATTGTAGCGCCATCCGTTTCGCTCTTCAGGCGTTTGCTAGCGGCGGCCAAAGGAGCAGCCCGCATTCTAACCCTCGCTCCGGAGCTGCCGGGAACAGCGGAGCTGATCGCCGAAGCCCTCCAGGCGGGAGTCGTAGTTTCGCTGGGACACACGGATGCGAACTATGCCGAAGCCACGGCGGCGATATCCTGCGGCGCCCGACATGCAGCTCACGTTTTCAATGCCATGCGACCCTTTGCACATCGTGAGACCGGCGTTGTGGGCGCAGTTCTGACTTCCGCGAGCGTCACAGCCGAGTTAATTGCTGATGGCGTGCACGTGGACGACGCGGCCATTCGGGTTCTTTTCGCAGCCAAAGGACCGAAGGGGGTAATCCTCGTGAGCGACGGCATAGCCGCAACCGGAATGCCCGACGGCAAATACAGACTGGGCACATTCGAAGTAAGCGTTGCGGGCGGCGTCGCCCGCAATTGCGAAGGGAAGCTGGCCGGCAGCACGCTCACGCTCGATCGCGCTCTGCGCCACATGGCTGCGCTAGGCATTCCCTGGCGCGAAGTTCTGCCGATGCTGACCTCAAATCCGGCCCGCCTGCTGGGCCTCGAACGACGCAAAGGATGGCTCGTTGCAGGTGCCGACGCGGATCTGGTCTTGCTCGATGATCAGCTCCAAGTGGCCGGCGTGATGACACGGGGCGCAGGATTACATTAGGGATTGAGGGGAATCTTGAGCTCTCCAGCAAGTAGTTCGGGATCGAAGGGGCTGCAGGCAAAATATCGGCCTTGCACTTCAATGGTGGGAAT
>Ga0209804_1001658_pt1 | contig 14204 bp, 10 predicted proteins | sample GraSoiAngelo_139_FD_185896 | JGI IMG/M metagenome (GOLD analysis project Ga0209804, IMG submission 185896) | Grasslands soil microbial communities from the Angelo Coastal Reserve, California, USA - 14_0929_12_20cm (SPAdes) (version 2) | ecosystem: Environmental > Terrestrial > Soil > Grasslands ... | reverse complement strand
CTCTATAGCGGGCTTCATGCTCCAAGGATAATCGGCCTTCGTCCGCACAGGCCTAGGGATCATAAGCCGATCTGGAGTGCATTTTCATGCTTTGCGGGTGTCGCGAAGCGACATGACCCACTCTATAGCAAGTCCTAAACAATACGAGCGTTGCAAGAACGGGGGCAGAAATGCCGATCTGGGAAGCATCGCGCTAGGCCGATGTCCACTGCGGCCTGCGGGACAATGTATACCCGCACGCCCCTTATACGGTCGACGGGATGGCGGGCTCCAAAGGTAGAGTTCGGCGTTGCCGTTCCCGCGAACAACAGGCCGCTATATTCGCTCATGAACTGAATGCGTTTTGCGGGAAAGAGAATAAACCCGCGGCGCACATGGACCCGGTCGTCCATAGTCATATCCTTCAGCCCACCCGCACGGATAGCGTGTGAACATGTACCCGAAAGTGCCCACGAGCGTAATCAGGTTGAAAAAATTGCGGCTCGCGGCCCGGCTTTTCCGGTATCGCTTGGGCGGCCGTGCTGCGCTCGATCGCACGTAGGTCCGTGCTGTTTTACCGGACCGCGGCTTGCGCCTGACCCCGCCACGCTAGCTTGGCATTCCTGCTTTCGGCTGGTAGATTCAATTCAGATCACCGAAAGGAATTATGCAAACAGATCAGAATAAATCGACGGATCGCGTGCTGATTGTCGAAGACGAAGAAAATGCGCGCAGAGGCTACGAGGCCCTGCTGCAAAAATGGGGGTTAGATGTTCTGGGCGTCTCCAGCGCTGAAGACGCCCTGGCTCGGTTTTCCGATTACCGTCCTTCCGTTCTGATTGCAGACGTAGAGCTCCCCGGTATGGACGGGCTAAGGCTGCTTGAGCGGCTTGGTGAGGTGCTGGCTTCCGTTCCAGCCATAATCATCACCGGAAAGGGTAGTGAGGAGCGTGCTGTTGCCGCGATTGAGGCTGGCGCCTTCTGGTACATCGAAAAGCCCCTCAAAGGAGCGGTGCTGCGGGCCCTTCTCAATCGCGCTCTGGGGAAAGCCCGCGATCAGCAACAAGTGGCCGCCTTGAGGCGGCAGTTGCGGGAAGCAGGTCGCATCGGCGAACTCGTCGGCGCGGCTAAACCCATGCAGGAAGTCATGCGCCTGGTCGAGCAGGTCGCTCCGTCTTCCGCATCCGTGCTTATTACCGGAGAAACCGGCTCCGGGAAGGAAATCCTCGCCCGCACTCTCCATCAGCTTTCACCGCGCAACGACCGTCCCTTTGTGGCAATCAATTGTTCCGCCATTCCGGAATCCCTGATGGAAAGCGAAATTTTTGGACACGAACGTGGCGCCTTCACGGGAGCGGCGGAGCGCCGCATCGGGTGTTTTGAACTGGCCGATGGCGGCACGCTGCTTTTGGACGAGATCGGCGAAATGCCTGCTCCCACCCAAGCCAAATTGCTGCGCGTCTTGGAAGACAGGAAGGTCCGGCGTCTCGGTAGCAAGGTCGAGACGCCTGTGGATGTGCGCGTGCTCGCGGCTACGAACAAGGATCCCGAGCAAGCCGTGGCTCACGCCCAGCTCAGGCAGGATCTCTATTTCCGCCTGAACGTTTTTCACATTCATCTGCCCGCCTTGCGCGATCGCAAGGAGGACCTCCCGCTGCTCGTCGAACACATTCTGCGCGACCTCAATGCCAAACACAGCCGTCAGGTTCGCGGCGTCAACGCCGAAGTCAGCGAGCTTTTCCACAGTTATGCTTGGCCGGGCAACGTCCGCGAGTTGCGCAATGTGCTCGAACGCGCCGCGATTGTGTGTGACCGGGACCTCATCGGCCGCAGCCATCTCCCCGCGGACTTCGGCCGCACTCACGCTACGGCTGCGTCCGAACTTTCTTCTCTGCGTTTCCCTTTGGGTACGACTGTGGACGCCATGGAGCGCGAGCTTATTCTGCAGACGCTCGCGGCTACCAACAACAAGACACGTGCTGCGGAACTTCTCGGAATTAGCCTGAAGACACTGCATAATAAGCTGAAAGAATACGAAGCGGACCGTGCAGAGAATCGCTGAGCTCCCATGCGCCTGCGTTTGAAAACCAAAATCACCCTGATCATCGCCTTGCTCGTGCTCACTGTGGTGGGGGTCACCTCCTGGCTCCATGTGTTGACCTTGACGCGCCAGGTCATCGAGCAGGCCAATGGGCGTGCAAACCTCGTCGCGCAGCAGGTCTTTTTCCAGGCCCAGAATGCCTTAGCCGAGGCAGCCAATGAGGGGCAGGTGCCGGCCTCGAATCGGCCTGAGGATGTACGAGAATACGTTCGCAACGCCCTGGACCAGAACTCGGCGCTTACTTCATTGATCGATGCCGAGGTGGGGAACTCTTTCCTGGTCTATGAGGTAACCATCGTCGATCGCGACGGTACCGCCCTGATCTCGAGCGATGCCTCGCTACCGGGTCGCAAAGTGCTTCCCCGTCCACCTCTTAGCCAACTCGTCAACGCGGGCTTCATCCAACAGCTTCGCTGGATCTATAGCGCGCCGCAAGCCTATGACGTTTCCGATCCGTTTAAACTCGGCCCTCCCGGACGCCAGGTGCCGTTCGGTGAAATTCGCGTGGCCTTGCACACCGGCCTTCTGGCCATCGAGATCACTCCGTCGCTGCGCTCGGCCGTCTTTTTGGCGCTCATTTCCGTGCTGGCCTCCGTGCTTCTGGCCGCCATCGTGAGCACGGCTATACTCGCACCAGTCGAACGCATCTCCGCGCAATTGGACCGCATCTCACGAGGCGAATTCGATCAAAAGCCGCTCGCGCGCGGGGATGAATTCGGGCAGGTGAGCACCAAAATCAGCCAGATCGGATTGCAGTTGCGCGGAGTGCGCGAAATCTTCAGTACGCTCCGGGAAAATCTCGACCAGATTCTCGGTGGCCTGGAAGACGGGCTGCTGCTGTTCACGCGCGATGGCCGTGCCGTGATGGTCAGTCCCGCGGTGGAAAATTTCCTCGGCTCACCCGCTGACCAATTGCTGGGACGCAAGGCGAGCGAGATCTTCCCTGCAGGTCACCCCTTGGGCTCCGCTCTCGGTCTCGTCGGAGACGAATTTGAACCTGTGGCTGCCGCGGAGATTGACGTGCCCGCGTCTGATTCCAGCCTGCCGCCGCAGCGCGTCGGTCTCAGCGTGCAGGTAATCAGCGAACGCGGTACGCGCATGGGCGCTCTGGTCACGTTGCGCGACCTCCAATCCCTTGAATCCATCAGTCGTCAATTACAGGTTTCCGAGCGCCTCGCTGCTCTCGGTCGCGTCACTGCGGGTGTGGCCCACGAAGTCAAAAATCCGCTGAACTCGATGCGGCTTTGGCTGGAAAATCTCAAGGAGAATCTCCCCCCTGGCGATGGCGTACCCCGGCAAGCTGTGGCCGTCCTCGATAGCGAAATCGACCGATTGGATTCAGTCGTGAAACGCTTTCTCGATTTCATGCGTTCACAAGAGTTGCGGCTCGAGGAGACTCACCTCGAGGAATTGCTGGATGAAGTTAGCGGAATTGCCCGGCCCCAGATGGAACGCGCGCACGTCCAGCTCGAAAAACAGTATGCGGATCTCCCGCCCGTGCGCGTCGATCGGCCTCTTCTCACGCAAGCCCTCCTTAATCTGATTTTCAACGCCATTGAGGCCATGCCGTCCGGCGGCAAGCTAGCGCTTGGTCTGGAGCGCCGCGGCGAATGGGCGGAAATTAGTATCGAAGATACCGGGCAGGGCATCGCTCCGGAGAATCGCGCCCGTGTCTTTCAGTTGTTCTTCACCACTCGGCCGGGCGGCAGCGGAATTGGCCTAGCCAGCGCCTATAAAGCGATACAATTGCACGACGGCTCCATCGATTTTGATTCTCAAATAGGACGAGGTACGACTTTTCGCATCGAATTACCTCTGACGCGCCCCGTGGAACCCGCAGTTTCGCGCTTGCGGGAGGCAAACGGCGCGCTGGCACGGAACGCATCATGAAGCTACGCCGGAACATTCTTGTTGCTCTCTTATGTCTCGCTGCCGCCGGACTTTGTGGTTGCCGGCGAAACATCGTTCGCGCTGCTCCACCCTCGGTGGCTACTCCGCCGGATACAGAACCCGTCCCGCAGCCGACCGTGGTGAGTCCGCAGCCGGCGGCCGCCGCTCCTGCCGAGCCCCGGCTGTCGCTGAGCAGCCGCGACCCCGCCCTCCGGTCGAAGCCGAAGCGGCCGCACCGAAAGCTGAACCAGAGCCAGAGCCGGTGCAGATCGCGCCGCAGCTTTCGGCAAAAGACCAGGCCGCTGCGGTTCGAACCACCACCGACGATATCCGCGTCGCCGAACGCAATCTACAGGTTGTTTATGGCCGCCAGCTCAGCGCCTCGCAGAACGACCTTGTTGGAAAGATCGCCGGATTCCTCGCTCAAGCGCATGAAGCAATACGTACCGGGGACTGGGTCCGTGCGCAGAACCTGGCTCAAAAGGCCCAAGTCCTATCAGTCGAACTGGTCAAATCTCTGTAGAACGATGTAGGCTTCGATCCGCCATTCTTTAGGGCTTGTCCCCTTGGTAAGATGGATACATGCCCTCGCATGATGTCATCGTCATCGGTGCAGGCTTGGTTGGCTCAGCCATTGCCATGCGCCTCGCGCAGGAAGGCCTTCGAGTCGCCCTCGTCGAAAAGAATGCGCCCGGCCGAGAAGCCTCGTGGGCGGGGGCCGGTATGCTTTCCCCAGCGCCCGACAGTCCCGCGTCGATTCCTCTGGTGCCATTCGGCCGGGCCAGCCTGAGCCTCTATCCCCAATTCATCGCCGAGATCGAGGATATCTCTGGACGCCGCGCAGGTTATCGTACCGAGGGCGCCATCGAGTTGCTTTTCTCTGCCGATGCCGAACGCGCACTCAGCACGCTCATTGCTCTGCATCACGCGCTGGGGCTCCCCACCGAGCCGCTTCCTATCGATGAAGCCATCAAAGTTGAGCCCGCCTTGACGCGCCGCGCACAAGCGGCCGCCTACTTTCCCTATGAAGCTTGCGTCGACAATCGCGCTCTCACAGAAGCGCTCCTGGCGGCAGCCTCGATTTGCAGAGTAGAGCTATTTCCGGCCACGCATGTACGCCAGATCGTGATCAAGCATGGACGCTGCACCGGCGTACGCACTGAAAATCGAAGCCTCTTCGAGGCGCGGGACGTAGTCGTCGCCACCGGTGCTTTTTCTAGCCTTCTCGAAGGGATCGTTCCACGATTGGCAACGCGCCCGATTCGCGGACAGATGGCGGCCCTCCGGTCTCAGCAGCCCATTGGGCACGTGATCCGTTGCGAACAAGGTTACATCGTGCCGCGCGATTCCGCCGGGCCGCAACGGCTGGTAACCGGGAGCACACTGGAGGACGCTGGGTTCAATAAACATGTCACCGCACGCGGCATAGAAAAGATTCTCTCCACGGCGCAGGAACTAATTCCGAAGCTCGCGAATGCTGAAATCACTGAACTTTGGTGCGGCCTGCGTCCCGATACGCCCGATCATCTTCCCTTGCTAGGTCCGGCCGGTGTGGACGGGCTGACCATCGCAACAGGCCACTATCGCAACGGCATCTTGCTGACGCCCATCACTGCAAAACTCTTGCGCGAATGGATCGTAGAGAAGCGTGTCTCCATGGACTGGGAGATCTTCAATCCGCTGCGATTCGCCGGCGCGGGAAGCGCTGGTACAACGGCGCCTGAATTTTTATCGGACAATCCAGCCGGCAGCGAAGTCGCCCACAAGTAAGTCCCCCAGTGCGCACACCCAGAAAATTTCAACCGCGCCGTTAGAACGGGAAACTTCTTGCCGGAGGACGACTGGGTGGGCCGGGCATCGGCGACGAGCGGCCTGGGTCGGTAAAGTTAATTTTTGTCGGATCGAGGTAAAGAGGCCGGTCCAGCATTATGTCCACGCTACTTCCCCGCGGCAGCTCGAGTTCCGGTCCCCTCGTCATCATTACCGTCGCCAGGCCCACGGCAGCGCCCAGGCCGGCGCCAATTCCCGCACCCTGTGCTCCTCCTGCGACCGCGCCGATGCCGGCTCCGGCACCGGTCGTCTTGATGACAGTGCCGGCATCCGCGGCTTTATCCCTGTCCTTGTTGATTTGGCCTTCTTTGCCGGCATATTCGCCGCCGCCTGTTTCCGTGTTGGTCGGTACGGCGTCGAACTTAACGGTATAGCCATTGGGTAGAATCAACGTCGTCAGGCGAATATGTACCTCGGCGCCGCCCTTTCCTTTTGCCGGGCGCTTTGCTTCGGTGATTTCACCCTGCACATACGAGCCCGCCGGAATCACGATGCGGTCGTTCACGACGACGGGAAACGTGGTTTCCAAGTAGAGTGGTTCGCCGGGTTGGGCATTCCGAGTCGTAATCCCGTTGTGAAGCAGAAGAGGGAGATGAGTTCCCGCGGGCACCACGATTTGAGCGGGGGCGCTATTGACCGACGCGCTGTTTGCGGCTGGCGCAGCATTTGGCCCTGAACTGCTCTGAGCGGCCTGATCCGGTTTGGCTTGATCAGACTTTGTTTGGCCGGCCGCCTCCTGCTGGCGGAAATGCTCGGCAAAAAGCGGGGCCGTAATCAGCATGCTGCCGAGTACCACCAGGCCAAGCTTCTTCCTTGGTTTCATTCCATAGCTCATGACCACCCTCCTGCCGGGATACCGGTTGGATGCAATTCTGAGGAGGCACAGGTGCCTGAGTATACGCCTGTGGCCGCGCATCGATGCCCTTGGAGTTGCGCACTGTGGCTCAAGGTCCAGAGTTCATCACTTTTGTGGAAAACGCGATGGGGTACCCGAACCCTGTTTTTGTTCATTACAGGGCAGTTAATCCTTAGCTCTTATATCGATTCTCAAGGGCCATTTGAAACGCTCTCGCAAGCGCGGATTCTGAAAGCTTCGAATATCGAAGACATGACAGGGAAAACGGTTGCCACGGCAGTCGAAATGAGGGTATCTGGAGGTTCCGGGTGTCGAGGAGGATTGATCTTTTCAAAAGAGATCCGTCGCTTACACCCAGCACACGGTGGGGACCCGCGCTCGCTCCAGTTGGTCGCTCGGTATGACGACGCTGGTCGCAGTCAGTTTTTTGAGCAGAATCGACAAGGCCATCTTGCCGTCCGCCCCTTTCGTGCCCGGTGAAAAACCCGCCTGAAAGCACAGCGGCAAGTTCCCGCAGTCGCCAAGTTCATCCGGTGCATGTTCTGAACTGGTCCGGCCGCACGCCGGCTTCACGCGGTGTAGACTCCGGCAAATTCACCCTGGCAGGACGTTTATATGTTTTTGCACGGGCGTCAATCGCAGCAGGTCGATGGCAGGGTCCTAATTTGGGCGGCGGGCCACTGCGATGAGGTGGGCACTGGCGCCTTGTACCGAAGGTTCTCGTTCGATCGATGATAGGAACTCCATCAGACTCTGTCGCTGGGCGGGGTCGTTCCAAGCTTCGCTAAACAGAGCCGCGCTCCATGCCGGTCCTTCGACCGCAAGTATCTGGATCTCGGCGAAGCCAGCGTCGCGCAGTTCGACAGCCAGGTCCTCAGGACGGTGAAAATAAGCGGTCGTGAAGTACGCCGGGTGGTTCGTCGGATTGCGATGCTGACCGGAGGCGAGATCCGCCGCAACGATCTTGCGAAACTCCGCCTCTCGAAAGAAGCCACTCGAGAGGCCATCGATCAGTGACGCGAAACGAGAGATTGCGGAGGCCAACAGGACGCCCTGGGCTTTGAGAATGCGCCAGGCTTCACGGAGAGCTTGGAGACGATCTGCATACTCAGCAAGATGATACAACGGTCCTAGGAGAAGAACGGCATCTGCACTGCCGCAGGGTATGTCCAGCTGACGAGCGTCGCCCCTGACGACCGATGCCAATGGGATACCTGACTCGGCCGCATAAGACATCGCCTGCTGCAGATGAAAGTCTACGGGGTCGATCAAGTGCACCCGGTATCCTTGCTTGGCGAGCGGGAAGGCATAGGCCCCGGCCGCGCCTCCTACGTCAAAAATCGTTGAGGGTCTCGGCGGGAGATGCCTCGCAAGAATGGCCTGGGTCCGAAGGAGCTCAAGTTGGCCCGCGAGCCGGTTAGCCGCTCTGACTCTCTACTTCGTAAATAGTGCCGCTCGATTTCTTCTGGTATGAGGCTCATCGGCGCCTCGATGCGTGACGCGTTGCCGCCGATGCTGCGGCTGCCGCGAAGATCAGCGGTTGCCGAAGGTTTCGGGATCGAAATCGGGGCAGGGCTTGGCGCCGGGCTGCTGGGCGCCGCTCTCGGAGGTCAAGACGACGCTCTGCCCCGTGAGTTCGAATCGCTTGCGACAGCGAATGTTCCGGCAGGCGACCATTTCGTCGATGCGAACCATATAGGAGCGCGCATTGGCGAAACGCTTGCGGTCCTCCGACCCGGCGCCGCGCGGGAGTTCTTTCTTTTTGGTGCGCACCATCCAGCGAATGGGATAAGAATTTTCCTGGCGGCAATGCGGGCAAACCAAGGTTAGATTCTTTGTCTCCTGGCGTTCGATATAGAACTGTCGCTCGTCCATATGATCACCCCAGCGCGCAAAGGCGGCGCGTGCTGGGGACGCCGACTTTCACCGCAGCACACGCGACTTTTCTACGGCGCGAGTGTTCGCGCTCGAGAGGCGCATGCCGGGGACTCCGTCTTTCAACCCAGCATGCGCAAAAGCTGAAGCAAGCAAAAAGCCTCAGGTCTCCCGCCGAGGAAAGCATCGGCGATACGACCTGAGCTACAAAGGCACCCGCGGCCGCCTTTTCGCGCGCTGCGCTCGCCTTTTCGCAGGCTAGAAGGCGCCGACAACCTCAAGGGCCGGCGAGTTGGTTCATTGTAACAAACTCGAAGCCGGTGTCCCGCCAGCGGGGCAGCCAAAATTCGAGAGCGGCCAGGACGTGGCGGCGGTCCGCGCCTAATCGGCGGGCGTCGCCATCGTGCAGCAGGACAACTTCTCCGCCGTGATTAGACCTTCTTTTGCTCCCCACTGTCGCGGATGGGGGGTGTCCACCGTCGCGTAACGATTCGTTTTGATCCGAGCTTTCTAAATGCGGCGGGCGCTCACCCCCTTGCGCGGATTTCCTTTCGCTCTTTATAGCCGAAGGCAGCGGGTTTCGTTCGGCGACACGCTCCAAGCGTTTGATCATGCGCGCCGCTGGCTGCGGCTTCCAGTCGTAACATTTCAGCGACCACATGGCCACACCGCGCAAACCCACATTGCGAACGGCGCTCCAGAGTTGCGGCCCGCGATATCCGAAGGGCGGGCGCATCAGTACAGGGGCCGCGTCGCGCTCGAACCCGAGGGCTCTACGAATGCTGTCCTGACAAGCCCTGAGTTCCTCTGCGATTCGCCATGTCGGCAGGAGTGCGAGATTTGTATGCGTTTCGGTGTGGTTGCCGATACTGTGTCCGCGATCGGCCATCTCGCGTACGAGATCTGGACAGGCGCGAGCGAAGCGACCCACCAGGAAAAAAGTCGCGGGCACAGCGTAACGCCCGAGCAGGGCCAGAAGCTGCGGCGTCTGCGCCGGATTTGGCCCGTCGTCGAAGGTGAGTGCGATGCGGGAAGCATCCGGAGTGTGGTGCAAGGTGGGGCCAAAAAGCTGTGACGTTGAAGAGACGGCAGCCCAGCCGGCCACTCCTGCGCAAGCCCCCACGGTAGGCCATACGAAAAGAGGCCACGCATTCATCCGCGCGCATTTTCGCACGCGAACCGCCCGCCTGCAAAGTTAACCAGGGCGCAAAGAACGCGCCGGGGAGAGTAACCTTTGGGTCCAAGGTAGCGTCCAAGATTCTGAACTATTGAAAATGTCCCGGTGTGCGATGAGGGCGAAGAGGATTCCCCGCAAGGGCAGCGGGGGCAAAAATCGCGCTTCGCTTCGTGGCCGTGCGACCAAAAGACGGTTCGAAAAAAGAGCGCGCGGCCCCTTCGCTCAGGATAATAAGGGGTGATCGGCGGCGCGACGGAAAATCGCCGCCCTGGCGTGTTATACAAGAACAGGGCGATTAAACTCTAGTCGCGGGCCAGAGGGTTCGGGGTCTCTTGCTGAAACATATCACTATCCGCATGAGCCGAGTTGGCTTTGCACTCTTGTTTCTTTTTCCCTTAGCCGCACTTCTGGTCAGCGCACAAGACCAACCGCCGGCGCCCCAGACGGCGCCTTCGGCAAAAGCCAGCGGTGTGGTTCGAACGCCGAATGGTGTGTCTGTTCCTGGCGCGAATCTTCGTCTCGTAGAAACCAGCACGGGGCGTGCCTGGATCAGTTGGACCGACGAAAACGGCCATTTCGATTTGCCGGGATTGCCCCTCGGGCACTACCGCATCGAAGTCACCCAACTGGGATTTGAGAACGCCGCTCAGGAATTTGATCTGAGCGACGGCCCGGGCACAGTCAATGTGACGTTGAAAGTTGCGTCGCTCGAAAGCATCGAGGCTGCCGCCACTCCGGCGGATCCCAGCCAGCCCGCCGCGGGCGCAGGAGCTCCGGCCAATCCTGCTGCTAACGTTACCGGCGGTGACAACAATGCGCAAGCCACGGGGGAAGGGTCCGGTGCAGGCCGACTGCGCCACGGGCAGTTTCCCGGTGGCGCTCCCGGCATCAGAGGTGCGCCTGGAGGTCAGAGCGGCGCGGGGGCGCGAGGGGCCCCTGGGGGGTCCGAAGGTTCCGGCTTCGGGCGGCAAGGTTTCGGCGGGCGACGCGGCGGTTTTCAGGAGGTGATCCTGAACAATCAGACGAGCAATCAAGGCCGGGAAGGCGAAACGGGGCAGGAAACAGAGGGCGGAACATCCGGTGATCAGGGCGGCGACCAAGGCAGTCCGGGGGGCCCTCTCGGCCAGGCGTCCTCATCAGACGCGTTTCTTATGAATGGCACGGTTGGCCAGGGAGATCAAAACGCAGGTTTCGGCGGTGGCCTTCCGCCAGGCAGCGTCATTTTGCAAGGACCCGGTGATGCCGGCCAAAACGCCTTCGGAGGCCCAAGTGGCGGCTTCAGAGGCGGAGCTCCTGTGGCCAATCCTGGCGGCGCAGGCGGACCGGTGATCGCGTTTCGCCCTCCGGGCAGAGGACGGCCGGGGCCTGGAGGGCGCGACGCACCGCCGCAGGGCGCCCGGGCGCTTTACGGGATGCAGCGGGTGCTGCGGCAGAGGATCAATCGCATCCGCGCGAGCTTCTACAACGAATACAGCGATTCGGTGTTCAACGCTCGTCCCTACTCGCTCACCCAGCCCAATGCGCTCAAAATTCCTACTTGGAGTGAACGGATCGGTGGAAACGTCGGTGGGCCGCTCATGATACCTCATGTTTATGACGGGCACGATAAGACGTTTTTCTTCGTCAATTTCGATAGCACGTGGGCGCGCAACGCCGTGGACCAGTTCTCCACCGTGCCGACGGTGGCGGAACGGTCGGGAAATTTCTGCAATCAGGAACCACAGCTACAGCTCAAAATTCCCAATCCCGGCTGCCAAATTCCCTCTTCCTTGCTGAATCCCGCCGCGCTGGGGCTGCTGCAATACATTCCCGAGCCAAACCTTCCTGGCGTCGTCGATAATTTCCATCTGCAAACGCGTGTTCCCACGCTGCAGGATCGGCTTAATGTGCGCGTCCTACACTCCATCTCGCCGAAGTTGAACGCGCGCATATTCTATGGTTTCAGCCAGTCCACCAATCATGCTTTCCAATCGTTCCCCGATTTTGAAAGCGACGTGGCCACGCGCGGCCAGTCGGTCACTCTGGGTCTTACACAAAACTTATCGCGGAGCTGGATCAACGATTCGCAATTCATTTTTTCGCGGAACCGAGTTGAGACGCTGGACAACTTCGCATTTAAGAACGATGTGGCCACGGCGCTGGGAATCACCGGCGTTTCCACGGCGCCGATCGACTGGAGCGTGCCCCAGCTCAGCTTCAACAACTTCACGAAGGTGGCACCGGCGGTGCCCTCACTGGTGCGGAATCAGACCTATCGTTTCGTGGATGCAGTCACCTATATGCTTCCGAAGCACACGCTGACCTTCGGGGCGGAAGTGCGCCGCATCGAAAACAACACCGCGTCGGATCCAACTCCGGAGGGCCTGTTCACCTTCAGCGGCCTCGTCACCGGGCTCGATTTTGGCGATTTTCTCCTCGGCCTTCCCGACAGCACTAATGCACGCTTCGGGACTCCGAGCAACTATTTTCGCAGTTGGGGCACTGCCGGCTACGCGAGCGACGATTGGCGTGCGCGTTCCGATTTCACGTTGCAGTTCGGCGCGCGCTACGAGTTTTTTACGCCGCCGTGGGAACTCTACGGTCATCTTGCAAATTTGGACTTCGACCCCGCTAGCTCTCAAGTGGCCCTCGTGATTCCCGGCCAGGCTGCGTCGCTTAGCGGCACCCTTCCCAACTCGCTCATCAGGCCCGGCTATAACAACTGGGCGCCGCGCATCGGCATCGCCTGGAGGCCACCGATCAAGGCGCTGCAGGACCGCCATAGCACGGTGGTGCGGGCAGGGTTCAGCACGTTCTACAACGAATCGATCTACACGCAACTGCTTTCGGAACTGGCCAATCAGCCGCCCTGGTCTACTTCCGAATTGCGCATTACCGGCGCCAGCGATGTGCTGACTCTGGAGAACGGATTTCCGTCCGCGCTGGCAGGACGAAACACGATACAGAATACGTATGCCGTGAATCCGAATTACAGAGTGGGATACGCGCAGGTCTGGAATTTTTCAGTGGAAACCACTGTGGCCAATAACACCGCACTTGTGGTGACCTACACGGGAACGAAAGGCACGAACCTCGACTTGCTGTACGCGCCCAACCGCCCGGCGCCCGGAAGCCTCTCGTCTACGGGTCCCGTAGCGAACGCGGGCGATTTCATCTATGACACCTCCGGCGCAAATTCCATCAATAACTCACTGCAAGTACGTGTGCAGAAGCGCTTGTCGCACGGAATCATGATCAACGGCACTTACACGTTTGCGAAATCGATCGACGACGCGAGTTCGATTGGCGGCGGCACCCTGATTGTGGTGCAGGATGCCAATAATTTGGGCGCCGAATATGGCCTCTCTTCGTTCGACATCCGCCATCAGGCGCGGATCAATTACCTCTATGAATTGCCGCTGGGAGAAGGACACCGCTACGCTCAGAGAGGCTTGACTGCGGCGGTCTTTGGCAATTGGCGATTCAGCGGAAACGTCGGCGCGCAGACGGGCACGCCTTATACGGCGGAAGTCATGGGTACGTCGGCCGCAAACCTGGGCAGCGGGGGGATTTTCGCCACGCGCGCGGACCAGATTTGCAATCCGAATCTGCCCGCCAGCGAGCGCGCACCGCTCGATTTCTTCAATACTTCGTGTTTCGTCGTGCCTCCGGCAGGACAGTTGGGCAATGCCGCCCGCAACACCATTACCGGCCCGGGCATGTTTATCTGGAACGCGCAATTTGGCAAAACGATCCCTTTTGGCAAGGACCACGAGCATCGCCTGGATTTGCGCTGGGAGATCACGAACGTGACCAATACGCCCAACCTTACCGGGTTGTCGACGCTGGTGAATTCCACCACATTTGGGCAGGTCATCGGGGCTTCGGCTATGCGCGCGATGAATGTGGTTACGCGGTTTACGTTTTGAGAGCCGCAAGATGAGAGATGAAATCCGCCGAGTGATCGCAGCTCTGGGAGTCGCCGCGTTGCTGGGGCCTTCAGGATTGGCTCAGAATCCGCAACAGCCAGCCCTGCCGCCAGCCCCGCCACAGGTATCTGTTAATCAGAAGGGCGCCATCAGGGCGGCGGTGAATTTAGTGGAAGTGGATGTTGCAGTGACCGATCGAGACGGCAAGCTCCTCAAAAGCCTGCGGCAGGACCAGTTCCGCATCGCGGAAGACGGGAAAGATCAGAAAATTTCCACCTTCGATTACTCCGACGTGGAGAAACTCGAAAAGGCCGAAGCCGCGGAGGCAGCGCCGATTACCATCGCAATTGGCTCAGTTGCTCCGCCGGAGGAAGTTCGGCAGCAGGAGCGCGATCGCCGCATGATCGTTCTTTTCTTCGACCTTACTTCTTTGCAGCCCAACGATTTGACGCGTTCCACGCTCGCAGCGAAACAATTCCTCAGCAGGCAGATGACTCCCGCCGATCTTGTCGGCGTGGTTGCGTTTGGCAATCAGCTCCACGTGATCGCCGATTTCACCAACAATCGTGATTTGCTCTACAGAGCAGT
>Ga0209804_1001651_pt1 | contig 14268 bp, 10 predicted proteins | sample GraSoiAngelo_139_FD_185896 | JGI IMG/M metagenome (GOLD analysis project Ga0209804, IMG submission 185896) | Grasslands soil microbial communities from the Angelo Coastal Reserve, California, USA - 14_0929_12_20cm (SPAdes) (version 2) | ecosystem: Environmental > Terrestrial > Soil > Grasslands ... | reverse complement strand
TATGCGTCTAGTAGCGTAATTTCACCTGAAAACATGCCGGCCCGGACGCTCCAAAGAGTATCCGGGCCGTTTCAGCATCAATACGCTTTGAGAGGAGATCTGCCAGAGCCCGTCTCTGGACCCTAGCTGAAACAACTTGTGCGGTAAGGCTAATCGTCCACTTCAACGCTGGCGGCCTCCAGGAGGAGCAATCTCGGTCGGCGTTTTGCACTTCACGGTGAACTTAACTACGTGATACGGTGAGACTGTAAGCTGCTGGAGGTTTATTTTGAATCGGTAATGGCTTCCGTGGTCCACGGCGCAACAATGTTGAATAACACAATGACTAAGGACGTGCGCTTCGGCCTGCGCATGCTCCGCAAGAATCCCGGCTTCGCCGTCGTGGCCGTGCTCACGCTGGCTCTCGGCATCGGTGCAAATGCAGCGATTTTCAGTGTGACGGATGCAGTGATGTTGAAGCTGCTTCCCGTCAGGAACCCAAAACAACTCGTTTACTTTCGTCTGCTTTCACAGCAAGAGCACGGGAGCGTTTTCTCTCGCGCGGAATTTGCGCAGTTTCGAGAACGGAGCCATTCGTTTTCCGGCATGTCCGCATTCGATACCGTGCGCCTGATCGGTACTGTGGACGGACAGGGGGAATTTATCTCTGGCGAGTGCGTTTCGGGAACTTTCTTTTCCGTCTTGGGTGTCGACGTGACTGCTGGGCGGCCGCTAACAGCGGAGGATGACCAACCGGGAAGGCCTGGCGTCGCCGTGATCAGCTACAACTACTGGAAACGGAAATTTGCACTGGATCCTTCCGTTGCAGGCAAGACCATCACACTGAAGGGCACTTCATTCACGATTGTTGGCGTCGCCCCTGCGCGATTTCACGGGATTGAACTCGGTGATGCCATGGACATCTGGGTTCCCTTGGCGTTCTGGGAGCAACTGCGGCTGAATGATCATCTGACCCTTGGCGTGCTGGCTCGCATGAAACCGGAAGCCGACGCAAAACGGGCGAGCGCCGAGATAACGCTTATTGATCAACAGTTTGCGGCTGCGGCCCTCGGCTCGAAGACTACGCCACTGGCCGAACGTGAGCTGCTCGTGCGAAGCGTAGAGCTGGTTCCGGGCGGCCGGGGCCTTTTCGATCTGCCCGACGGACTGCCTCGATCTCTGCTCGTGCTGACGATGGTTGTTGGATTGGTGCTGTTAATCGCATGCGCCAACGTCGCTAACTTGTTGCTCGCGCGGGCGGTAAACCGGCGGAAAGAAATTGCGGTGCGTCTTGCGCTGGGCGCTCCAAGGATTCGTTTGTTCCGCCAGTTCCTCACGGAGAGCTTGCTGCTTGCGGCGGCCGGAGGAGCGTTGGGCGTGCTTCTCGCTAGCTGGGCGACGAGTTCTCTTATGGCGCTCCTGTCGGATGGCGGCGCCCTGCGGGCGCTCGATGTCCGAACGGACGTACGCACGTTTATGTTTGCCCTAAGCGTCTCTTTTTTCACTTGTCTCCTTTTCGGAATCGCTCCGGCTCTCTGGGCAACGCAGATGGACGCGGGTCTGACGCTTAAGGGCGCTTCAAAATCCGAGGGTGCGAGTACGCTCCGTCTCGGACCGCGAAAGATTTTAGTTATCTCTCAAGTTTCCTTGTCCGTGTTGCTCCTCGTGGGTGCTGGCCTGCTGGTGCGCAGCCTGCAAAAGCTGGGCATGGTGGATGCTGGATTCCGCCAGGAGAACGTTCTGTTAGTGTCCATCTATCCCACGCTATCGGGCTACGAGGGTGCACGCGAGCTGGCTCTTTACGCAAGGGCGCAGGAGCAGGTGAGTGCTGCGCCCGGAGTGCTATCCGCAACATTTTCGCGATTCGGCATGTTGAGCGGCGGGCGATGGATCCGTGTTGCAACACATTTTAGTTCCGGAGACAAAGAAGAGAAGGAAATCAACGTAAATTGCAATCCTGTTGCTCCACGTTTCTTTGAAACCATGGGCATTCCCATGGTTCTTGGGCGTGATTTCACAGGAGCGGATGGACAGCAAGCGCCGAGAGTGGCTGTTGTGAGCGAATCGTTCGCGCGTAGGTATTTTCCCAATGAAGTTGCGATCGGAAAACAATTGCGCTTCAAAGACGAGAACGGCGAGCAGAACGTCGTAGTGGGCATAGTCAAGGAAGTGAAGGCACTGAGCCTGCGGGAACGGGAACCGCTTCCGCAAATGTACATCCCGCTGGCGCAAGCGCCCTCTGATCTTCTCGGTCAAATAACAATGGAAGTCCGCACGGCAATGCAACCCACGACTGCCGCGACTGCCGTCCGCGACGCAATGCACGAAGTTGATGCCAATTTACCAGTCGTGCAAATCATCACTCAAGAGGCGCAGACGGAAGGTACGCTGCAAAATGAAAAATCGCTGAGCACGCTATCCACAGTGTTCGGAATCCTGGCGCTTCTGCTGGCGTGTATTGGACTGTACGGGATCGCGGCCTATACAGTGGTGGCGCGCACGCGAGAAATTGGAATTCACATGGCGCTGGGGGCGCGACCTGACGACGTGTACCGTATGGTTATCGGGCAGGGAATGCGTTTGGCACTAACCGGCGTCATGGTTGGACTCGCGAGCGCATTTGTTGCATCCCGCGTTCTGACGAGCTTGCTTTTTGGGATTAGTGGGGCGGACTCGCTCCTCTATGCGGGAGTATCTCTGCTGATGGTTCTCGTTGCGCTGGCCGCCTGTTACCTCCCTGCGCGAAGAGCAGCACGTGTCGATCCCATGATCGCCCTGCGTTGCGAATAGAATGTTCAGTCTGGATGACAAACGATGGCGCGAATCTTAAAAGAACTGGTCAAGAGGTGCGACGGCAAGGCAAGCCTAACTCCGCGGCACGTAATTGTGGTTCGGGTTGCGTCCTTCGCGTTCAGGTTCGAGACGGTTGAGCGATTGCGAGAGCGTATTAAGTATTACGAGAAAAGACGCGCCCAAGCAGTCGAATTGCGGCTAAGACCTTGGCCGCAGACCTCGGAGAAGATTGGAGAGAACCCCGGGGATGGGACGTAGAGAGCTGGTTTGAACGCCTCCCGATGTATCTGCTAGAAGAACCCAAGCGTCAGAAGGTGCTCAAAGCTCTGTCCACAGCTTTAGCGCTGGCTAAAACCGGAAAGCTGTAACTATCCCAACAGCGACGCAGCACCGTAACTCCCGATAGACGCGACTTGAACGAAGCCCACACGATGAGCAGATATGTGATTTTTCAGGATCAATCGACCACCTGAGGCGGTAGTTTTTCACGAACTTTCACCCACCCGTTTTCACGAACTTTCACCCACATTTTCAGGATCATTCACCCACCCCCCGTTTGCATTTGAACGAGCAGGTATGCCAACCAGTACCTCCCGAAAGGAGGGCTTGGGATGGCATACCGGGAGGTGAGAATGATGGATATCGATCAGGTGATCCGCCGCTGGTTGGCGGGCGAGAAGATTCGGGCCATCGCGCGATTGACCGGTTCGGACCGGAACACGGTGCGGCGGATCGTGCGTTTAGCGGAGGAGGTAGGAATCCGGGCCGGGGCGCCGTGGCCGGATGAAGGCAAGCTACAAGCAGTACGGCAGCGCATGGGCCGACCCGGTGCGGTCGTGGTCACCCGCGAGGCCGAAGAGCTGCTGCAGCCGCGAACCGAGCAGATTCGAGCTTGGCTGGACAAAGACCATCTGCTGCTGACTAAAGTGCACGAACTGTTGGGACGCGAGGGACTGGTGGTCTCCTATAGCAGCTTATATCGATTTGCACGGAAGTGTTGTGCTTTCGGAAGTGCCTCCTCGATCAGCGTGCGGCGGGCCGAGAGCCTTCCGGGCGAAATGGGGGAAGCCGACTTCGGCCGGCTGGGCCCATTGCAGGAACTCGGCAGCCGCCAACCGCGTATGGTGCAGGGCTTCATCCTGACGCTCGGCTACAGCCGGCTCAACTGCGTGATCCCCGTGTTCAAGCAGGATCTGCCCACGGTCATCGATTGCTTCGAACGGGTCTGGGAGTTTTTTGGTGGTTGTCCCCACCGTATTGTCATCGACGGGATGAAAGCTTGTATCGATCAAGCCGATCCCTACACACCGCGGTTCAACCGTACCTTTTTGGAGTACGCCAACTACCGGGGCTTTCTGCCCGATCCGGCCCGGCCAGCACACCCCAAGGATAAACCTGTCGTTGAGAATAGCGTGCCGTACGTACGGCAGCGTTTTTTCAAAGGAGAGACGTTTATTGATCTCGACGATGTAGCGCGCCGCGCTCTGGTCTGGTGCCGCGAAGTCGCCGGCCGCCGCGTCCACGGAACCACGCGGCGAGTTCCCCTGGAGGTCTTCGAGGCGGAAGAGAAGCCCGCGCTGATTCCGCTGCAGGCCGAACGCTTCGATACTCCGACCTGGGGGCTATGCAAAGTACATCCGGATCATCATGTCCGCTTTGGTCAGGCGCTGTACTCGCTTCCCACGCGCTGGATCGGCTGCCAAGTCGACGTCCGCGGCGATCGGTCGATGGTGCGCATCTATGCGCACGGCGAGTTGATCAAGACGCATGAGCGGAAGCCACCCGGAGGCCGCTCGACCGATTACACCGATTACCCGGATGGCCGGGCTCCCTATGCCCTGCGCTGGCCCAACTACTACTGCAAGCGCGCTCGTGACCTCGGATCCGCTGTCGGCGATTTCACCGATAAACTTTTAAGCGGCGAGTTTCCCTGGAGCCGTCTGCGCCAGGCGCAGAAGCTGCTGGGCTTGGCCGAACGCTACGGCGCCGCTCGTCTGGACGCGGCTTGCCGGCGGGCCCTGGACTTCGAACTGCTGGACGTCTACCGCCTGCAGCGCATTCTGGAACAGGGACTGGAATCGCAAACGGAACCACAGCCCATCGTCGGACAGCAGTCGGTGCTGGAGTTGAAGTTTCTCCGCCCCGCCGATCACTTTGTTTCTGCCCAGGGAGGCCAGCATGCAGATCCAGCCTGAACTAAAGACGGTGTTGAAGCGTTTAAAACTCTCCGGCATCCTGGCCACCCTGCCCGACCGCTGGGCTTATGCGCGCCAGGAAAAACTCGACTACCCGCAGTTTTTGGAACTGGTCCTCTCCGACGAAGTCGAGCGCCGCGAGCACAAACACCTTGCGAACCGGTTGCAGGATGCCGGCTTCGAGGAAGAATGCACCATGGAGCGTTTCGATTGGTCGGCCAAAATTCGCATCGACAAGACGCGCTTAAACGAGCTGTTCGGCCTACACTTCATCGAGCGTCATGAAAATGTCGCCTTTTGCGGTCCGGTGGGCGTGGGCAAATCCTATTTGGCCCAGGCTCTCGGTCATGCCGCTTGCCGCGCCGGCTATCGCGTGCTGTTCTGCCGGGCCGATGGACTCTTGAAAACTCTGGCCCGCTCTCGCGCCGACAACTCCTTTGACCGTGAGCTGCGCAGCTTTATCAGTCCCGATCTACTGGTTGTGGATGATTTCGCTCTGAAGAAACTATCTAGCCAGGCCACCTCCGACTTCTATGATCTGTTGATCGAACGGCACACTCGCAGCTCGACGATCCTTACGTCCAACAGAGGGGTTGAAGAATGGATGACAGCCTTTGATGAACCCATGCTGGGCCAGAGCGCTCTGGATCGCTTCTGCCACCGCGCCCACCAGTTCGTCATCGAGGGCGAGTCCTACCGCAAACGAACCGCGCCGGGATCGGCACCTGCAGCTGCGCCGAAAACCAGCCGGAAAGCCACGACCTGAACTATGGGAGACCTCGAGAAAATGCAGCCACGGCCATGGGAACGAGTTTTTTTTCGAGCTTCGGGCAGGAAATGGACCTGTGCTCGGAAACTCAGGCCAACGGCCGGTAGCCTCCGCTCGGACGGCCGTCAAGGAGCAAAGCCCGCTGCGCGGCGCTCCGCTCGTGCCTCGCTCCGCGTCCTTGACTGCCGCCTCGCTCCGGCTTCTGTCCCTCTATGGGGGAGCGGGCGCTCCCCCCCTCTCTACAGAACGACGCGTTGATGATTGCTATGGAGAAAGGAAATTGCTAGAAACTTAAAAACAAAACCCGGGGGTGGGTGAATGATGGTGAAAATCCCTGGGTGAAAGAACGTGAAAATCCGCAGATAACAAGACTGTTTTCTTTTTTTCACGGCTGGACGACAGTGCCAACAGGCATTCCACATCCGCCTGGCTGGGCATTGCTATCGGGCTCCAACCGAATATCCAACTTTGTTTCCTGGCCTGGTTTCAGGTTCACATGTCGACTCTGAGCCTTGTTCATCGTTCCAGGGTAATACCAAGGTTTGTGTCCTCCGTACCAAACTTTCATCAAGACGTCCGTGTTGGGCGGAACCAACACACGATACTTCGCGTTAACTAAGCCGGTTCCAGACAAGAAGTTGCCAGGCTCCTTTGCCCGTCTGAACTCCACACACGCATTCAGAGGAGCGCCCGTAACGGCGTCGGCTACGGTGCCGGTTAGAATCCCACCTTTAGGTCCCAAATGAATGCTGATGCTCGCAGTAGAATGGCGAGACGTCAAGGTTACGGTTTCAAACCTGCCGTCGCTATAAAACTGGCTGGTCATACCGGGGTAGTCTTCGTCCAGCTTTTCCGCGCTCACAGCATATTTTCCCAACCACAAATGAGGGATTGCGAAATGGCCCGTTCCGTCTGTCGTGAAGTGAGGAATGATTCCGATGATGGGTCGGTCCATCGGGCTTGCGTAGACGGTGGCACCGTTAACGGGGCTGCCATTTTTATAGCTAACGGTCCCTTCAATCAGACCTGTATCTCCATTCGTGATGGCAAGTACCCCGAAACCTGTCAGTGGCACACACAGAGTAAGAACAATTGCCACGAATAGCAGGGGCGCCAGCTCGGCTCGACTCATGACCCCATTCTGGCATAGGTGCACTCATTCTTTGTATTGACTTGGAATGCGCAGCGCCAGTGCTTGATTAACGCCCTACTGTTGACCGGATCGGTCAACTCTCGGTTGCTCGGCCAACCCCGGAACTAATCGGGAGTGTGGCCACAAAAAACTGTCTCAAAATAGGGGTTCACTCCAGAGGTGAGCCTCGTTGAGACAATTTAATGGGGAGAGTGTCTCAATCCCACACTGCCGGGACACGAACAGCAACATCGTCCTCCCAATCTCCCGCGTTAAGTGCACGTGTTACAGCTGCGAACGGCGAACCATTCTTAGTCGAGGTCTACGTGAAAGGCCTAAGAACCGGCGAAGATGTAGAGCGGGAGGCTGATGATGCCGGCGATTCTGGTAAAGTCTCTGTCCAGGGTAAAGAGCGTGGCGCGATGCTCTAAGGCAATCGCTGCGATCAGGGCGTCGACAGTCGTAACCGCGACACCTTTCGCACGTGCAGACCGAAAAATGACTGCCGCTTCACGATAGGTTCGGAATCCACTTGGCTCGAGCATGTCCCACTGCGAGAGATAATGCTCGATGCGGATCATGTCACGCTTGAGACCCTGCAAGACCTCCGTGACGACAACTCCTGCGAGCGCGAAAGGCTCTGCCTCGGCGATCATGCGGCGTAATTCCGCTCCGGCAAGGGAAGGAGAAGAGCTGAGAAAATCGATCCAAACGGAACTATCCACCAAGATCAAACCCGGTTTCTCCGCATGGCCTTGGGAACCCCTTTCCATATGCCACTGCCGTAATACCGGAGAATGCCCTTACGGCTCTCCGAACGGACCAGTAACTCCAAGGCTTTATCCACGATCTGCCTCTTGCTTTTCAGACGCGTGAGTTTTCTTGCCTTACGGACCAGACCCTCGTCGATGTCGATGTTAGTTCTCATCCGTTGACTATACACCAGTCTCGGATATTTTTGTGCATCACGTTTAAGGCGCGTGCTTTCCACCAAGCCAGCCGGCCCACCGGCGCTCAGCCAGTAGCCACCTGTGGTTCGCCAAATCGCCACCCGCACTGAAAACAGCACGATTCCCTGTCGCGACGCATTGAATTCGACGCGCACCCTGAACCGGGAATCCTTCTCTGGGCGGATCTATGTTGCAGCAGCCCGTATATTAAGGATGGAATGATTCGACCTAGCTTTCGCAACGCTACGATTGGATCGAGGCGCGGCCGACGATTTGTTAAGCTCGCTGATTCTTCCTCACGAACCGGAGCGAAGCAGCCGGAATCCCTTGGCAGTGACGGGCGGGATGCCTCTGTGCATTTCACTCTGAGCGGAGCGCTTGTATCACATCGACGCGCGCGGCGCGTGCCGCCGGCAGCCACGACGCAACGACTGCCGCGGTCAACAGTACGAACGCAGAGAGGACCACAGGCAGGACGCCCGGCATCTTCACGTCTGGGAAATAGCTGCCCGCCAAACGCGCTAAAACGAACCCGAATGCCGCTCCTGCGAGGACGCCGCCCGCAGCCATCGCGGCGCCTTCTGCGATGACATCTTTCAGGAGATCCCGTGGCTGTGATCCAAGCGCCAGCCGGATGCCGAATTCGCGCGTTCGCGCGCTGACCGAAAACGCCAGTACGCCTGCGACGCCAACCAACGCGATCGCCAACGCGACTGCCGCGAACACGCCGAACACCAGGGAGTTCAAACGGTCGGGCGTGAGCACCTCGGCGCGGACGTCTTCGAGAGTGGCGGCGTGCTCGACGGGCTGATCGGCGGACATATCGTGAATAATGCGGGTGACCGGTGCAACAAGCGAATAAGGATCTGTACTCGTGTGGATGAAAAGACGACCGCCAAAGATGGCGCTCTGTTCAAAAGTGCTGTAGATGGTGACGATGGGCTCGGGAACGACGTGTTCGTCGTCAATATCGGCGGTGACACCAATGATGCGGTGCGGCGCGACAAGACGCGCCTTCTCGACTTCCGTCCCGGGGAAGAATTGCAGCACGGGATCCGTCCAATAGACATGCCGATTGACAGCATCCTGATTGGGGAACATGCGCCGCGCGAGAGTCTCACTGACGATAACGACTGGCTCTTTATCCGGACCGTCCTGCGCGCTGAAATCACGCCCGGCGATGATAGGAACGCCGAGCGAGGCAAAAAACCCCGGTGAGATGACACGCCACTTCGCGCGAGGATCATCTTCACCGGGGACATGAACATGACCGTCCCCTGAGAATTGCATGCCGGGGCCGAATCCGCTGTCGCGCCAGGGAGTAACCATGCCGAAAGCGGTCTTGTTCACGCCGGGCAGCGCATCAATGCTGCGAATCGATTCTTTGTAGAAATCCACTACTTGCTGCGGCGTTTTCCCATAAGACATCGCGGGAACGTTGATAGACAGCACGTGCCGCGTGTCGAGACCCGTCTGCGCCGTTTGCAGCGCGATCAGCGTGGTAATCAGCATGCTTGCACCGGCCAAGAGCACAAAGGATGCAGCGATTTGTGTCACCGCGAAGATGCGCTGGCGGCGGTTTGTGCTGCCGGTGATCCGTACGCTGCCGCTCGACAGGTTAAGGCCATTAGACGTGTCGGCCGACGGCAGGCGCGGCACAAAAGCTAAAGTCACCGCCGCAACGATGGCCAGCGCCGCTCCCACCCAGAGCAGGCTGGAATCCACCGTCAAGTCGAGCGCGCGGACCGAAAAGCGCGAGGCGTAGCGAGCCAGGACAGCCACCAGCGGCTGCGCGCTCATGACGCCGAGGGCGGCGCCGGCGCCGCAGAGCAGAAGGCTTTCGGCCAACAGCATCCGGCGCAGTGCGCCTGTGCTTGCGCCGAGCGCCGTACGGACTGCCAGCTCTCCTTCGCGGCGAACCGTCCGCGCGAGAATCAGGTTGGCAACGTTGGAACACGCGATGATGAAGACCAGCGCCGACGCTGCCAGCAGCACTAGTAGCACGGTCCTGGCGCCCGAGGTGATCTGCTCACGAAGCAGCTTGGCCCCGATCTGATACTCCGCTTTAGCCGGATAGTCTTCCGGATGTACTTTGGTCATGGCCCCATAGACAGTGCGCAACTCAGCGCGAGCTTGATCGAGAGTGGCGCCCGGAGCCAGACGGCCAAAAAGCTCGGTCATGCGATGTAAACGACCGGTGACCATGGTTGCGGAGAGGTGGTGCGGGCTGGTAACGACGTTGGCGATGATTTCGGTATCTTGCGGATAGGGTACGGAGGGTTCGAGGACTCCGATGACGGTGGCAGAGCGATCGCCCATGGGGCCGCTGCCGAATCGAACGGTTTTGCCGATGACAGAAGGATCTTTGCCAAGAGTGGTCGCCCAGAAGCGATAGGTGAGAACGGCAACGCCCGCTGCTTGGGGACCATCATCTTGAGGCCCGATGAGACGGCCGAGGACGGGGTGGAGGCCCATGACTTCAAAGAAGGTGCCGCTAACGACGCCAGCTTGAACTACGCGCGGCTCGCCCAGCCCGACCATGGTGAATTCGATGACCGAGAAATCGCCGAACGCGCTCAGGGTTTTAACGCTGGCCTTGAGGTCCTGGATTTCAGGCACGGAGAAGGCTGTATTCTCATCCCTCATTCCCGGAGCGCTCTGGCGGATGTAGATCAGCCGGTCTTCGTCGCGGTTGACGAGGGGCCTCAGCAGCACGCCACGCACCAGTGTGAAGATGGCGGCGTTGGCCCCGATGCCAAGCGCCAGCGTCAGGATCACGGTGAGCGCCAGCCCTTGCGTCCGCATGAGCGAGTAGAAGGCAACTCTCAGATTGCTAACGAAGGACATACTTTTGCTCTTCCTTCCCCGGAAGTCCGTCATCCCAAGCGATAGAAGCAGCCACTAGCATTACCGGCGTTTTCCCTCATCTTAGCGAACTGACATTGAAGATAGGGGTGCAATTCGCAATCCACCGTACCGATCAATCTAAGCTCTTTCCTGTCATCGTGTTACTCCAATACGCCAGGCCGTCTTAATTCCTCGCATTGGGCGATTTCGGGATGCTTTGTCCAGATTCGGACAGCCTCGGACGTGCAAGCAGCCGAGCATGTGCTTCGAGAATTCAACCCTTCGTCAAGCAATCAGCGAACTGGTCCAGCCTTGCGGTCAAGCCCTGCAGCATGGATTTGAACCGCTCCTCGAAAAGTCTTGCGCTCCGACTCGGTCGCATTCATCGGTCGCATTGATTGGATGCCAGCGCGGTGTGAACTTCTTGCCGCCTTGGTGCTCGGCGAATCCCTCGATACTGGACGAGTGGCAATCCGGAAGTAATCCAGTTGGGCATCGTGCGGATCAGTACAAGTCGGCATAGCTGAAGTGATCTGTTAGGGCTTCCCGGATCGTTCCGATTGGGGAAGCGATGTGTTGGACCGATGAGATTCGATGAAAACGTAGGACAACCTCTGCCTGCCCGGATGCACTCAATCTAGCGGTTGTCTCCTCCCGGCGGGCGATACTGGTTTGCCCCTCCCGGCTTTCCACGGTGCCAATTGTCGTTGCTTCCGAATAACTTACGATCCGCAACTAAATGTACCGAGACGCCCGTTTCTGGCCAATCGCATGATCACTTTCCGAACGATTCGTGCGCCGCATCCTGGGCCGACCCGTTTCCGACAGAAATCGGACATTACGCAAACAACCTTGCCGAAAGCTCCCGAAGGTACCTACACATGGTCGCCTCTCTTTACAAGCCCGGTGGTTCATCCCCCTCGAAATGCGGGTCGTATCCGGTAAAAAGGAGGCACTCCAAGCGCTCAGCATCTCGAAGAACGTCACCGGGAACGCGCTTGCGTTCCACTTCGAGGAAAATCGAGAAGTCCATTAACAGCACCCGCGACACTCCTATGAATCAGAGGATCAGATCAACCCGACCGTTCCGTGACGAACTTCGGCTAACACGCAACGACCGCAATTATTACTCAGGCGACGTAATTATGCGACAAATGACTATAATTGCCCTACATTACACCTCATATGTTCTTTTGGCTTGACAATCGTAGTTTTTGGGCGCATGCTGCGCTCCGGCGCGGAGGTTGATGCGATGAAACGATTTGCAAGGGGGGCGATTGCTTCAACACTGCTACTCGTAGGCTTGCTGCCGTACAGTGCTCGTGGTCAGGAGTCGCGCGGCACTATCGTCGGAACAGTTACTGACACGAGTGGAGCGGTTATCCCGGATGCGAGGGTGCAAGTGACCAACATGGGAACCAATGTTTCCACAACTGTCGTCACCAACAGGAGCGGCCAATTCAGAGTGCCCTTTTTGCCGCCAGGCCAGTACTCAACTACGGTTCGTCAAGACGGATTCAAGACCTATATGCGGAGCGGACTCGAACTGCGCGTGGCCAGCACGTTGGAGCTTCAGGTACCCCTGGAGATAGGCTCAGTGACCGAACAGGTCGTCGTAGCTGCCCAGAAGCCAGAGCTGGAAACAGCTGATGGGAGCAGAGGTGTGGTAATTGACCGGGCTCAGCTTCAGCAACTTCCCATCAAGGACGGCGCGGCGGCTGAGTTGATTATCCTGGTACCTGGAATCTCCAACACTACTGATTTGCGTCCGCGGAAGGCAGCCTTCTCTCAAGGGCTCTCGCAAGTCAGTTCGAACGGGGCGGGAGAATCAAGGAATGACTTCACAGTGGATGGCATTTCAAACAATGTTGCTGGTGGCCCTGGCGCCGGCGGTACTTTTGCCAGTTCGTACAACAAGGTGGGAGTTGCTTTGCCGAGCGAGGCGATTCAGGAATTACGCGTCGAGACAAATGTGTATGATGCTGCCCACGGGCACAGCCCGGGTGCCGTTTTTAATATGGTGACCCGTGGTGGTACGAATGAGTTCCATGGCGAAGCGCACGAATACCTTAAGAACAGAGCGCTCAATTCCAATGACTTTTTCAGCCGACTAAGTAGCCTTCCGAAGCCCGACATCCGGGACAACCGGTTCGGGTTTTCGATAGGCGGTCCGGTGCAAATTCCGAAGCTTTATGACGGAAAGAATAAGACATTCTTCTTCTTTGCCTTCGAGGATAACCCATTCAGATCGCCGTTCACTAGCTTATCCACCGTACCGACGCCAGCGGAACTCAATGGCGATTTTTCAGCCTTGCTAGCATTGGGCCCCCAGTATCAGATTTACGATCCCATGTCGACCACGCGAGTTGGAGGTACTTTCCAACGTACGCCGTTTCCCAATAACATTATTCCCGCCGACAGGATCGACCCGGTGGCGAAGAATCTTCTCGCTTTATGGCCGGCTCCGAACATAGAGGGCACGGCCAACTTCCGAAACAACTTTTTTTTTAATAACCCGGACACCGGCGACTGGTATCGCACGTATACCGGGCGCATGGATCACGCCTTCTCGGAGAAACATCGGATCTTCGCGCGCCTGACTCTGGACAAATGGATAGATAAAAAAGATAACCTTTACAGTAACGCATCGACCGGCATCGTGACGGAACGAGTGAGTCGACTGCTCGGGATTGACGATGTGTATGCGTTCTCGTCCAATCTGGTCCTGAACATCAGGGCAGGCCTCTTGCGCCAGCCATCCACAAGGGGTCCCAGGGTTTTGGGCATCGATTACACTGCGCTCGGCTACTCCAGCGACGTGGCGAAATTAATCCCACGAACTCCTCTTGCTTTCCCCTCGATTTCTTTTGGCAATAACTCTGGCGGCAGCTACCGGGGTTTTGGAAACCAAGGATATTTTATCAACAACAACGAAAGCGAATCAGTCGCTGGCATTTTGTTCTGGCAAAAGGGACACCACGGTGTCCGGCTTGGGACTGAGTTCCGGACCATAAACCAATTCGTCAGGAACGAAGCCAACAGCCACGGTCTCGCCTTGAAGTTTACCCAGCAATTTACTAACGGCCCGACCAGTAACGACCCTGGCCAGCCGATTGGCGGAGAACTTGCCGCATTTCTATTGGGTGTGCCCAGTGGCGGCTCTCTGACTATAACGGATGGTTTTAATATTCGCAGCAACTGGTATGGTTTGTTCTTACACGACGATTGGAAGGTATCTCGTCGGCTGACACTGAATATCGGCATTCGTTATGAGTTGGAAATGCCAATGACCGAGCGCAACAACCGCATGACGAATGGCTTCGACGGCATTACACGACCCGAATTTGCAACGGCTGCCGAGGCCGCTTACGCGCAAAACCCTTTAATACTTAATGGAGTTGCAGTCCCGTTTCAGGTTCGAGGCGGCTACAGATACGCATCTTCGAGCAACCGCGGCGCTTGGAAACTCGACGCTCATAACATCATGCCGCGTTTTGGCCTGGCCTATCAGGTGGACGATAAGACCGTGCTTCGAGGTGGATTTGGACTATACTTCGACCAACTGGGCGTAGGACACAATAATTACCCGAACCAGCCTGGTTT
>Ga0209804_1001650_pt1 | contig 14284 bp, 8 predicted proteins | sample GraSoiAngelo_139_FD_185896 | JGI IMG/M metagenome (GOLD analysis project Ga0209804, IMG submission 185896) | Grasslands soil microbial communities from the Angelo Coastal Reserve, California, USA - 14_0929_12_20cm (SPAdes) (version 2) | ecosystem: Environmental > Terrestrial > Soil > Grasslands ... | reverse complement strand
TCGGGACGCCACTCCTGAATCGTCCGGAAATATTCCTTGTGCGAACTTGCTTGAAGATCGATCAGGCGGACTCGATACCCATTCTTCCGGCAAGCGGCAGCCACGAGTTCTAGTCCGAGGGGCTCGAGCCGGAGGTATACTTCCGAGTACATCAGCCCGCTCGGGTGCACGAGGAGAACTCGGCGGATTTCTCGAGGTGAGCTCATCCTGCCTCCGGCTGGGAGCGGATCATCTTGGGACTTCTAGGCAAAGATTACCCTGAACCTCGGCCGTCCAGCAGTCCTCGGTCATGGCTCCGACATGGCTCCGGCCATACGCGAGCCATGAGCACGGAACGGAAGGATGCATTTTTCGTTGCTGGTTGTCGTCCTGTCGTCCCTTCAACAAGTAAACTGGCCTGTTCAGCACAGCGAATTTGAATCTAGCCACTTTTCTCACGAACCGCGAATCGCTAAGATGCTTGCCCATGACACACCAACTCGATCGTCGCAGTTTCATCGTCGCTACCGGTCTGACCGCTCTCGCGTCCACTCGCGTCCTCGGCGCCAACGACACCATCCGCGTCGGCGTCATTGGCGCTGGCGGCCGCATGAACGGTCTCATTGAGGCCGCCGACAAGTCCGGCGCCAACTACCAGATCGCCGCCGTCAGCGACGTCTATGCTCCGCGCCGGGATGCCATCAAAGAACGTTCGAAAGGTCTCGCGACCGTCCACGACGATTATCGCCAGCTCCTCGAGCAAAAACTCGACGCTGTCATCATCGCTTCTCCCGACCATTGGCACGTGCGCATGGCCGTGGACGCCATCGCCGCCGGCAAAGATGTCTATCTGGAAAAGCCTGTGACTCATACTGTTGAGGAAGGCGCGACCCTCACTCGTGCCGTCCGTTCCAGCAAACAAATCCTCCAATGCGGCATGCAGCAGCGCAGTTGGAGCCACTTCCGCGATGCCGTAGACCTCATTCAGGGCGGCAGCCTCGGCCGCGTTCCGCAGGTTCGCACGTATTGGTGGCAGAACTATCTCGGGTGGCGCGAACACAGAACCGTTGACGTCCAGTCGCTCGATTGGAAGCAGTGGCTCGGCGGCGCTCCCGATCAGCCCTTCAGCGAAGAAAAGTTCTACCGTTGGCGCTGGTTTTGGAACTTTGGCGGCGGCGCGATGACCGATCTCTTCACCCATTGGATCGACGTCGCTCACTGGGCCATGAAAGCCGATCAGCCCTCGCACGCGCAACTCCTCGCCGACAAATCCATCTTCGAACAATGGGAATGCCCCGACACCGTGCAGGCGGCCTTCCGCTATCCCGGATTCGACGTCGTCTACGAAGGAATGATGGCCTCCTCCATCGACGATGGAGGCCTCGAGTTCCGAGGCACCGACGCCACCTTGAAGATCAACCGCAGCGGCTTCGCCGTTTATCACGAAGGCTTGTCCGGAAGGGAAAATCCTGTAGTAAGGGCCGACAGCTTCCGCGACGGCACCATCGACCACCTGCAAAACTTCTTCGATTGCGTCCGTTCGCGCAAAGAGCCAAACGCTCCTGCCGAAACTGGTGTCGCCGCCGCGCGCGCCGGCCACATCGCCAACCTGGCCTATCACGGCACCGGCCAGATTTCGTGGCCGCCAAAGCCCTCTCGCTGAGGCGGCTGCTTCGTAATCAGGTGGAAGGGAGGAATTGCGATGAAATCCTCTTTTGCCTTATTCGTGGTTGTCCTCCTGCTAGCAGCTAGGGAACATTCTGGCTGGATGTGCAGCGGGTCCTGACCCGTCCAAAGCAAGGGCTAGCGAACACGGTGGAGTCGCGGGCTTCTGGCTTGGCCTCTGGCACGGCTTTATTGCTCCCTTTGTCTTTGTGGTCTCACTGTTCAAAAGCGGCTTCGGTATCTACGAGGTTCACAATAACGGAGCTTGGTACAACTTCGGCTACCTTTTTGGTCTGGTCTGCTTCTTCGGCGGAAGCGGCAACCGGGCAGCGCGCCGAAAGGGAACACCAGCAGGCGGCCGATCAATCAGCTCGGCTTATGAAACAAGGTGGCGCGGGGAGTGCCTTTTTCCCGGCGCTACCAATTGGTGATTGATCCATCTGGGCGAAAGTATGTTTGCGCGCGGTTCGTATCGTATTTCGTCACTTCGAAAATTTGCGTCAGTTTGCCCATGTCCAGCTCGACGCCGAGCCCCGGCCGATCGTTGGGATAGAGCTTTCCATTCTTAAAATCCAGGCAGACCTTCACATGCGGAAGCTCCCGGCCCTCAAAGTTGTACTCCATCAGCAGCGGACCTGAGAATGTCCCTAACGAATTCACCAGTGCCGCGGTGGCGACGGGGCCGGTGAAGTGCGGCACAATGCCCACGAAATGCGTCTCGCAGATTGCCGCAATCTTCATCATCTCGGTAATGCCGCCCACGTTCGGCAGCGTGGCGCGCACGTAATCAATATCGTGGTTCTCCACCAGCGGATGGAAATCCCAGCGATTCCCCCATTCCTCGCCCGCCGCGATGGGAACCTTTACCAACTTTCGCAGACGCGGCAGGTCTTCGCCGAAGGCCTCCGCGCGCACGGGGTCCTCGACGAAGAAGGGCGCAAGCGGTTCGATCAAGTCGCATCCGCGAATGGCGTCCGACAAATCGAATCGCTGATGAAAATCAACGCACCAGTCGCCGTCTTTGCCCACGCCTTCGCGCGCCTGCAGGCATTCCTCGTAAAGTTGATTCAGTTTCTGTCGCGTATTGAACGTGGTATTCGCCGGCGTGTCCGCCGCGCCCATACGGAAAGCGCGGTAACCGGCGGCAATGGTAGCCGCCGCGCGCTCTCTCACGCTCATTCCCGGCTTGATCCCGGGAATGATGCCGGCGGTGTTGTAGCATTCGCAATAATTCCGCACCATGCCGCCCAGGATTTCGTGAACCGGCAGCTTCAGCACTTTGCCTTTGATGTCCCACAGCGCCAGATCGAGCGCGCCGAGCGCATGTTCTTTTTCCCGCCCAGGAGGGTAAAAAAACGACCGCGACATGTCCTGCCACAACCGTTCGATATGCTGCGGGTCCTGGCCGATCAGGCGTCCGGCGCACTGCTTCAGCGCATCCGGAAAACCGCCTTCACCAATGCCCGTTATTCCCGCGTCGGTCTCGACCGTCACCACGGTGTCGGCCTGATTGAACAGCGGATTCGGATTCGGCGGCGCATAAGCCCGCACCCGCGTAATCTTCATCTTCGGCAACGCCGAGTGCAGCAGCGGAAGATCCGCAAACGCACACACTCCCGCCACCATTGTTTGCAGAAAGGTTCGCCTGTCCATCCCGTCTCTCCTTCACCAGCCACTCGAGAGCACGCTTTCAAACTGAATCCAGCTTCTAACACGCGTGATGCGGATTCACAACGGGAGTTTCTGCGTGAGCTGACCAATGCGCGCCGAAGGAGTGCTCCCCCTTTTAGCACTTCGACATCGGCGAGTGGAATCCGCTGAAAGCGCCCGCTGAATCGTTGGATACTTCACCTAGGCACGCCCAGCGCCCGGATCCGCGCGCATCCTCTTGCCGCGCAAACAACTATAATCACAGACCGGAGAGTTTCATGACCCTCGGGACGGCCCTGTTCGCCTCAATCCTCTCTTCCGTGGTTGTTGTGCTCGCGGTCTACCACAAGCAATTCCGCATCGTTTTCTTTTGGGTTGCCGGGATTTCGGCCGTGGCCGCGGGAATCTTCTTCCTCAGCGTCCACCTCTACCGCAAACATGTGGCCAAGCAGCGCGCGGAAACCGAACGGAAAATCCAGGCATGCATCGCCCGTTTCCCGGTTCCCTATGTTTTTGATGGCCAGCGCATGTCCGCGTCGGCCATCGCTTCGGCGTGTATGCGGAATCCTGATTTTTCTCCGGCCCCGAATTCCTCGTATCTCGCGAACGTTGTCCAGATCCGCGGTGGAGGCACGCTGCAAATCACTCCGCCGCAGCACTTTTCTCCCGACGGCGAACCGGATGCGATTCCGATTATCTATCTCGGTCATCACCAAACGTTCGTGCTGATGTGCGGCAATTACGGCGAGCAGGGGACCAGCGTTTCAGTCAATCAGGGCCTCGTCTCCTGCCCGGAGTCCTCCGAGATGACCCATGACTGCGCGCAATGGGACGACAAAGCCGATAAATGGGCCAAGTATATCGGGCTTTCCCTCGGCGATTGCACCCCAAACGGCTGCGTGGTTTACCGCGGAAAGAAAATCATGGGCGGCATCTCCCGCAACGAAATCACCAACGCCCAATGGAACGCCTGCGGGAACAAGGGCCCCAACGAGCCGGCCGCGAGAAATCTCGTCAACGGAAAAGAAGCTCGCTAGTTTTCGGCTACTGAAATCAAGGCCAACTCAACTAAAGTTTTTCTCCGTCCCTGTGAGCTTGAGGAGCAATACGGCAAGCTAGCCGAAACACCAGCCGGTCATCTGCAGTTCCGATTAGAAGCTTGCCATCATGGGTGAGGATCGTTGCCGCGACGAGTGTGAAGGGTTAGCTTCCCACGGGCTGCTATATTCGCGGACACAACGGTGCTTTGCGTTTGTACATTGGGCACATGGGTACAGTCGTGCTATTGACAATCGTCACGTCGAATATAGTATTCCAACACGCAGCTAAGTCCGCCCTATTTTTAGTTTTCGTCCCGTTCCGAGGCGCTTTTCTCCTGGCCAACACCGCGGAATCGGTGGGAAGTTGCGCATTTTCATCGGATTGGGTCTTCTGACCCAGGAGGAAGGCATCATGGAAATTGTTCTGGACAGGTCGTCTCTCCGTCCAACCCGGTACATCTACTTTTTCTGCTGCTTTCTGTGCTCTCTTGCCTTGGGAAGTCTCTCGCTGGGACAGTCCACCGCCGTTCTCAAAGGGACAATAACGGATGCCCTTGGTGCGGCCGTTCCGCATGCCAAAGTAGTCGCGAAAAATCAAGTCACGGGCGTCGAGTGGAACACGGAGTCCGATAACGTGGGAAGTTATCTGGTTCCCTCGCTCCCGATTGGGCCTTATCAAATTAGCGTAAGCGCCAACGGTTTTGAGACCTCCGTGTTGCGCAATATCACGCTAAACGCGGCCGTAACGGTGACGCAAAACGTTCAGCTGCAGGTTGGCCAAGTCAGCGAAGAGATCAGCATCGAGGCGGACCCTCCCGTAATCGATGCCAGCACCATCGCCATGGGCCAGGTCATCGACCAGAAAACGACACAAGAAATCCCGCTCAACGGGCGCCACTTTGTGGATTTGAGCCTGCTTACCCCGGGAACAGTGACTCCTCCCCAAAACGGGTTCTTGACAGCTCCCCTGCGCGGCCAGGGATCATTCGCTTTCAATACCGCCGGACAGCGAGAAGACACCGTCAACTTCCTGGTGAACGGCATCAACCTCAGTGATATGGTCCAGAATCAAATCACTTTCCAGCCGTCTATTAACACGGTAGCCGAGTTCAAAGTCGACAATTCCACCTACAGCGCCGAATACGGCCGAAACTCCGGAGCCATCGTCAACATCGCCACGCGCTCGGGCACCAACGATTTCCACGGTGAGCTTTTTGATTTCCTCCGCAATAGCGCGATGGATGCCAGGAACTTTTTCAACACCACCGCTGTGCCCCAGTCGCCATTCAGACGGAACAATTTTGGGTCGGCCCTCGGCGGACCGATTCGCAGGGATCGCGCGCATTTCTTTGCCAGCTATGAAGGATTGCGGCAGCGCCAGGGCCTCACCATCAACAGCCTGGTCCTTTCTGCGGCGCAGCAGGCTCAAGCACAAGCGAGCACCGATCCCGCTGTCAAAGCTCTCGCGGCCCTGATCCCCGCAACGAATGCCACCGTAAACGGGTCTCCTTTCTTCGTAGGTTCGGCACTCGCTCCTGTCAATATTGACCAAGGTACCGGCGACATCGACGTGAAGCTGGGTGAGAAAGACCGTGTGCACGGATACGTCGCCATTCAACAAGACTTGCGGCAGGAACCCACGCTCCAGGGCAATACACTGCCCGGATGGGGTGATACACGTTCGTCCCGCCGTCAGATCGCAACGGTAGGCGAAGATCACATTTTCGGGCCGGCCCTGACCAACTCACTTCGCGTGGGCTACAATCGAATTCATATCATCTTTAATCCCAATCAGCTCCTGAATTCGGCGAACTTTGGCATCAACAATGGAATCAACGCCCCGATCGGCCTGGCGCAGATTGACATTGGTTCGGGCGCTCTTAACTTCGGCGGCCCCGCGGTGTTTCCCCAGGGCCGCGGCGACACCAACGCCGTGCTGAACGACACGTTAAGTTGGCTGAAGGGGCGCCATAACTTCAGCATCGGTGGCGAAGTTCGCCGCTTTTACAACAATAACTTCGTGCTTGATGCCACCATCTTTCGATTCTCGGGCGTCGCCAACTTCCTGAACGACACGGCATCAAGCTTCAACTTCGCCGGAACGGCCGCTAACCGCATTCTCTCCCCGGCCTACGATGGCTTTGCCGAAGACAGCTTCAAATGGATGCCCAACCTCACCTTGCAGCTTGGCCTCCGCTATAGTTGGTATGCGACTCCAACCGAAGCGGCCAATCGCTTTACTGTTTTCGAGCCCGCCACCGTTTCCCTGGTACAAATGGGCACGAACGGAATCGACCAGCTGTTCTACACGAACAACAAGAATTTCCAGCCCCGGGTGGGCATCGTGTGGAGTCCCTTCAAAAACCAAAAAACAGTTGTCCGGGCCGGGTACGCCATCTTCACCGACGAGCCCGTCACTGGCATCGTCACGGGCCTGAACAGCAATCCGCCGTTCAGTTCGCCGCTCGCGGCCACCGGCACGACAACGAACCCGGTCAAGCTCACTAACGCTTCTTCTTTCAGCGCGAGTAGCCTTTCTCCCACGACGATTGATTCGAATTTCAAAAATCCGTACATTCAGTCGTACAACTTCAACATCGAGGAGCAGCTCACGCCTTCGACAGGTTTATTAGTCGGCTACCTCGGTTCGAAAGGGACGCACCTCAGAATTGCTCGCAACATCAACCAGTTCGAGTTAGTCAGTGGCACGCTCGTGCGGCCGTTCTCGACCTTATCAGCCTCAAGTTCGATTGACCCGAACGCGGCTCTCGGAAACATCACCGAAATTACCAGTGGCGCGGGTTCGCATTACAACGCGCTGGTTGTGGAATTGAACCGCCGCCTGTCACATGGATTGCAGATCATTTCCTCTTACACCTATTCCAAGTCAATCGATGAAAATTCACTCAACACGCAAGGCGTCATTTTGCAGAACAGTCTGGATCTCGCCGGTAATCGTGGCCTGTCCGACTTCGATGTCAGGCATCGCGGCGTGGTTAGCGGGTTCTACGAACTGCCGTTCCACGGGAACCGCCTGATCTCCGGATGGGAAGTAGGAACCATTATTCAGGTACAGACCGGCAATCCTTTGAACCTAACCACCTCCATCGCCAACTTCACTGGCACGACCCCTCTGACCGCAGGCGGTGGCCTGCGGCCTGATCTCCTTTCGCCGGTAACGGTCACGGGAAATCCCGCCCAGTGGTTCAGCAATGCTACAGTTTGTGCGCCGTTTGGTCCGCCGGGCCAGCCGACCATACTCGCTAGCTTTCCACTTTGCTCAGCCACGCCTAATGCGGCATTCGCGCTGCCGCTCGGACCGACCCCCGCAGGGGATCACTTCGGCAATCTTGGTCGAAATGCGTTCACTGGACCCCGCTTCGTCAACGCGGACTTGTCCTTAGTCAAAAACACGAAGCTCTCCGAGCGCATGAACCTGCAGTTCCGCACCGAAGCTTTTGACGTGCTCAATCATCCCAATTTTGGGAACCCCAATCTGAATGCCCAAAACTCCATCTTCGGAAAGATCACCACCACACGCTTTCCAACCGGGGACTTTGGCTCGGCGCGGCAGCTGCAGGTGTCGTTGAAACTCCAGTTCTAGGGGCAGGGCCTCGGAAAAGGCGCCGTCGTCACGGCGCCTTTCCGTAGAAGTAATCGAAGACGAAAACAAACCTAAGCTCAATGCACGTGTTTGTCGCCGACCTCCGGAAGATTCAGTCCATGTTAGAGGTCAGGAGACAAAATAGAGTTCGTTGGCATTTAACAGTCTTTCTTTCTGAAACCGTGAGCTGACCCGAATTCACGATTAACTCTGATAAACGGGCAAACGGACAAGCAGATTTCAGCTACAAGCGTCTTTGTGCACCGCTGGTGCTGCGAAGTTCGCGAACCGGGCGAACCTCGATACTGCCCACTTGGGCGGGCGGAATTTGCGAGGCGATTTGGATTGCAGCGTTCATGTCGGCGGCCTCAATCAAATAGAACCCCGCTAAACACTCCTTCGTTTCCGTGAAAGGGCCATCCGTGACGGAGACTTTCCCGTTGCGGACCCGCACGGTGGCAGCGGTGCGAACGGGCTGAAGGGCCTCCGAGGCAAGGCACTGACCTGTGTTTCGGAGTTCCTGGTCGTAAGCCATGCACTTATCGTCGGTCATGGCTCCAATTTTCTTCTCTTCCCCGTAGACAAGGCATACGAATTTCAATCGCGATCTCCTTGGCGTCATATCGATTTATCGCTTCCATACTGCAACGACGGCGCGTGGTTTATTAGGCGATACACCCAATTCCGATTCCTCACAGGACGCAAGAATGATATGTAGCCGAGCAAAATGAACCTGTCATCCCGAGCGAAGCGAAGGATCTCAACGAAGGCATAGGTTGTCCTTTTGATCGGTTGCGATTCTTTGCGCATCCTTCGAATGCGCTCAGAATGACAAGCTTTCTAACCGCAGGGCTTTTGTCGGAGCTAAAGCTAACTCTCCTTGAAGTTCCTGCATATTTCCCGGAAGTTTGTAGAATAGAATTGACCGCTTCCCGTCCGTCATTAAGGATAGGCGGCAACTGGGAAACGGAGCCGTGCCGCACTTCAACGCGGCCGAGTTCGATCCAGTGCGCGTTCGTTCTCTCTTGGTTGCGGCGACGCTCTCTTCGGAATAATCCACGCCGTAGACTTTTCCCTGCGTGGCCATTGCTGCTAATTTGCTCACGGTTCTGCCGCCACCGCAGCCGACATCGAGAATGGTGTAGTGGTTCGCGATTGAGACGTGCTGCAAGCCCCAGTCGGTCAGGTTGGAGTGGCTTGCATTCATGCGCCACAAAGTGGAGCGGCCCAGCCATCCCGAGGGCTTGCTGCATTGATTTACCCTGCTGCTCACAAGTGGTCACCCCGCCAGACAGTCAGCAACGACGAGACAAGAATTATTCCGGTTTTGAGGCTTGCCGATAGAAAGTATAGAAAATTCCCGCTCTCGCTGGACGCGGCGCGTCTTTCCGGGCATTCAGGTATAGAAGGTATTCCCAAGCGGAGCCCGCGGTAGTATGGTATTTGCCGGTTGCGCAACGCAATCGGTGAGGAGTTCTTGATCCGAGTGGTCATCTGCCGATGGTTGCCGGCTGCTGTGGTGCTGGGTCTTTCTTCCCTGTGCTCAGGACAAGCGCCGCCCGCCCCTCTAGAAAAGCCGGTCGACTTTAACCGCGACATTCGTCCCATCCTTTCGGATGCCTGCTTTACCTGCCACGGTCCGGAAGAAGACAGCCGCCGGGGCAAATTGCGGCTCGACACCAAAGATGATGTATTTGCGGACCGCGGCGGCTACCGCCTCATCGTGCCGGGCAACAGCGCCGCCAGCAAGTTGTACCAGAGGCTGATTTCGAAGCAGAGGCCGATGCCGCCCGTGTCGTACGGAAGACCTCTGACTCCCAGGCAGATCGAACTGTTCCGCGTATGGATTGGTCAGGGCGCGAATTGGCAATCGCACTGGGCGTTTGATCCGCCAAAGCGCCCGGCCGTCCCCGAGGTCAAAGACAAAACCTGGCCGAAGAATCCGATCGACAATTTCGTTCTTGCGCACCTGGAAGCGGAAGGTCTGAAGCCTTCGCCCGAAGCCGACAAAGCCACTCTGCTGCGGCGCGTCTCCCTGGATCTGACCGGCCTGCCGCCGCCCCCCGCCGAAGTGGATTCGTTTTTGGCCGATCATTCTCCTGACGCTTACGAAAAGCGCGTGGACGAGTTGCTGAAGTCGCCCCACTACGGCGAGCGCATGGCCATGCCGTGGCTCGATCTGGCGCGCTACGCCGATACGCACGGCTATCACATTGACAGTTTGCGCGAGATGTGGCCGTGGCGCGATTGGGTAATTGACGCCTTCAACCGCAACATGCGATTCGATGAGTTCACCATCGAGCAGATTGCCGGGGACCTGCTACCGAACGCGACGGTGAAGCAGAAAATCGCCAGCGGGTTCAACCGCAACAACATGATTAATTTCGAAGGCGGCGCGATCCCGGAGGAGTACCACGTCGAGTATGTCGTGGACCGCGCAAGCACTACGGCAACGACGTGGCTGGGACTCACAATGGGCTGCGCGCGCTGCCACGACCACAAGTACGATCCCATCAAGCAGAAGGATTTTTACCGGTTCTTTGCGTTCTTCAATACCGTGCCCGAGCGCGGGCTGGATGGCTACGAAGGGAATGCCGATCCGGTGCTGAAGTTGCCCACTCCGGAACAAAAGAAGCAGCTCGAGGATTTCAATCAGCAAATCGCCGACGTTTTGACGGCCATGCCGGAGAAAGACGTTTTGGCCCTGCGGAATGAGTGGCAAAAGACGAGGCTCGCGACATTGCCGGAGCCGCCGGCGGAAGGCTTGGCGGCGCACTACGCATTCAACGATAACTTGTCCGACGCCTTGTCAAGACACGATGGAAAAGTCGTGCGCGGAGAAGTCATTTACGAGGATGGGCCAACGGGCAAGGCCGCGGAATTCAGCGGCGAAACGGAAGTTAACTTCGGCCAGGCCGGGGATTTCGGCGCGCATGAGCCGTTTGCTCTCGGCTTGTGGGTGAATGTCTACGGGTTGAAGGGCAGCGTGGTTCTGCAGAAAAGAGACCCCTCATTGAACTGGGCCGGCTACGAACTTGGCTTTGACGACGTCGCGTACACGGGGAGGCACCTGAGGAATCTTCGCCTCTTTGTACGATTGGCGGCGCGCTGGCCGGATTCCGCAATGGAAGTGCGAACCAAAGACCGCGTGCCCATGGATGGATCGCATCACGTGCTCCTCAACTACGACGGGTCGGGCAAAGCCGCGGGCTTGCAGCTCTATGTGGATGGCAAGATGTGGCCAACGGAAATAGCAAAGGATGCGCTCGGCGGGGACTTTCGTACATCCGCGGGGTTGCAGATGGGGAACAAGAACACGGGCGGGCTGTTTCAAGGGCAGATTGACGACTTGCGTATTTATGCGCGCACGCTGACGGAGACGGAGGCCGAAAATCTCGCGGTGCATTTGCCGGCGCGCGTGCTGCTCACGGAGCTTGGAGGCGCGCCCGCGAAACAGATTGCGGCGCTCCAGCCGGACAAGCCGCCGGAAGAGGCCGACATCGGGGAATTGGCCAAAGCGGAAAGCAAAGAGAAAAAACAAGAGCGGCTCGAAAAGCAGCACCAAACCGCGCTGACGGAATATTTTCTGAAGCACGACGCGCCTAGTAATTACATCCAGCTTTATTCGCGGCTCAAAGAGCTAAGAAAAGAGCTCGCGAAGCTCGAGAAATCCTTGACCACCACGATGGTGATGGCGGAAATTTCGAAGCCACGCGACACGTTCGTGTTGGGACGGGGCGAGTACGATATGAAGGGCGAAAAGGTCACGCCGGGGGTGCCTTCGTTTTTGCCTCCGATGTCGCGCGACATGCCTCCTAACCGTTTGGGACTTGCGAAGTGGATTGTTGATCCCGCGAACCCGCTCACCGCGCGCGTTGCGGTGAATCAATATTGGAACCAGTATTTCGGCATGGGGATCGTCAAGACGGCCGAAGATTTTGGCTCGCAGGGCGAGCCGCCGAGCCATCCGGAATTGCTCGATTGGCTTGCCACCGAGTTTGTCCGCAGCGGCTGGGACATCAAAGCGATCCAGCGGCTGATTGTGACTTCCGCGACGTACCGCCAGTCTTCGCATGCATTGCCGGAACTCGTGGAGCGCGATCCCGAAAACCGGCTGCTCGCGCGTGGACCGCGATTCCGACTCCCGGCTGAAATCGTGCGCGATAATGCGCTCGCCATCAGCGGATTGCTTAACGACAAAATCGGCGGGCCCAGCGTGTATCCATATCAGCCAAAAGGATTGTGGGAAGAGATGGCCTTCGGAGAAGGCTATTCCGGCCAGAGTTACACGCTGTCTTCTGGTTCCGACTTGTACCGGCGCGGCATGTACACCGTGTGGAAGCGCACCGTGCCGCCGCCTTCGCTGAGTCTCTTCGACGCGCCCGACCGCGAAAAATGTACAGCGCGGCGAGCGGTGACCAATACGCCGCTACAAGCGCTGGTGCTTATGAACGACCCGACTTACGTGGAAGCTTCGCGCGCACTGGCCCAGCGCGCGTTGCGCAATGGCGGCAAGTCGGACCGGGCGCGGATTGATTTTGCCTTCAAGCTGGCCACCGCGCGCACTCCGGAAGCTAAGGAACGCGCCGTACTTCTCAGCTCGCTCAAGGAATTTCGTTCCACGTACCGCCAGGACCGCGAGGACGCGGGCAAATTGTTGTCGGTTGGCGAGGCAAAGACAGATGCGAATCTCGATCCGCGCGAACTTGCAGCGTGGACGGACGTAGCGAGCATGATTCTTAATTTGGATGAGACGATTACGAACCAATAGCAGAAGGCGAGGCTGAGTATGGGTGAGACGTTGACTCCGCAACTTCGCGCGGCGATGACGCGCCGGCAGTTCTTCCGGCGAAGCACAGCCGGAATCGCCATCGGCATTCCCGCATTGGCAACGCTGCTCACCGGCGACGGTTTTGCTGCCGATGCCGCAACGGACCCCCAAACCGGCGGACTCGTGGGCCTGCCGCACTTCCCGCCAAAGGCGAAGCGAGTCATTTTCTTGCATCAGTCCGGCGCGCCCTCGCAGATAGAGTTATTCGATTACAAGCCGAACCTGGTGAAATTGCAGGGGACGGAGTTGCCCGATTCCGTGCGGCAGGGGCAGCGCATCACCGGCATGACGTCCGGCCAATCGTCGTTCCCCGTCGCGCCGTCGATTTTCAAGTTCGACCAATACGGAAAGTCCGGCACCTGGATCAGCGAGCTGCTTCCCTACCACACGAAAATTGTGGACGACATCACCGTCATCAAGACCGTCTACTCCGAGGCCATCAATCATGATCCGGCCATCACCTTCTTCCAGACTGGCTTCCAGCAGCCGGGGCGCCCGAGCATGGGCTCATGGGCCAGCTACGGGCTGGGCAGCGAAAATCAGAATTTGCCTGCCTTCGTGGTTATGCTTTCGCAGGCCAACGCGTTGAATCCGGACCAGCCGCTTTTTTCGCGCCTCTGGGGAAGCGGGTTCCTTCCGTCGCGCTATCAGGGAGTGAAATTCCGCGCGAGCGGCGACCCGGTGTTGTATCTGTCGAATCCTCCGGGCGTCACCGCCACCACGCGACGCCGCATGCTGGATGGCATTGCCAAATTGAATCGTTTGCTGGCCGAGAAATACGCGGATCCGGAGATTGACACGCGGGTCGCGCAATACGAAATGGCGTATCGCATGCAGACCTCCGTGCCTGACCTGATGGATCTTTCGAAAGAACGCGAGTCTACGTTCGAATTGTATGGTCCGGAATCGCGGAAGCCGGGAACATATGCGGCCAATTGCCTCCTCGCGCGAAGGCTTGCCGAGCGCGGCGTGCGCTTCATTCAGCTCTATCATCGCGGCTGGGATCAGCACAACGATTTGCCGCGCGACATTGCGTTGCAGTGCAAGGGCGTCGACCAGCCCTCCGCGGGCCTGGTCCTCGATCTCAAACAGCGCGGCATGTTGGACGACACACTGGTCATCTGGGCCGGCGAATTTGGGCGAACCGTCTACTGCCAGGGCAAACTCACAGCAACGAATTATGGCCGCGACCATCATCCGCGCTGTTTTGCGATTTGGATGGCCGGCGGCGGAGTCCAGCGCGGCCTCACCATCGGTAAGACCGACGATTATTGCTACAACATCCTCGAAGACCCCGTTCACATCCACGACTTGCAGGCGACCATCCTGTATTGCCTCGGAATCGATCACACGAAGCTGACGTACAAATTCCAGGGCAGATATTTCCGTTTAACGGACGTCGGCGGGTTCGTCGTGAAGAAAGCCCTCGCTGGAGCGTGAGCGGTACGGTCTCTGCTTGCTCGGACCTGCTTCATCACCTTGCCCGGTCGTGATCGCTTTGCCAGCCCGGCCCCA
>Ga0209804_1001647_pt1 | contig 14286 bp, 8 predicted proteins | sample GraSoiAngelo_139_FD_185896 | JGI IMG/M metagenome (GOLD analysis project Ga0209804, IMG submission 185896) | Grasslands soil microbial communities from the Angelo Coastal Reserve, California, USA - 14_0929_12_20cm (SPAdes) (version 2) | ecosystem: Environmental > Terrestrial > Soil > Grasslands ... | reverse complement strand
CATCGAGGGCTGCGTGCAACGCGCTCTACTATTCGCTCCAGGCACTTCATCCAGAACTAGAACATGAACTGGCGGTCATTACGAAGGACACTCAGATCAACGTCACCGGCAAGATCAAGATAGTCACAGATGGGGTCTTGCTGAGAATGCTGGCCGAGAACTCGATCATTGATTCTTCAATCTACTTTGACGAGAGCCACCAGATGAGCTCCCAGTTGGAACTGTGCATGAGCCTCGCCAAGAAGGAGGAAGACAATGCAAGGAACCTGTTCCGGGTAATGAGCGCCACAATCGACCCGAAAGAGTTTCTATCCTTCCTGGGGATCTCGAATCTTTACCGGATGAGCGGGCGCAGATACCCCGTCAAGCTCGAAGTGGAGCTTGTAAAGGATCTTAATGGAATGTTCAGGATTCTAGACCGATATCTCTACTCGCAGCCCCGCGACGAGTCCTGGCTAGTCTTTCTCCCCACACGACGTATGGTCGAAAAATATGCTGATCTCTACCGCGGCGTCTACATCCACGGGGGTCTTGAAGGGTCCGAGGTCAATAGGATACAGCGCCGAGCCGAGACGGACAAGAATCTGAGAATCTTTGCAACAAACGTAATCGCTTCCTCAGTCAACATCTACGTCGACAACGTGCTGATATTCGACGATGTGATTGACAGCAAGGACAAGCTAGGCGTAAAGACGCTCCACTACACGAGCATCGACAACAATAGTCTATTGCAGATGATTGGCAGAATCGGCCGGTTCAAGCCGGGCCGCGCTGTCATACTCACTGACTCGCCTCTCCCGAAGAAGATCGACCCAATACCGGTGCGGAAAGCTCTCGAAACCGAGACCCCGTTCGACCTGGTGCTCCTCATGTCCAAGTACGGTCTCAAACTCTCAGAGCTAGAGTTCATGTCAAAAGTAGACCATCGCGAAGTCGCCTTTGCAGAGAACTGGCTCGTCGAGATCGGAGCAATCGACCGCAAGACCCGCAGAACCACCTGGAAGGGACTCTTGATGAGCGAAATCCCATACGAGCCCGACTTTGCACACATGATCTCCAGCGCCCTAATCTCCCAAGACTACGACATCGCAAGGTTCCTCCTAGCCAGCGGCTCTTTCGGCGACTCGCTAAACCACGCCTACAAGTCAGACGAGGAAGGTAACGCTCGCAGGTTCCTGTACGGCTTCGACAGAACAAACGAGCTCAACATCAAAGCACACCTTCTCAAAAGCTACGCAGAAGACAACAACGGCTCTTTCATCTCAAAGATGGAAGCGAACGGCTTATTCCCCGTGTATGTTGAGGAAGCATGGAAGAACCATGAAGCAGCCAGAGAAGCGCTGAATGACCTGCTCCGCGAGTCAAAGAAGCAACCCATAACAAAGGAAGTCGTGGTAGACGCTGATGTTAGTAAGCTGAAGCTCTACCTTGAAAACTGCCTGTCGTTCGAAAGATTCGGCCCACACGAAAAGAAAGGTCACGAGTTCCAAGAGATGACCATTCCAGGGCCGTTCTATGCAAGGGCTCTGACGATAAACTACAGACGCATACTGTTCGATATTGTCGGGTTGAAGTTTCCGAACAAGGTCCGCCATCAAACTGGGAGACGAGGTCACAACCACCGTTCTTCCAAACGGCTCTTCCGTCCCCGTCGCTGACCGGGGTCGAAGTATGGTGATCTAGGGCGATGGGGAGGGAGGCGGTGTCGCTGTTGGGGGCGGATAGGGCTCTGCTGGCGCTGTGGGTACGGCTGGTGGCTTTGTGCGTCTCCGTAAAATGAGGAAGGCGGCCACGATCAGGGCAAGTGCGGCGGCAGCTATTCCACCGTATATGAGATATGTGGTCCAAGGTGTTCCGAGTATGGCCGCGTAGACCACTGTTACCGTGTGTGTGGTCAAACCGAACGTGAAGAAGAGCTGGTAGTCCGTGGAGTTCTTTGATGAATTAACTGCTTCCAGGTTGCTGTCGACGTATACTTTGACAACGGTGTTGTTGAGTGTTAATGGCATTGCGACGTTGGCTCTTCCAGAGGTACCGCTGGTCGCGTTGACCTGGAACGTGATGGCGGTGCTGTTCGAGGACTGGTTCGATATGGTCGCGTCGGCCATCAGCCCAACATCATAGTTGGACCCACCCTTTGAGACGGTGAGCGACGACTGGTAGGCCCAGGCGTTAAAGTCTTGAAGTGTTATGGTTGATTGTACTGTACCATTCGGATAGTAGGAGACGCCTTTGACCATGTTCTCCACCTGGGGAGAGTAGTACGCGTCTTGGGTTCCCGTTGTGTTGGTCGAGTGTATGTCATAGGCGAGATAGCTTCCGGCGGTGACGGATATGACGGAGCTACCTGTGACGCTGTAGAGCTGCGCTGTGTAGTTGTTAGACGTGGTGATGGTCGGAGTTGGGTTGAGACTAGTGAAGGTAGTGACTTTGTTCGTCGTAGTGTAGGTCTCTACCCAGGTCTTCCCGGTGTAAAGCGGGAATTGCTCGTTCACCACAGGGATGCTGTTGTTCGAGTAGGTATTCTGCGTCAGAGTCAAGCCGGCGGTAATCACTACCGTGACGTTTGAGTTGATCGCGCCAAGGTCAGACTGTCTTACATATCCGGTCCCGGTCTCCGTGAACGTTCCGCTCAGCCCAGAACGTACGAAGGTCCCTGTTCCGGATATCGTCTCCCTGTAGCAGGGGGTTGATACCCCGTTGACTAGGAGAACTAGAGAGCCTGTTAGTGTCTGAGTAATGGTGCCCGATATTCCAACTCCTGGATCCTGGAGGTTGTAAGTCCACCAGTCTCCCACGGCAATTGTGGGTGACGGAGACTGGGCGTCCGCGTGTGCGATGCCGGGAAGTGGAGCAGCTAATGGAATAGAGAATATCGCAAGAAGGAGGACTGAGAGTCTCACTGTAAACCGCATGAGAAAGGAATACTGAGCTCAACAGTTCTCAACAGTTGCGTAACTTCCAGACTAAAGGCAGAGTACTCCTAATCTCCTCCGGAACTTGGACCCGAACATAAGCCCGAGCCAGCCCCTCAAGAGTTTTTCTGCTTAGCACAGCTCCCCGTCCGGGATTTCTCAGAAGCAACTATTCGCGATAACGCAAAGGGCTGACTCTGATCGTTACCACCTTTGCTTCGCCGTCAGCCCACGGTCGACTGTGAATTTTCGACCTGTGGGGGGTGAGCCGCCTTCCAACGCTTCTTGAAGCGGCTATAATTCAGTTGAAAATCGATTAAGTCGATCGCAGCCCATATCTCGAATACTGGGAATACGTAGAGTGGTGGAAGGCCGATTGACACCTCGTACCAGGCAACGTTGCCAGCCACGATGATGCAGATGACAGCTACTCCCGTGGCCCATCGACAATATCGGCCCGCGTAATATTCGCCGGGATTCTATGTCGATACTATTTCGATGCTCTCCTGACCATCTGTCGGACCGGACGGTTTTCTAGCTCGTCTTAACCCATTGAAAGCGACCAGTAACGCCAACCCGCCTGTGAACACCGCCGCGTAGAGGATCCACGATGGCACCGGAATCGGATTCGTGGAGCTTGTTCCCTTGCCCAGATACGCCACGTACGTAGGATCGTGTAGTATCGCGGTTCCAGACCAAGTAGGATAGTTGATCCTGTAGAGAAACTTGGTCGTGGTGTAGTTGATGTTCGAGGTTGAAGGAAGTCCCGCGATATCCGGAAGCTGGCCCCTCACAAAGTCTTGGACTCTGAGAAGTGGATCGAAGAATTGGCCTTGCAAAGCGTTCGTAGGAATTGAACCGATAGGTGAAGCAAGGTACACAGCCGGATGCGTCGTTGGAGAACTTGTCTGTAGCGTGTAGTTGTCTTTGAACTGAAACTCGTAAGCGAGGATGTTGTCCACATTGACCTGTGCAGCGGTGAAAGTCGACGCAACGGGACTCGACTGAGAATCATAGGGTGAACCACCCGTGACAACGGTCAACTGTCTGGATGCAACCGTTGATGTTGCGTAGAGCAATGAGAGGCTCAGGCCTTGAAGGCTGGGAGTTGGTGGTGTGAAAGAGGACAGCGTTATGCCGCCGATCTGAAAACTTGTCTTCAGAAATGTCCTGTTCCCTCTGATTGTGTAGTCATAGAACATCGACACGTGATCGACGAGCGCGTTCGCCGCGCTAGCTCCGCCTCCATAACCGTATCCCGGTGGCGTTGCTTTGATTAGAAAGGCCTGGACAGAGCCGTAAGTGACACCCCATTGATAATGTGGAACTCCATCGACGATAGTCTTGTTCACGGCGTCAGTCGTGAAGGTCTGGGATGCGTTCATTATCAGAGTGTACTTGAGTTCGGTCGCGGGGATACTGTAGTCAGCGTCAAGGTAGCCATTGTGGTTCGTATCGTTGTACACCTCTAGAGCCAGCAATGAGTTCCCCACAAAGACCCTCTGGCCTGTGGACGAATTGTACGCTTGCCCGACGAAGGTAAAGATCGGGTTCTGGTTCAGAAAATGCAACGCGAAGAATACGGTGTGAGTATTGTTGACGTTAACCCAAGAGTACCACAATCTCAGGTTTCCCCCACCATAGTATGGCACCTGGAGGTCTCCGCTTGCATACTCCTGCGATATCGGAATCGATGACGACTGCGCCCGAACAGAAAAAGGCAACTGGAAGAACGCCGCAGAAAACACGATCGCCGCGAGAAACACGGCCGAGAATATTCGTGTCAACTACATCCTTCCCAGAATACTATTGCTCTTTCTCCGATATAGTTCGATGGTGTCGAAATATTGTCGAAGAGTCTTGAACAATGAATCCTCATGTCAATTCCCCGAGAACCTTGGCTTGTCCTTCCAATCACGCCAGGACTCGAACCAGAACAAGCCAGCGGACACCGTGTTTAGCAGTAGCACGATGATCGTGAAGGGAGAAGAAAGAAAATCTCTCAGTAGAGTGAGATAAAGGGTCGAGGCAATCGTCATCACTATCGCGTAGAAAACGTGGCGTGGCACGAAGATGTTTCTGATTAGAACATAGTTTCGAACGAGACCGACCCGGACCCGTGTCTTGACCCGATAGTTCCCTATCGGATCCTTCAAGATCAATCCAGCAGACTCAAGCTTTTGTAAGTGAAACAGTGCCGAGCTTGGGCTTGCGAAGCCCATCGCGTGCTGAAGCTCGCGGAGTCGGACCTCGTCGCCAGAGTGGGACTGTATGTAAACGTAGATGAGCATCGCTGTCTCTGAGAGCTTCAAGCCAGCCCTTTCTCGAACTAGTGACTCGAACACACGGCGGTATGATAGCTGATCAGTTGCTTATAGTTCGATACTATAGAACACCCATTCAATAGACTCGAAATCGCGTCTAACGAAAACAATCCAAGGGCGGCATGGTATCAGTGTTCACAGCCTGCGATGGACGTTCATAACAACACTGACAAACTCTGGCTGGCTCCACACATGGCTAACTTCATGGCAGGTCATAAACCCGCTCTCTACAACGACATGAAGTCGCGAGGCCCAGAGTTCCTGGGTGAAAAGTGACGCACCCGTAGACTTTGGTCCGAAGCCGAACCTAACAGATAAGCAGGTCATTGAAGCATTCATTCGTGGAGGAGGACTAGATCATGAACGGATTCTCCGAGAGGAAGCTCAATCGGACGGTTCCGGCGAGCCACACCGCATCAAAACATCGGAGAGGGAACAATGGGAACTGAGAACCCTGACGAAAGCCTTTGCTCAAAGCGTCTTCACCAAGCCGAACGGCATACCCCCTGTTTCTAGTGCCCGCCTTGGTAGCCCGGGGGAGATTCGAACTCCCGTCGATGGGTTTCTTCCTGGTTTTCGGGGTCCAAAGCCCATCATTGGCCGGGTCATTTGTTTTCGACCCTTGCTAGTCCACTACACCACCGGGCTACAAGAGACCCGGGTCTCCGGCCAAGTCCCAATAAGCCTTCTGCGGCAATCTAACCAGCACTTTCAAATCTAACCTTCACTGTCGAAGTTTTCACTCTAGCCATTTGTCAGTCCGACTTTCGCGCGGAACTCCGAGTATCGGGGATCCTTTCTGAGATCTTTGAACAGAGGGTGTGACTCGATGTTGAACGGCCACGAGTGGATTTCCGCCTGTCTCGTAAGTGCCTTGAAAGCCTCGTCGAGTCTGCCCAAGGCTGTGTTGATGAATAGCTGGCCATAGAGGCGTGCGCCTTCGCTTTTTTGGGTCATCATATATTCGATAGTCTCCTCTGCCTCCTTGCTCCTTCCCGTGAAGGCGTAGATCAGTCCCTGGTCCAAGTTGACGAGCGGCTCGTCTGGACCGAGCTTCATTGCCGTGTCAATCATCTCTTGGGCAGTGCCGAATTCGCGCTTCATCATGTAGGATTCTGCGAGACCCGCGTATATCCTGGGATGGTTCGGAGTGTGCTCTCTCATCTTTCCAAGTACCTCCAAGGACTCGCCGATTCTTCCCGCAACTCTGTATGCCAGGGCAAGATGGTTGCCTGCGTAGAATGAGAGGGGATCAAGCTCAGCTGCCTTCTGGAATGCGGAAATGGCCTCGTCGAGCCTGTTGAATGTCGTGTATTCAATGCCAAGGCTGATGTGAGCTTCGGCTAGGTTAGGGTTAATCTCAATCGCCCTCTCTGCCTCTTCCATAGACAGATTCAGCCTGTCGAGTAAAGAATGGACTCTAGCCATGGTGGCGTGCGCTTCAGCCCACTCGGGTCCTAGCTCCAGGGCCTTTCTCGCTTCCTCCTCGGCTTTGTTCACCGCGGGTAGAAAGTCCTCGTATCCTCCCATGGCCAAGCTGGCCCAAGCTTGCGAAAGCCCTGCATGAGCCCTGACGAACCTTGGGTCAATAGCAATTGCCTCTTCAAGCAAAGAAATGGACTCTCTGATTCTTGACTGAGTTGACTCGGGAAGTAGCTGCATCGCTTTCAGATAGTACGTGTATGCTCCGATGTCGTCCGTATCCTTCCTCGGAGTCTTGGAAAAGACCCCGGCCTTCAATGAAGCCGCGACGTTGGAGGCCACCTCGTCCTGGATTACGAATATGTCGTCCAGTTGTCTGTCATAATTCGAGGCCCACAAGTGTTCCTCGGTCCCAGCGTCAATTAACTGAACCGTGACTCTAATCTTGCTGCCCGCTTTTCTGACGCTCCCTTCGACAATTGAGCCGACCGCAAGTTCTCTTCCGATCTGAGAGATGCTCTTCTCCTTCCCCTTGTAGTTCATGATGGAAGTCCTCGCGATCACTTTGAGATCGGAAGCTTCCGAGAGTTTAGTGATCATCTCCTCGGTCATACCATCGGCCAGGTATTCGTCGTTCGGGTCAGGGCTAATGTTTGTGAAAGGCAGCACCGCGATTCTTCGCGTGTCCGCCCGCTGCTCGGTGATCGCTTGTTTCTCAGCCCATGGCATAACCATCTTGTACACTTCTATTGGATTCCTGACGTTCTTCAGAGGCTTGTACCCCAGATTAGTGGAGGAAAGCTCAAACTTGTTCTGCACATGATCGTAAACTTGTCTTGTGAAGCAGACTCCTCCGTCCTCGGCGAGCGCCTCTATCCTAGACGCCACGTTCACAGCGTCACCGGAAACGTCGCCCCCGGATTCGACCACGTCGCCTAAGTGGATGCCCACCCGCAGGTGAATTCTTCTCTCTTCAGGCAACGAGAAGTTGAATTCTCGAGTCGCTCGCTGAACATCGTACGCACATCTTATTGCATCTAGAGCGCTCGAGAATTCTACGAAGAAAGCATCTCCTATGATCTTCACTTCTCTCCCGCTGTGCCTAGCGAGGATAGGCCTGATCAGCTTCCTCTGCTCATCGGCGAGGGCGAGGGACAGGGACTCGTTCCTCTGCCCGAGGGCTGTATAGCCTACCATGTCCGTGAACATGATTGCTGCCAGCCTCCGCTGACCTTGTGACAAGCTCTAGTTCCTGGGTTTCTGCTCGCGCCGGAGATAAAGCCGTTACGGGAGGAGCTTAATCACTTCTTGCCAGTGTTTCTCTGGAAAAAATTAAGGGTTTCGAGAATCGGACAGGGGACCTGGAGAGGGCCGTTATGGGGTTCGATTCTGCTCTTCGTCACAACTTCCTCCAGAGGCACAACTCTAGGCTGTGTGGTCCTCTAGTTTTATTGCAAATTTCTTCTCGGTGATCTGTTTCAGGTCGACTAGGTCCTTATCGTGTGTGAAGAAGACTGGGACGTTGTTCGCCATTAGGTTGGCGAGGATTAGGGAGTCGCGGCCTCCGAGCTTGTGGCGGACGGCCAGGTCGAGAGCTAGGTTGGATACTCTCCTTGACTGACTATAGAATTCGACGTGTGGACGATTCTGAAGGGAGACAAGTCGGAGTCCAGCGTCGATGAGATCCCATTCTTAGTCGAAGAATTGTACGTAATATGCTTCGTGCAGGACCGTTGGGTTCAATCCGATCTTCGACTCGGCCGAAAGCCCCAGAATGACTTTCTTGGCATTTTTGATTCTCTGGGAATCCCGGATCGAGCGCATAGCAGAGAATGTTAGTGTCTAAACCCTGGATCAAGCGCGTGAACTAAGATAACCGTTCTTTCCAGATCTTCTTCATCTGCGAAGGGCTCGGGTTGCGGGGCTTGTCAGTCCTCGTAGGCGGACTCTCGATCAACTCGCGAAACTTCGAAAGATAGTCTCTCTTCCTGGCCGGATTCACGACAAGCCCGACACGCGTTCCCGTAGAAATGCTTTCCATCCGTGGAGCCTTCCAGGCAATCGCCTGACTACTAGCTGTATTCGTTTTCTTTGCAGATAAGACCGATGCCTCGCCCTGCGAGTCCCAAGGAAAACGCCTAGAAAACGCCTGAGGGTCCATGACGATGTTAATCTCAACTGGAGATGAATAGTCCGTCTTTGAGGGATGTTGATGGGTCCGCGTTTAGAATATGGTCAGCTCGGCACCCTATGGAGAAAATGGGTATGCGTGCTAGTCTCGCGACACAGAAACCGTTTTCCAGAAAATCCTAGAGTTTCATAACCTGAACATGTGGGACTCCGGCGATGGTTATGACCGCGTCCGGATGAACCAGTCCATTATTGATGGCTGCATCCACTATCTTTCTACCAACAAGATTCAGCATATCAGCGCCGACCATCAAGACAACCGCTTCCGTCAGTCCTACAACTGCGCTCCCGTAGAACTTCGATTCCGGAGCTAGCTTCAATCGTCCCTCGCGGAATGTCCGCCCCATACACTCCTCGTCGCAGCACGCCACCAGCAAGCCCTTCTCAGTCTTGTAGGACGTGGCGTAGACGAGGTCCAAGCAGCACCCCTTATGTCGTCAGGATTGACGATCGCGCACCGCATGCTTCGCAGACGAGGAAGGACAAGCGTCCCTCCCTGACAACCCGAGTATCCGGTCTGTGACAGACGGGACAGATGACGAACCTGTTCGAGTAGACACTGATCAGCCGGTTAATCGTCTCACGCGAAAACCTCCCCTGGAAGTAGCCACGACCACTCTCATACGACCCCGCAGTAGCCATCTCCTTCGCCAAATACTTCAACACATGATGAGGATCACGGTTCAAACGATCAACAACATCAGAGAAATTCACAACAATCGTCCTCTGCCCGATTATCTGTACCAAAGCGATTGGCAGCTCGAAACGCTCGCCGGTGCCAGTGGATTGTGTAATCTTCGATAACGCTCGATCCAGCAAGCCGTCGTAGTCATTCATTGATAGCGTCATGACTAGTAATGGGTGGTTGGCCTATTTCAACGATATTCCGGTCGCAAACGCTTATCCAAAGCTCGAGACCCAAGAACATCCAGAGCGGAGGAAGAGAGTCGACTGGGAAGATGGGTAGTCTGCAGCGCATGGCCATACGTCAACGACAGACCCCATCTAGGAACCTTCACGCACCTCCTTTCCGCAGATGTCTATGCGCGCTACTTGAGATTGAAAGGCGAGGACGTTGTAATGGTGAGTGGCAGCGACGAACACGGTGCCCCAATAGAAGTTGAAGCGATAAAACGCAAGATCCCACCCCGCCAACTAACCAACCAGTATCACCGAATCTTCACGCACAGCATCAAACAGTTCAACATACAATTCGACAACTACACACGAACAGAAAGCCCTGTTCACAAAAAGTTCGTCCAAGAATTCTATCGCACCCTCGACAAGAACGGATATGTCTTCAAACAGAACATCGTCCTGCCATACTGCGAAAACGACAAGCGCTTCCTGCCAGACAGGTTCGTAGAAGGAGAATGTCCATACTGCCACTACACCCCCGCCCGCGGAGACCAGTGCGACAACTGCGGCCGAGTACTCGACCCGAAGGATCTGATCAATCCATACTGCGTACTCGACCACAGCACACCCGTAATGAAAGAGTCGGCCAGCTGGTTCTTCGACCTCCCCAAACTTTCAGACCAATTGAAAAAGTACGTTGAGGAGAACCCGAACCTCCCAGAGAATGCTAGAAACTTCAGCCTGAGCTGGATCCGAGACGGACTGAAACCCCGCTCGCTAACCCGTGACCTAGCCTGGGGCATCCCCGCACCCTTCAAAGGCGCCGAGGACAAGACCATCTACGTCTGGATGGAAGCAGTCCTCGGCTACATCAGTGCAGTCAAAGAATGGGCAGAAAAAAACAAGAAACCCAGCCAGTGGAAGAAATACTGGCTAGACCCTGCCAGCCGCAACATCCACTTCATCGGCAAAGACAACATCCCCTTCCACGTCATCGTCTTCCCCGGCCTACTCCTAGCCAGCCACGAAGGATACAACCTACCATGGGAAGTAGCCAGCACAGAATACATACAATTCGAAGGCCAAAGATTCTCCAAAAGCCGCAAGATCGGCGTCTGGATAGACGAAGCGCTAGAACTCGAAGACGCTGAATATTGGCGGTACGCGCTCATCAGCCTCCGCCCCGAACAGAGAGACACGAACTTCACCTGGGAAGAATTCGAACGGAAGATCAACACAGAACTCAACGATGTGCTAGGCAATTTCATTCATCGCACCATCACTTTCATCAGTACAAGATTCAAGAATAGGATCCCGAAATTCATCGCCGACAAAGATCGAGATCAAGCCGTCTTCAAGATTCTTCACGAATCGCCGAAACGTCTCGACGAGAAGCTTGAACGCTTCCGTTTGAAAGATGGCCTCGAACAAGTCGTCCAATTGGCAAGAGAAGGCAACCGCTATCTGAACGAGAGCGCACCATGGCACTCATTCAAGACCGACCCCTCAGAGGCGGGTCAGACCCTGGGCGTAGCGGCCCAGATTGTTGGCACGATTGGAATACAACTCCAACCATTCCTCCCGATAACCGCGACACAAATCCGTCGAAGCATCTTCCAAGGAAAGAAGCCGGACTGGAAACTGGCAGGCACGATCACCGTGAAGCCCAATGCTAAGATCAGGCCTATGAAACCACTCTTCCACAAAGTGTCAGCTCAGAATCTCCGAACCAGACTCGAAGAAATACGGAATGTGACAGCTACTGAAGCTGAAGCTTGACTTTCACGTTCACACAACCGCATCCTCGGACGCTCATACTCGACCAGACGAACTGGTCCCGAGGTGTAAGGAGAGAGGCCTCGACGGTCTTGCGATAACCGATCATAACGTACTAGCAATAGACGTTCCTTCAGAACTACTCATCATTCCTGGAATAGAAGTCTCCAGCCGTGATGGGCACATTATCGGCCTAGGCGTATCAGACACGGTCCCGAGAGGATTGTCTGCCGATGAAACAATCTTACAAATCAAGCGGCTGGGGGGTGTCTCGATCGTAGCACATCCCTATGACTTTCTTCGCTCAGCCTTAAACCCAGAAATTCTAACGACGGTGCCGGACGCGATCGAAGTGATCAACTCCGCAAGCATGCTGCACTCCATCACCTGGAAACGGGCGAGAACCTTCGCTGAGAAAAGAAAGCTGCCGCAAACCGCCGGCAGCGATTCACATATTCCGGAGACGATAGGAAAAGCCTATACGATTGTTGACATCGAATCGAGAAACGTTGCTTCAGTTCTATATGCGATAAGAAATGGACAAGTGGCTCCTGAAGGACGACCCTATCATTTCAGTGATAGAGTAAGAAAGATCATTCGATGAGAATCAGGACTAAGCCAGCTCCATCTCGTACAGTGGCATTCGGACGCCGACTCTAGTCGCCTTTGATTCGAGCCCATATTCCATATCGTACAAGTCCTCGATCAGATCGTCAACGGTTCCGAGTGCCATGTCGTAGGTGTATCCTGAGAGGAATATCGACAGGCTCGATCGTGCTTGACATCTAGTACTCACATGGACGAAATCCACGTCATGACCCACCAGAGACGAGATCGCTTCGTAGGCTTGGGCCGCTTGACCATTATTGAGTGGCTCGATTCCTCTGAAGAGGAGAACTGCGCCTTTGGCTTTCGTCAACGGGAGACTCGCAGACGGGGTCGTTAGGGCGTCTGATACTGCTGACTGGACTCTTTCTTTCGATTCTACTGGACCAATGCATACGGTCGCAACCGATCCCAGTGAGAGGATGTTCAGGATCTGATGACTAATCATCTGGTCGCTCGAAGCGACGACTTCTGAAAGACCGCGCACGGCGAGTGCTGCTGTTTCATCTGCAACCCTTTTCGAATCTAGGAGAGCCGGCTTTTCGACAGAATTGTCGACGATGACCGTGCAATTGCATGCTTCGACCATCTTCTTCAGACCGCGAAGAGCCACGAAGCGTCTCTCTCGCTCATGGATGAAAGGCAAGGAAACTACTGAAACTATAGGTCTGACTCGGTCACGGTGCCACTGCGCAATCAGGGGAGCCGCCTTCGTCCCGGTCGCTCCTCCCAGACCCGTCAGTAGAATTGTGAAATCAGACTCCCGGGTAAACGGGGATACTCTGTAAGCTAGCAGTTGACCTTGTCCACCTCGCTGCCTCGTCAATGAAGAGTTAGTCTCTGTGGAGTCGGCCAGAAGGACCTTGTTCTGTGCTCTTGATTCTGATAACTGGCCGCGGTCAGTGTTCACTGCTACGCAGTTTCTTGGACTGATTCCTCCATCGATTGCCTGGCTCAGAAGATTATTGCCTGCCCCACCTACTCCAACAATTGCTACTTGTGAGCTGTGAGATGATAGTGGAGGATGAGAGACTATTTCTTCAGTCGACAAGATAGGCCAGTGAAACTACTGACTTTGATATATACGAATCCTAAGCAGAGGTATTACGTCTCGAATACGAAATAGCTCAAGACGCATATCCATTTATAAAATAGTATGGTCTCGCGAAGCATGCACTTGTTCAAACAGGAGACCATCGCGTTCACTATCTACTAGGCGGGGATGTCAATCCCGACTTCGACTCTTGGGGAGATATCTCCTCGTTCGAGACTTTGCGATTCTCCAATAACGTCGGATTGTTCCAGTGAAGTGTCAGAGTCTTAGGATGCGAGGCTTTCACATCATCTATCCGCCTGACGGATGCATAGTGCGGCGCATCCTTCACTAGTTCTGGATTAGTCTGAGCTTCACGATACACTCCGAGAAGAGCTTCGACCAGTTGATCCAAATCCGCAAGACTCTCGGTCTCGGGAACTTCTACCATCAAAGCCTCGTCCACAATCTGCGGAAAATATGTCGTCGGAGCGTGGACCCCTTTGTCTAGCATTCGTTTCGCAAGATCCATCGCTCTGACCCCTGTTGAATCGTAGAGCTTCTTTGCACTGAGAACAAACTCGTGCTTCCTAGCTCGGGCGAAGGGAAGCTCGTACGTGCCGCTTGCTAGAATCCGAGACAGGATGTAGTTCGTGTTGAGGACGGCCGTCTCTGCCACTGTCTTGAGTCCCTCGGCACCCAGGCTCATGATGTATGCATAGGCGCGGACGAGAATTCCAATGTTGCCGTGGAACGCCCTGATCTTTCCAACCGTATCTGGAACATTGTAATCGTAGAAATACTTCTTTCCATCAAATCCTATCAAGGGAATCGGCAAGTAGCGCTCTAGCTCCTTCGTCACACCCACAGGACCGGCGCCTGGGCCACCACCGCCGTGAGGAGTCGCGAAAGTCTTGTGAAGATTCAGGTGGACAATGTCGAAGCCCATGTCGCCGGGTCGGACCTTTCCAAGCAAAGGATTGAAATTCGCTCCATCATAATAGAGCAAGCCCCCCGCCTCATGGACGATCTTTGCGATTTCGAGAATGTTCTTCTCGAAGATTCCTAGCGTGTTAGGATTTGTAATCATCAGTCCAGCCGTATTCGGACCGGCCAACTTCCTCAGTTCTTCAAGGTCAACCATCCCTTCGGAGTTCGATGG
>Ga0209804_1001646_pt1 | contig 14309 bp, 22 predicted proteins | sample GraSoiAngelo_139_FD_185896 | JGI IMG/M metagenome (GOLD analysis project Ga0209804, IMG submission 185896) | Grasslands soil microbial communities from the Angelo Coastal Reserve, California, USA - 14_0929_12_20cm (SPAdes) (version 2) | ecosystem: Environmental > Terrestrial > Soil > Grasslands ... | reverse complement strand
TTCCGCCAGTTGGTCGAGGACAGATTTGAAGTGCGTCTCGGGATCTGGGAAACGGAAAGCCAAGGTGTGGACCAGGGTCGTGAGGATTTCACGGGTCTTGGCTCCTGCATCGGATTGCGATCCGAAGCTCGTTTTGCGGGTGATGATCGTGGGACGCAGCTCACGCTCCGCCCGGTGGTTATCTGCAGCGACGCGCCGATCTTCGACCCCATCTTCCGAGCTGTGGGCCTGGAAGGGGCGACGGGCCGAAGGGGTAGAGGAGCCAAACGGTCCCTGTTCGGCTCGGCGCTCGCGGTAGTGCCACTGCTGCTTCAGGCGGCGAACTTCTTCCTCGAGCTGATCGATGCGGCGCTGTTTCTCGAAGCAGTCCAGGCAAAAATTTATGCCCACGCCCGATCCTCCCTGTCGGGAAGTTCGGTATAGGTGGGAGCGGTGGCCTGGCAGAGGCGCCGTTGGACACGCCGGCAAAGAGGATAGACGAAAAGCAGTTTGGGCCGGAGAGGGGTCGCATGGCGGAAACCTTTTCCGCGAGCGCAAGCGTGATGAGCTGGTTGAGAGCCACGCCTTCGGACTCGGCCGCCTTGCGTGCTTCGGCCAGCAGCGTGGGCGGTACGCGCAAAGCGAAATTGCTTCGTCTCATCGATTCACTCCTTGGCTTTTCATCACTCGGCTTCCTTTGCTAGTCGGCGGAGCACTTCCCGGAGCCCAGGAAAACCGAATGATCGATGTGGCCAAGCATTGGCCTCATGACACGACACCGGGCATGAAACCCTCCACTGGAGGAACCAAAGGACGCCCGAATGGTTGACGCGCCGTCCGCGTGAGGTGATCACCAGGCCTTCTGGAGATTCTTAAGCCCCTGGAGATAGTCTTCCTTTTCCACCCTGCTTTCGACCCCGAATTCCGTTAGGATCGTCATCATCTGTCCGACCGGAACCCCGCCAATTCCGCAGCCCTGCCGAGCGAGGCCTCTCCCTTCTTGTATCTCTCGACAGCGAGCAGGATTCTTCCGCGCGTGACCATGTCTCGAACAGCTTTGGATAGATCACCCCCTTCCTCTTTGGTGATCTCGTGAAGAAAATCATAGTTCTCGCGATCCATGCGAACGCTCATCGTCTTGCTCATGGCTTTGCCTCCAATTTCCGTCTCGCGTCCTCGACAGTCGAATTCTCGTACCGCCCGTATTTCGCGAGTAGCGCGAGCTTTTCAAGCGCGTCAGGTTCTTCGAGCCACCCCCTCCCCCGGATTCTGATCAGGATGTCCACCGCTGTGGTGAATGCGACGCCCAATAACTTGCACGCGTTGATCCCGTTCTTGTCGTCAATGCCGAGGACCTCAGCTTTCTCATGAAGCGCAAGCGCGATGGCCTCTGCTTCTCCCCTGCCCAGGCTAAAGTCTGCTTGCAATTTGGCAACGAGGCGCCGATTCTTAACCACAACTGTTTTGATGCGCGACTCATCCAGGGCTCTTTGAATGATGACCGCATCCAGCGCCTTCTTAAAGCCGCAGCATTCCCTCTCAACCTGACCGGGAATCGCTACTGGCACGCTGCCGTTGGTGGACATCCCCAAATTGCTCGCCGCAACCGAGCACCTTGAAGACGATGTGGAAACGGCGGAAGAGATCAAGCTACTGATAGCCCCAGGTTCATCGCTCGGAGGCGCCCGCCTACTTTAGTGCGTAGATGTCGTATGTGACGGTGGTACCAACACGCTCGCCGACACCGACCGCCTGGAGTCGAGTGAGCCAGACATAGCGCGATTCGCCGGTCTCAAAGAGGGGTGCAATCCGCAGCGATGCGCCCGCGTCGGTCGTCTGGCCGATGCCATTGTACGTCACTAGAATCAGCGCCCCATCGTCCGTTTTCAGCGTGAGGCGAACGTCGAGCCGGTAGCTGCCGTCGGCCCGGTTGGTGATCCAATCCCCGGCCGGCGTCTGCACCGACGCTTTGACACGCGGGCCTTCGAAGCGGCCGCCGATGACCTGCACAATCGTGCGCGTCCCCTGCGGCCCGTTTTCGACAACAGTGCGGGTGCCGGTTTCGGCACGTAGCGTGCCGAGGTACTCGAACGCCGGGGCGCGCGGCGGCTCGATGGCCTGCGGGGCCCTCGAAGCGGCCGTAGTTGGCACGCGCGTAGAAGTCTGAGCGAGAGTGAAAAGACCGGACAGAATCGGTCCGAGGCAGACCAGCAACGCAGTTACTACACGCACGGTTCCTCCTTTATTGGAAGCCCGATTATAGCGACGTCGCCCAAGCCGTGCGAGTCGAATATTCTCATTCCGGGAGCCGGAACGTGACGCGCGGTGCCAATCCAAAGAGTCCCCGTCGATAGGATGCCGGACCACAACGAGCACACTCTCGACGCGACTATCGTCCAGGCATTCGAGCAGCACGCCTTTGCCCGCCGTGCCGGTCGCGCCGAAGATGACACCTTCATCGATGGTGTACGAGCTCTGCCTTAAGAGTCCACATGCATCCGAAGCTTATCCTTGGCCCATTCACGCAGGAAACCCGGACAATTCCTGAGTTCGATGCTCTTGAGCTCGCAAGCTGCAAAAAAACGCACTACATCGCGATCAACGAGCGTCACTTCTGTAAGGTCCAGAGAGAGTGAGACGGTTTGATCGTGCACACTTTGCGGGAAAGGAGCCGCAAAGTGCACCGGGGAAAAGGTGTGCGACAGCGGTAATCGGGGGCATGGTAGCATTCAGGCGGGTTCATGGAAGTCCTGGAATGCTGCTCGCCCTTAAATTTCTGCCGCTCACATTCAGTGCTCTGTTGCCCGTTATCAATCCCATTGGCTCGGCGTTGGTTTTGCTGGGTTTAGTAGGTCCTTCTCCACCCGAGGTTTTTCGCAGTCTCGCGCGCAAAATTGCTTTCAGTACAACATTGTTCTTGCTCACAATCGATGTAGCGGGAGCGGCCATTCTCGCCTTCTTCGGGATCTCCCTTCCGGTGGTTCAGTTTGCCGGAGGCTTCGTGCTCGCGGCCATGGGTTGGAATCTACTCAATCAGAAGGACGTGGCAACAGAGAATAATATCTCGGCCTCACCGGCAGGTAGCAGCTCGCTTGGCGCGACAAGATTTTTTATCCTTTCACTTTTCCCGACAGCGGGGCCGGGCTGCATCGTGGTTACTTTGACTTTGAGTGCCCATGCTTCCCAGAAGAACTTCATTGATGAGGGATTCGCTCATCTCGGCATTCTGGCGGGCATTATTTTGAACAGCGTCGCCGTGTACTTGAGCTATGCCTATGCGCAGAAACTCACCGTCAAAATTCCGCGACAAACCGTACACGGCGTCTTGCGCGTGATCGCGTTCATTCTTCTTTGTATTGGGGTGCAGATTGCGTGGAAAGGCTTGGACGCACTCATCCTCTCAACCGGAAAGACCTGAACGAAGCACCCGGAGTACTCGGATCTGGTTGTGCATGGAGATGGACTGAGCGTAGCCTTTTTTGTTGTCAAAAGTGCTACGCATTTGGACCCTTCCTGGGGGTGAGACATTCATTTGATCAGCCCCTTAACTTACTCCCGATGCTGGTATGGTTCGATGGTCGCAAGACTCCCGATCTAGCTTAGGACGACGGCGGTGACTCCCAATTGCGAACCCTTCATTCGGGCCGTGAACGAGGCCGTTAGACTCGTCGTCCGTAATTCCTATTCGGTCGACCATATTTCTTGTATTACGTACTGTAATACGATAGAGTGAAATTAGGGTGACTCTATGACATCTCTCCTGACATTAAGACTGGAGCTGAAGACTCGGCAACGCATCGCACGCATAGCGAGCCGGAGGCGAATTTCCACTTCCGAAGTGATACGGGAAGCGATCGAGGCATGGTTGGAAAGGCAGGAACCGGTGGCGGCGCCCTATGACGCAATGTCCGATTTGCTCGGGGTCGTCAACGGTGGGAAGCCAAGGCGCTCGGCGGAAACAGGTCGTCGCTTTAGAGAAGTCTTGAAGAGTCGGCGGAAACGCCTGTGATTCTGGTGGATGCAGGGCCGCTAGTCGCCTTGGTCGATGCGGATGATCAATTCCACAAGAAGTGCGTCGCCGCCTTGAAGGAGTTACGAGAACCCCTGGTCACTGTTTGGCCTCCGGTGACGGAGGCGATGTACTTGCTGGCCGATTTGCCCAAAGCCCAAGAAGCTCTCTGGGAGATGCTGGCGCGACGAGGATTGCAGCTCCTGCCACTCGACCTCGCTGACGTTCCTCGAATACGCGAACTGATGGGCAAGTACGCCAACCGTCCAATGGATCTTGCCGATGCGGCACTTATTAGGGTTGCTGAGCGTGAAGGTATCCGAAAAATCTTCACTGTGGACCGCGAGGATTTTAGTGTCTACCGTCTTCATGGACGAGCGCACCCTAAGATCATCCCCTGAACAGCATCAAACAGACTTGAGCCAATCTCATCGATGCCGTGCGCGAGCGTCGGGTCCTTCTCGACGCTTGCGGTGACGTAAGACGGGTACCTCCTTTCGTTCTGCTGACAAGTTGCTAACAGTACGACCCCGAGCGAATCTGCTCTATCGCACGGACCTGCTGCGCTCGCGGTGTCGCCTCGGATCGGACGCATCCACGGGACCGTCGACGGCGCCCCATGGCATTGGGCCAGTGGCGAGCCGGTCATCATCAACGGCGTTCCCGCAGGACCACCCAAGGTCCTCATTCAACTGGTGAACGCGAACCATCAGCCGTTCGATCAAGGCGTGGTCGGGTCGCTGACAAACATCCGCCCGCAGGCAGAGCACATTTGTCTATGATGATGCGTGGACGAGGTCACGTCGCTTCAGAGTGGGAAGCGCTTTGATTGATTTCCCGGACTTTTTCTGGGCAAGCCGCAGGTCATAGAGGCTCTGCAGATTCAGCCAAAACTGAGCGCTCGTGCCAAAAAAATGAGCAAGCCGCAGGGCGGTGTCACCTGTGATGGACCGCGTTCCGTTCAAGATTTGTGTGATGCGATTAGTTGGTACGCCGATCTTGCGCGCCAACTCAGCCGCACTCATGTCGAGTGCTTGCAGTTCCTCAGCCAGGTGTTCGCCTGGATGGATAGTAGGAAGTGCCATAGTGATGCTCCTAGTGATAGTCAACGATCTCCACGTTTGCAGGTCCAGGTGCCCGATCAGGCCACTCACAGCAGAACCGCCACTGATCGTTGATGCGAATACTGTACTGTCCTTTACGGTCCCCCACGAGAGCTTCGCAGTGGTTGACTGGCAATGCGGCAAGATCGCGGAGTGATCCAGCAGCTTCCATACGATCCAACTTCAGCCGAGCGCACCGCTCAAATCCAGAGAATGCCTTGACCCGTTTCCCGGCGGCGACCTCTGGTCCGCTTATCCGAATAGCTGACGATCACACATGCCAAACCCTACTTGTCGCCAATTTAGAATTACTGCCGCTGAACTGGAAGACATGTATGCAGGAGACTGTGTTCGAGAGAGTTGATCACTGCGCCCGCTGCAGCAAACTCATCGTAATAAGTGCCTCGGTAACTGAAACAATTTCGTGTCCGCGGTGCGGCCACAATTGGCCTCACGAAATTCCGGGGCAGTTACTGCAAATCGAAAAGCGGATCGACCCAGACCAGAGACTCAATCGGCCGTGGGGCGTTCTGCAACTATGTTTTGAAGTCGAAAGAGACGCTATCTAATGTGCGCGGAAAGCCGGATTTGATTTGTTTCGATGATCCGCTCGGATGTCGGGCAGAGTGCCGCAATTCCAGACAAAGTTGAGAGGGAAGGCGTTGACTTTTCGGAAGTGGGCAGCTGGCGAGAGATACGTATGGGACGTTAGCCATGAAACAGTGGATTGGCGAATTATTTTTGCGACGCGAAGTTCGGACAGATGGGCCAACCGATCCAAGGTAGCCATGAAAGATTGGATCGGCGACATTTTCTTGGAACCTTTCCAGGCAAATTCGCCTCGCACAAGTTTCTCGGTGCCGCTCGAAAGGTAGCCATGAAAATCGGGATCGGCCAAAAAAGTTCTGGGCGATCGCGCAACTCCGGTCCCCATCAACTTTTAGAGTTCCCCGCAACACCACCGATCGCTTTTCATTTCCAATGAGTTTGCGTTCCGGCGCGAATCGATCCACTACGTCGATCAACTCCGACTTCGAACTGCAAAGGCATTTCCCAGCGTCAAGACGGCAGATGTAAGCAATGCGCGCTTCGATGCGAGCCGGATTGTTCTGGCGTATGTTCCGACCGCATTTCGGAGGCGGCATGTTCGCGTCGGTCGCAGAACTCGCCAAGGGGCTGCGCAACGCGCAGTACGTGATCGATCCCGTAACAATCGAGGTCGTTTATCTCGCGGCCAGAATGCGGAAACCGCTGCTCGTGGAAGGCCCACCAGGATGCGGAAAGACAGAGTTGGCGTATGCGGTGGCAGCCGCGGCAGATACCGTGGTGGAGCGTTTGCAATGCTACGAAGGCATCACCGAAGAGAAAGCCATTGGCAAGTTCGATGAAGCCTTGCAGCAGCTCTTCCTTGAGACGCACAAGGAAGCCCTCGGCCAGTATTGGGATGGAATCCGAAAACAGCTGCACTCTCTCGATTTTTTCGCAGAGGGTCCGCTGTTACGCGCGCTTCGGCACAACTCAAGGCCGTGCGTATTGTTGGTCGATGAACTCGATAAGGTGGACCACGCATTTGAAGCATTGCTCCTCGAAATGCTGAGCGCCTGGCAGATCACAGTTCCCAAGCTGGGAACAGTCAAGGCTGCAAACATACCTTTCGTGGTGTTGAGCTCGAATGAGGAGCGGCGCCTAGGCGACCCCTTGCGCCGACGATGCCTGTATCTGCGGTTCGAGTATCCGACGGTCGAACGGGAGATAGAAATTCTAACTACGCGTAGTGCCAATCAAGAAGCACCGCTACTCGGTCAGATGGCTGGCCTGGCACAGGCACTTCGCGGCTGGAACATGGAAAAGCCCCCTTCCATTGCCGAAATGCTCGATCTAGCCCAGGCCCTCCAGATTCTTGGGCTGAAAGAGATCGCGCCAGAACACAGAGATGTGCTTTTGCCGCTGCTGGCAAAGACCGAAGGAGACCGGGGGAGACTTCTGCTCCGCGAGGGTTTCGAGGGTCTGATCGTGGATTCCAAGATCTACAGAGAAAAGTTGGGTCCGGCGAGAATTGCAGCTTGCGCCGCAGCTTGAAAATCCGATTGACGGCCGCGCTGTCGAGAGCGTTTGTTTTCTCGATCGTGGTCACTGCGCCTGCCGTGCGCGCTGCCGAACCGGCGGGCGAGCGCGAATTCTCAGCTCGGTGTGCGGCCTTTTACGCATCGTCTTACCAAATCCCCGTAGAGCTGGTGGAGGCCATCATCCAGGTGGAGTCGGCTTGGAATCCTCGCGCAGTTTCGATCAAGGGTGCGGCGGGATTGATGCAGCTCATGCCCGCGACGGCAATCCGATTTGGTGTGCGAAACCGCTTCGACATCGAAGAAAACATTCGGGGTGGAGTTGCCTACCTAGCTTGGTTGATCCAATTGTTCAATGGTGACCTACGGCTAGCCGTCGCGGCCTATCAGGTGGGTGAATCGCAGATCCTTTCGCGGGGACTCGCATACTCCTCTCCAGAGGTTTTTCACTACGTCAGCCGAGTGGCGCAACTATATCGCGTGATGCGCCAGCAGACTGCGCTGAGGATCGCTGTACCCACGAATCGAACGCACAATGGAGTGAACAATGAGAGTGTTCCGTAGGCTTTTGCTGTTGTGTTTTGTTTGGGGGACTCCCGGCGCGTTTGCGCAGATGACCAAAGTGGAACCACAGATCGTCACCGAGACCAGTTTGGAAGGAAAAGTTGCGGTGATCGAAGTGGCGCCAAGATTTGTCACTACAGTTCGTTTGCCCGAAGCTGTCAACTCTTTGGTCGTTGGAGACCCGTCCCAATTCCAGGCGGAGCACTCCGAGCGGGAGCCAAGACTCATCTTCGTCAAGGCCATATCCGCGAAACCAGCAGAGACGAACGTGTTGATCTCCTTGACGAATGGACACCAGGTCAGTTTGTTGCTGGTCAATCGGGGAGAAAGCCCGGGAAACCGAAACCGCGTGGATTTCTTAGTCAGGTATGAGCCATCGGGTGGAGGTGGATTCTTCGTTGCACCCACCGGTTTTCCCTTCGCACTCGTGGGAGAAACCGTTCCTCTGGCCCAAACTCCGCAGGTCTCAACGGACGCGACGGGGAAGCCTTACAAACTCGGAGCGGGCCCAAGCCTAGCGTCCTTCACCTCCGGAGATCCTCCGGCAACTCACCCACCACTCGCCGATGTCCAGAACGATGGCCTCGATAAGCTTCTCGAAGAGCAAGAAAACGCACCGTTGCCAGTGCTTTACGGAGAGCACATCACTGAAGAATCCCTCTCCGGAGATCGGGTGCACGCAGGCGTCAGCCGTGTGATCGACAGCGGGCAACAGGTAATTGTTCTGTTCTCGGTTGTGAATCCGACTAAGCACGCGATTTTGTTGATGCCACCACAAGTTCAGCTTGGCGGAAGAACGACTACAGGGAAGGTCATACGGCACAAGAAGTGGTCAACGGCCGAGCAATTACCGGTCGGGGATTTTCGGTTGAGCAAACGCCGCATTGGTCCCGGAGAGCGAGCCGATGGCGTCGTACTGTTTGAGCGTCCGCCCTACAAGCAATCGAATCAGACGCTTCTGTTGCAAGTGGCCGAATCGGGGGCCGTGGACCGCCCCGCTTTGGCCCCCATTGGATTCGGAATCAGCACTGCCATGGAGGACAGAAATGGCAGAGGAAAATGAGAAGCAGTCCAGTGTAGATCACGGTGCCCTAGAAGAGACGCAGGCCGACGGGACAAATGTTTCAACTCGGCCAGGCTGGCGTGAAATCTTTCATCAAGCGTTTGATAAGGCGAGACAGCAACAGCAGCCTCGGAGCCGGCGGGAGCTAGGGCGCGACAAGAGTCGGTCTCTTTTTCTCCTTGCAGGAGCAGCAATTGCTTTGCTTCTGCTATTTCTCGGCGTGTTTTCGTCCTCGAACACGAAGAAGGCAACGAGTGGAAGACCGCCGGGTGCGCCGGATTTGGGACGTAGGATGACTCCGGGACAGCAGCGCCATGGAGAAGCGGGATCGCTGACCCCTCTTCTGAATGCACAAGGTGGCCAGCAGGATGTTGCGGCCGACCAGGATGTAACTGCGGAAGAGGTGGGCAGAACTGCGCGGCATAGCCAGTCGGTTCCCGCGTCGCAGCCTGTAATCACCACAAATCCGAGCCCTGCGGGACCCTATGCTCTAGGGAGAATCAACTTCTCCGATACTGTGCCACACCAAGAAACGATCACGCCAACCGCCGCATCATTGCGAACAGCGTCAGACGATTTGCGTAAACCTTCATTGGTCTTCGTCCGGAATATTCAAAGTAATGCGGTGAGCCCCGGCGCGACGCTAACTTCGGGCGCAATGCAAGAGAGTCCCATCACTGTGAACCTGCCCGCGGGAACGCGCCTAGTCGCTCGGCTGCAATCGGTTGTGAACAGCGCAGTCAAAACGCCTGTTGTGGCGGCCATCGAGTACAACTACGAAAGAGACGGGGAAATTATTGTGCCCGCTGGGGTCCAAGTACTCGGTAGTCTCCAACAGGCGGACAAGTCTGGTTATGTGGCGATCCGCTTCGACACCATCCAAATGCCTGACGGATCTACGGAAAAGATCGACGCCACGGCCATGAGCTTGACGTTCGGGCCCTTGAAAGGGGTGGTGAACGGGAAGAGAACCGGAACAAACTTCCTGGTGCGAACTTTCACAGGTTTAGGGCAAGCGGCGACGTACCTGGTCGGCTCCAATGGGTTGAACGCACCGTTGTCGGAAAGCGCTTTCCTGCGAGATCGGATTGCCACCAACATCGGTATCGCTGGTGACCAGCAATTGAACAGCCTGGCATTCAATCAAAACATCGTCGTCACTGTTCCAGGAAATACTCGGTTTTACGTTGTGATTGAAAAGGGCGCGACGGTGCGTGACGAACAAGTGCGGCCAGCCGGGACACAGCAAGTGAATAATGGACCGTTGCCGACCGCAGAGGAGCTCCGCCAGTTAATGCAGCTCAGACGAGAGCTCAGTGAGCTGTATCAGCAGCCGAGCACCCAAGACACGGCGCAGCAAGTGCCGCAGCAATGAGGGAGGTCGGGAACAAATGGAGCCGAATGGCAAGCCGTTGATGGCCCCTTCCCATCACCCAATCACTGCCCTATCACGCTTACTTTTTTGACAAACGCAAAAACTCGTCTTAGGGTCCCCGCGCTTCGGTTGCTTTTCCGCCCCGGTTGTCGATCGAGGGGGAAGGCGGCGAAGCAGAAAGGGGACCTGATTCCATGAAGGTAAAGGTGGACGAGGCATTGAGGCGAGCACTGGCCGTGTCCGCTATCTGCCTGGTCCTAGCAAGTCAGTTCGTCGGGGCGCAGAACCTTGGAACCCAGCCGCAAGTAAACGTGGCTGTCCAGGGGCAGACTGCCGCTCAGCCGGAAGGAGCCTTCCTGAATTTCATCAATTGGATTGGCAACGTCATCGCCCCTGTAGGAGCCGGAGGAGCTGTAGTCGGTGCCGTGGTCTCTTGGCTACATGGGCGAGGTGTTGGCAGGTGGCTTGCCGCAGGTGCGGGATTGCTGGCAGTTTCGGGAGTGACCAGGTTGATCGAATTCTGGATTGCCAACGGAACTGCGGGGGTGCCGTAGGAAGGGGCAGCACTCGCTTGCTCCCAGTGACCTGGCGGGCAGCTTGGACAAGGAGCCAGAACAAACAGGCTGCCTGCCATCTCCGCTCGTCTCGATGGCCTCTTTAGAAGAGAACGAAAGAGCGAACCCATGGCTGTACCACAGCTTTTGAACGACATCATCCAGGTTCTGCTGCAGCTGGCGCCAGCGGCCTCCTTGGTTTCGCTGGTCCTGGCGGGAATCAGCTTGAGACGCGAGGGTGGAACTACCTTTCTTGTGGGTGGCGGCTTTACGAAATGGATGTTTTGGGCAGTCGTCTTTATAACGCTCGGCCCGCTGCTGGGCTGGTTCGCTTCGTTCGGCGTTCGAACTCCAGTGTCGGGTGGAGGAATTGGAAGTTCGTGGCTAGCCTCATTTGAGTCAGACGTGTCGGGCTTTGTTACAAATTTTGTAGCGGGCCGGATGATAACGACGCTCGCGGCTTTTTTCGTTCTGAGGGCCATACTTGACACTGCTTCCGGCGAACATCCGTTGCCGTCCATTCTCGCAGCCATGTTTTTGCTTGGCGCGCAAACTACGTACTCTCTGATCCAGAGCTATAACACAGGCACCCAGTACGCCACGGCGGATGTCCTGGACAGCCTTTGGAACTACTTGGCCGGAACCATCATGCCGATCGCGGCAGGGCTGGCAATAGTGGGAGCGATCATTAATTTCGCTACCCGCCGGCCGGCCATGCGTCTGGTGATTGTCGCACTGGCGATGCTGTGCGTTTCAGGAATCTGGAAATTGGTGCTTTCGATGGAGGCATAGGAAAGGCGATGTCGTTCACCAACGGAATTCTAAATCTCACGAACTGGGCAGGAAACGTGATTTTGCCCACCCTGGCTGGGCTGTTTTTTGCTATCGCCGTTCTGAAGTTCGCCCGGTCAGAGTCCTCTGCGGCCGCGATGTATGGGGGATTTCTCTGCTTGATGGCTTCCGGTCTCTTGCGAGCGATGGAGACCTTCGCTTCGCAGCGGGCCTGGAATGACCCAGACGTTTACTGGATCTCTCTAGTGAGCCTGGTCGATTGGATTTGCAACGTACTCATGCCGGTTTACGCAGCGTTGCAAGTGGCCGCCGGCGCCTTACGCATGGGAGTGACCACGCGAATCCATCCCACCGAAGGATGGATGAGGCATTTCGTAGCAGCTGGTCTCTGCTTGCTTCTATCCGGTCTATTGCGGCTCGCTGAATTTTTCATCGCGCGTGGAACCGCGGGAATCCTGTAGGAGACCCGGAAATGGCGCTCGAGGTGACACCTGTATACCGCAATCTCCGCACGCAAGTTAGGTTTTTCGGCCTCGAAGCCGAAGACCTATTCGCGATTCTCGCTTTGGCGGTGGTGGCGAACATTCTCGGAAGATTTCTTCACCGGGAGATGTTCGGATTGCCCATGAACATGGTCCTGCAATACATCGTACCCGCGCTGAGCATTCCCGCGCTAATGTTGTTCAAGTACGGCAAGCAGCGCGGTTACCTCCAGGACTGGGTGATGTTTCATGCCAAGCCGCACGTGTACTCCGCGCTCGAGCGGGACCGCGAACTCCGAAGGGAATACCTGCGGTTGGGAGATTAGGCATGCCGCTGACGGTCGAACGATATGAGCAATCGATGAATGCGCCTCCGCTGTGCGAGCAACTTCGTATCCGGGATTTGCTCGACAACGTGGCGGTGCAAATCGACGGCTCCATGGTGGCCGGCTTCGAAGTGGGAGGCATTCAGTCGTATTACGCGAGCGATGAGGGAAGGAACCGGACCAAGGGGCTGCTCGAAGCTTTGGTGAGATCACTTCCTGAACGGTCCATGCGGATGCAGGTGCGGTTTGAAATATCGCAGGGAACAGGCCATCTACTGTCCGGTTACATCGGCGAGCGCCGGAACGAAAGCCCCATGCTCCGAGAACTCGACAGTCACCGAATCGAGCTGTGGCGAAACCGGGAGGCTGCGGGCTTTTACCTGCAGCACTTTCTCCATCTGTATTTCATCTGGAATCCCCGGATTCATCACCAATCACCGGATTTCGAGTGGAAACGAAAAATGAAATCGGGCGGCAGCTTCAGTATGTCGGCTAGCAAGTGCATCGAACGCTCGCGGCAGGAACACGAGGAAATTCTCGCAGAATTCAACAGCCTACTGGCAGGCGTGGAAACCACGCTTCAAGCCACAGGCATGTCGATCGGGCGCATGACGCAGCACGACATATTTCTGGAGATCAAGCGGGCACTCCATCCACTGGGCAATGACGACCTGCCTTATCGCTCGGCCCACGAGTCACTGTGGTACGAGAGTGCGCGAAGCCAGATGGCGAACATGAACATCGAGGATGAGCAGGATGACTACCTCAAGGTCGGTGGCCTGCTTTATTCCTGGATTAGCTTGAAGGACCTCCCGGACGCCACCTTCCCGGGGATTTTGCGCGAACTCGTGGTCATGGATTTCCCTCTGGTAGTGAATGCCGAGGTTACTCTTCCCGATCAGAGCAAATCGATCAAGCACTACAAAAGCCGCCTGCGGAAGATGCTCGCCGCGCAGAAGGATTTCCATGGCGGCTTTCGCATCGACGTCGACGCACAGGTGGCCGAGCACCAACTGGTAAGGGTTCTGCAGGACTTAATTTCGAGTTCCCTGAAGGCTTGCCAGATGAGCCTGATCGTAACCGCGAGGACCTCCAAACCTTGCCGGAATCGCATGGAACGAGAAGAAGCCGAACGCATTCTGGCGGACCGGCGCCAGCGATTGTTGCACGCCATCGCACGGATGAACGGTGGCCGCGGCATTCCCGAGACACTCGCACAAAAGCGCCTCTTCTTTACCGGCCTCCCCGCCATGGGAGGCGAGAATCGCCGGGAACTCGATCTGCTTACGCTCAATGCCGCTGATCTCTTGCCTGTCGAGATGCCCTGGCGAGGGACTCAGCATTCACCACTCATGCTTTTTGAGACTCCCTACCGACAACTGGTGCCGTTCTCGCCTTTTGACTCAAGCCTCGGCGACGCAAACATGCTGATGATGGCGAAGACCGGAGGCGGCAAGACCTTCATGGCCCAACTTTTCCTGCTCATGATGGCGCGTGCTAACCCGCAAATCTCGATCATTGAACGCGGCGATTCCTATCGGCCGCTCGTGGAGCTGATGGGCGGGCGCGTCGTCGACGTGAGGTTGGACGGTTCTGAGACGCTTAATCCTTGGGATCTGCCCGCGGGAGAAACAGCGCCGAGCAAGGAGAAGATCGCGTTTCTCAAGAACTTGGCTCGCCACATGATCGGCGACAGTCCCGGGTCGGATAACTCGCTCGTTGATAACCTGCTGAGCGATGCGATTGCGCGGACCTATAAGCGGTGCGCCATTCGGTACTCGAACCCGATTCCCACCTTCAACGACCTTCGGGAAGAGCTCGCGCAATGGCGTGACGAGGAGAAGATGCAGCGCACGATTGACGAAGCTCGTTTGGCAGCAATCAAGCTTCGTGGCTGGACGGGAGAAAGGGGGATCTACGCGAAGCTGTTCGACACGCACACCACGATGCAGCTCGACGGTAATTGGCTGTTCTTCAATGTCGAAGGATTGAGCGCCGA
>Ga0209804_1001645_pt1 | contig 14313 bp, 12 predicted proteins | sample GraSoiAngelo_139_FD_185896 | JGI IMG/M metagenome (GOLD analysis project Ga0209804, IMG submission 185896) | Grasslands soil microbial communities from the Angelo Coastal Reserve, California, USA - 14_0929_12_20cm (SPAdes) (version 2) | ecosystem: Environmental > Terrestrial > Soil > Grasslands ... | reverse complement strand
GGGAGTAAATTCCTGTCTGAAATGGAATCTCGGCGACCTACCTCAGGGTGCGAGGGAGCAGCTCGTCCTTCTAATGACTTTCGGCCACAACAAGCAACAGGCCCTCGACATATTGGAAGAGGCCAGACAGAGTTCGCTCGCAGAGATGGTCAACGATGTGAATCGATCCTGCCAAGACTGGCTCAGAAGGAACAAGGCTACAGTGGTCCAGGAACATTGGAGAGAACTGCTTCGAAGATCATTACTCACCCTCCAGACGCTCGTCTCTCCTGACCTTGGAGGAATAATCGCAGCCCCAACTCTGGAGCCCGACTATCGCTATGTCTGGTCGAGAGATGGGACGTACGTCGCATATGCATTGGATCGTTGTGGCTACAATCACGACGCGGCAGCATTCTATCAATGGTGCAAGGAAGTCCAGCAGCCTGATGGCGGTTGGGCCCAGAGATACCATGTTGAAAAATCTCCAGGTCCTTCTTGGGGAGAACAGGAGGATCAGTGCGCAACTATTCTCTGGGGCATCGGCCAGCACCACACTTTGACGAGGGACGAGGAGTTTCTTGCTGACATGTGGCCGACTGTGAAGAAGGGCGTCGAGCATCTTCTCGGAAAAAAGGATCCTGATACGGGCCTGGTCGGACCCTCCTTCGATCTATGGGAGGAGAAGCAGGCTCTTCACACATACACTAACGCTGCCGCGACAGCCGCCCTTAGAGAAAGCGCTAGAATCGCTTCGACCCTCGGTTACGAAGTGCTGTCCAACTCGTGGTCAAACGAGACGAAGAATCTGGAGACTGCAATTGTCAAACACCTGTGGGACGAGCAGAGCGGCCGATTCCTGAAATCGGTTAAGCCCTACGACTCGTCCATCGACACCGCGATACTAGGTCTTACCTATCCGTTCAGAGTTGTCGAACCTGACGATCCGCGAATCCTCAGCAGTTCTCGACAGATCGAGAACGCGTTCACCTACGCTTCCGAAGGAATAGGACGATACCCGGGCGACACGTACCATGGGGGAAATCCGTGGTTCATAACAACCCTCTGGATGGCGCTCTACCGTTGCCAGCAGGGAAATTATGAGAAGGCGAAGACCCTTATCGAGTGGTGCGTGAAACACGTTGACGAATTGCAACTCTTTGCTGAGCAGGTTCACAAGGACAATGGAGAGCCGATATCCGCATCGCCTCTCGCGTGGTCTCACGCCATGTTCATTTTAGCCCTGCTCGATTACAGAGACGCGTAACGAGCGCGTCTCTCAAGAGCGTCAGAATTCGGGTCGGAATAAAGAAAAGAAACTCGGGAATTTCGAAGTAGAAACTAGATAATCCGTCGGATTCTACTTCTTACTCTTCTTTTTGGGCTTAGCTCGCGTCCCGAATTCACCGTATCACATATAAGCTGACTTTTAAATATAAATCTATTGTATTCTGCGGATGTTTTCAAAACTGATAACTATTCTGGGATTGTTTGCCCAAAATTACCGTATTTCTCTCACTTTCTAACTTGCGGTACGCATCCTTCCAATTTCCGGAGAATAAGTTACCCCGGAATCGTCACGTGCAGTCCGTAAATTCAGTCGTTTCTCAGTATTCACATTTCAGTGTCAAGTATCGGGACCGAAGTTGTCAGAGATGAGCTCCGCGATTCGAGCAGTTCTGGCTCGTCTCGAGATTCAACGCGCCACAGTATTTGTATCTAACTTTGACAATCTCCCTAAGGACTTCAGTGTGTGTCGAAGTGGGATCGGGTTTCTTACTTGTTGGCATATTGAACAGTTACAATCGACGAAGATGAGCCAGTAAGATCCGCCCTTGAAGATGGTCAAAGTTTAGCGACTGTGGCGCCGTTTCCGAAGTTTCCGCAGTCCTCCCACCAAACTTCCGCCACGATAAACGAAGAATGTTGATGCCCAGATGGTGTAACGAACGTTTACGACCCAAACTTGCGGAATAGCAGACAACAGAAAAATGATTGCGACGACAATCTCAAGGTTGCGACTAAGCTTGTATTTTCTCAGAAGATCAGGAGCCACTAGCTTCCTCTCCTCGGATGCGAGAATATGGTGAACAGAGCTAGGATTCCATGGATGGCGCCTATATCCAGGGCGTAGATGGAGGATGTAACATCGTAGAGCTCGCTAAAGGTTTGTCGAGGACTGAGAAAGAATGGCAGAATGTTGAACAGGTAAGGTTCGAGAGCGACGAGGAAGAGGAGGATTGTATTGAGGACACGGGTCCAAGCCGTCTGAACGGGCAGGACGGACATTACTTCTGTGAAGCGGAACCAGATTTGGATTAGGATCAGAAAGCTGACCCGAACCCCGCGATAGCCCGGTAGAGGTCTACTGGGTCTGTAGGCTGTTTGCTGATTAGAATTATGGCGCCTATTGATAGAGCCAGGCCGAAGACGAGATCAGTGAGAGACTCGATTCGAGGCCGCGGGCGTTGTGTTGTGGGGGACGAGTCGACTCTTTCGGAACTGAAGTTCGTCTGCATCTCTCCCTCTGCCCAGAGCTCAAAGGATTGATTTTGCTAACTTGCTTTACTCTCTAGGAGCGCATTCCGGGTCCAGGAGTAAGAAATGGGCATCACTCTGCTCCCCGATCTGACGCGTTCTGATTCGGTATTAACTCGGCAGGCGGGGCTGACCGAGAGATATTGTCCTGGGGGCAATGGGCACCTTCCTGCCCGGATGGCTACGCATTGTTGACATCGTCTTTGGAGTACTGGCGTTTGTTCTTTCCGTGATCGTACTCGCTTCGCCTGGCGTTGCCGTGGCGACCCTGGTCATTTTTCTCTATTTCGCCCTGTTTGTTCGTGGGATCGCGGCCCTGACGATGGCAGGAGCAGGTAAGATGTTCCCTACGAGATTGAGAGCGGGCTCGGGGATCGTTGGAGTATTGAGCATCCTTCTCGCGGTCATCTTTCTAGCCTTTCCTGCGTTGGCGATTGGTACGTTGATCTTTCTGTTGTCCATCGGACTGCTCTTCGTTGGGATAGAAGCCATAGCAGCAGGGGTAGTCGGGCGAGAGATCGTGCCCGTGATCGGGTCCGTTCAGAGCAAGATCTGATCACCGCATCTCAATCAAATCTCGAACTGTAAACCCGAGAGGACTTTCTCACATTGTTCCTGCAGGGCTCGTCCGTTGCCTATCGGACTCTTGTGTGGGGTCGAGTATGTTTCGTTTGAATCTTGAAAAGAATCGAGCCAGTAGTATTCCATAGGCCAAGTAGGCTGCTAGTCCGATTATTACTGAGATGGTGTCGTATAGGAGGCCAAACTCGGAGCCGAAACTGGGCAGGCTGAGAAATATCCAGAGGATCATACCGAAAACGATTCCACGGGTCCGAAGACTGCGACTCTTCAGGTAACGATCATGTACTCTCGCGAAGACTAGTCCTAGAATAGCGCCGCCGATGACTCCAGAAAGAAACACGTCTACGGCTAGAACGTAAATTGTGGTAGCTGCCAGACTTTCAATCGCGCTCGTGGGCGCTAACGGGGTCCCTTCGAAAGTCGTCCCGATAACGTCGTAGTTCTGAGCAAGTAGAAAATTCCCGAAAGCTGCGATACTTCCAGAGATTATTCCGGCAGCGATGCCTGCTCTCGCCGCTTCGAATGCTGCAATGATCAGAATTATTCCGATCGCTGCCAGTACCAGACCCGGTGTGATGCTGTTTACTGCAAAGAAGATTGCTGATAGTCCGGCTAGATTTATTCCAATGTAGATGAACCGTTCATTCCAGCTCGTATGCGTCACGTCCTTCATCAGAATTTTCCTGTACCTGACGAGGGTGCTTGCGAGAATGATGAAGCCTATCACCCCGACGAAGAAATCCGTAGTTAGACTCGACTGATAATCGCCGAATGTCAAGAGTAGTCCCACTTCGTCTCCGATGAGGCCCGCGCCGAGACCGAAGACTATCGCGTATGTTCTGAGTAGTCTTGGCCTGTTGAAGGCTATGCCGAGCCAGCCTGCAAGCGTAATCATTCCCAGTCCGTACCAGAAATGGTGAAAGTGGATACTCCCTTGCGCGACGACCACGGTTGGGTTCAGAACTGCGAAAACGCGTGCTCCAAAGAAGGCCGTCATGAAAGCAAGAGTTCCTAGAAAGGAGAGGCCGCGGCGGTTGATGCTCAACGGAGCAAATATCGACAACTGCCTTCTTACGAAGCCCATCGTCGTCCTATAGGCCTCGTCTTTAGCGAGTTATTTAGTAGAAGCTTAGATTTTCGGAAATTCCCTCGGCTCGTGGAAGCGAGGTTTCCTAGCCAGCCGCACCCGGACCCGGCTTGGACATTAAGAAATCTATTCTGATCACAGCTTTTCTACGACGATGTTTCCGCACTCTCTGCAGAGAAAGCATCGCCCGCCCCATCGGAAGGTTATCTCGTGAGTCGTGACCCTGCTGCACGTCCAGCACCAGACCTGTAACAGCCGGGCATAGAAGTCGGGATACTTCTGCAAAGGCAGAGAAGTCGAATAGCATAATTAGCTATCTTGAGGAGAGCCGAGTGAAAGAGACGGTTGAGTCTCTAGGGGTGAACGGCTATTCATTGGAGAATTCGTTGCAAGTCCTACTAGACGTTCTCTCTAGAATAGATCTACTCTGCTAGTAGAACACCTTTGCTCCGTAGAATAGTCCTACAATGCCTACATCGATGATACTTATCGTTCCGCTCCCAGTCAGGTCCGCTGCTGGCGTGTATCTTGTACTGCCAGGTGAAGACCCGTACGCTAAAGCTACTACTGAGAAGTCGACGAGACCCACAGTACCAGCACCGGTTATGGCGAGTTGTCGAGTTACCATGACTGAAGCAGACCAGACGCCACTAAAGAGACTGAGTGTTACGTCTGCCGAGAGAGGATACTGACCCGCAGCCACATTCAACAGGAACCTAGCATGATTATTGGCAACCTGAACGTTTGTAATGGTGTAGGTCTTCGAGAACAGTACTGTGCCACTGCTGCTGTTCGTGGCCATGACAGAGACGGTTCCTGAAACGGCTCCTGAGTTGATTGTCAGGCTACCACTCGTTGTCACGGTAATCCCTAGAAAGGTCACATTGCTACTAACAGGCGGATCAGTGCTTGTCACGGTCACAGTTGCCATTGTGGAGTGTGAGTCTGTTCCGTCATAGTAACAGCCGCTACAGACGAACGTTCCCGTGATGGTCGCGGAGTAGGTTCCTGGAGCTGTCGCGGCGAATGTGCATGAAACTGTCGATGTGCCGCCGGCGGACAGGGCGACGCTTGAGGGGCATGACGCCGTGAGTCCAGATGGGGCTGCTACCGAGAGGCTCACAGGTCCGGACAGGCTGGAGAGGCTGGTCAAACTGACGGTGCTATTCCCGGATGAACCGGCAGTGAATGAGACAGAGGACGCGGAGATGCTGTAGTCCATCACGATGACTGGTAGAATGATCGAATAGCTCAAGGAGCCGCTGGTCCCTGATATCGTAACTGTGTAGGACCCCGCGGGACCGTAAGCGCCACACGTTGGGTACTGGTATGCTGAACCACCGGATGGGACGTACACGGTCGCTGTGTTGGTCAGTGTGTAAGTGAACCAGCAAGCGACAGCCGTAGAGGAAGGAGTTGCCACAAGGTTCACGTTACCAGAAAAGCCATTCACACTGTCAACATCAATGATAGTCTGCCTCTCAGAGGCTAGAGGAATGGCCTGGGAAGTCGGGTTCTCAGAGATCGTAAACTCAGAGGATGAGACCGAGAGAGTTACTGTTGTAGAATGGTTGAGACTTCCGCTGGTTCCTGAGATCGTGATTGTGTAGGTCACGGTCGCGATTGTGGATGCTGTCGATAGGGTCAAGGTGGAGGTCCCAGTTCCGCCGGACGCGAGACTCACGCTCGTTGGGTTCAACGAGGCAGATGGTCCGCTCGGCGAGACTGTGGCCACGAGTTTCACTGTGTTGGCGAATCCTGCCAGACTCGTCAGGCTGATAGTGGATGTTGCTGAGGACCCAGGTGTTACGGCCAGACCATTGGGATTCGCTGAGACGAAAAAGTCGGGCTGTGAAGGCTGCGATACCCTTACCGAGACTGTCACTGAGTGCGAGTCAGTACCGTCGTAGTAGCAGCCGCTGCAGACAAAGCTTCCTGTTATTGTGACGTTGTAGCTTCCTGGAATGGTGGAGCTGTATGAACATGAGACTGTCGTTGTGCTCCCAGATGCGAGGTTCACACTAGATGGACATGAGACTGTGACCGCCGAGGATGTGGAGACGCTAAGACTTACGGGCCCCGAGAGACCTGCGAGGCTAGCTAAGCTGAGGGCACCGTTTCCGGAAGGAGCTGTGAACGTGACGGATGATCCGGAGATGCTGAAGTCCAGGATCGTGACCGGGAGAGTGATTGAGTGACTGAGCAATCCGCTGGTTGCGGAGAACGTCACGCTGTAGCTTCCTGCCGCACCATAGGCTCCACAAGTTGGATACTGGTATGCTGAACCGTTGGGCGGGATGTAGAGAGTCGCGGTGCTGGTCAGAGTGTAGGTGAACCAGCAGGCTATCGCATTAGACGATGGCGTCGCCACCAGATTCACATTGCCGGAAAACCCATTGACACTGTCAAGGTCAAGGACGGTCTGCTGTTCTGAACCGAGGGGAATCGCCTGGGAGGTCGGACTCTCGGAAATGGTAAAGTCCTGGTTGACAACGTTCACAGTTACTATGATCGAGTGTGTTCGGGATCCGCTGGTGCCTGTTACAGTAACATTGTAGGGGCCTACGGGCGTTGAGCTCATCGTAGTAATCGTCAGTACGGATGTCGCTGTGCCTCCGGACGCCAAATTGACACTCACCGGATTGATTGAAGCTGTAAGACCCGCCGGGGCTGATGGCGAGAGAGAGACGCTGCCAGAGAAGCTGTTGAAACTAGTTGATGTGAGTGTTGAACTGGTTGACGAGCCGGTCATGATTGTTAGACTGGATGGACTGGCTGAGATGTAGAAGTCTGGGACTGAAGGTCCGATCACCGTCACGCTGGTCGATATGGAGTTCGAGTCTATCCCATCGTAGTAGCAATCGATGCAGACGAAAGCGCCAGTTACTGTGAAACTGTAAGTGCCCGCTGTAGGAGAATACAGAGAGCAGGTTACAGTTGAAGGATTATTCGCGGTTAGGATTACGCTTTCCGGGCATGAAGATAGGAGAGATGGCGGGGAGGTTTCTGTGAGATCTATTTTGCCTGAGAAGCCAGAGAGACTTGTTACGTTGATGGACTCAGTTTTGGAAGTGCCAGCATTGAGGGATATTGAGGAAGGACCCGACATCGTGAAGTCTGTGATAGTTATGTTGAGAAGGAGTGTGTGACTTAGGGAGCCGCTGATCCCCGTAATCTTGACACTGTAGGCTCCAGCTGGACGGGCGGCACTGCATGTTAGATATTGATATGCAGGCCCGTAAGAGGGAGGATAGTAAGAGTAGTAGCGTACAACCGGAACTGCAACTGTCACCGTGTTCGTCATGGTAGTGAACCAGCAGTGAAGGGCAGTCGAGGAGGGTGTTGCGACCAGCGTTACATTGCCGGAAAACCCGTTAATGCTCGTCACCGTAACCGTGGTCTGTCTCTCTGACCCAACCGGAATCGCAATGGAGCCGGCGCTCTCGGTGATGGAAAAGTCGGCCGTCCCTGAATTGACAATGACCGTCAGGGTTGTGGACGCATCCACGGTGCCACCTGTTGCGCTGACGGTAACGTAGTTCCCACCATTTGGCGTCGAGGCTTGGCTGATTATAGAGAGAGTTGCATTTGTCGAGCTCCCACCTGACAATGTGACCGTTGATGGTATGATCTGAGCAGAGAGCCCCCCGTACTCTACAGTTACAGAGAGGTTTACCGTTCCCGAGAAATTTGCCTGGCTTTGAAGCCGGATCGTGGAGTTGGCAGATTGGCCGGCCACGAGGGCGATTGCGGAAGGATTAGTGGATATGGTGAAGTACGGGTATGTTGGGGATGGCGGCGGCTGCGAGGGAGAATTGTTTGCTTGCATCCAGTCGAAATTGTTGTTTGTCTCCCACGAGGCCAGAGCCTGGATATTGATTAGATTGGTGTTTCCTGGAGTCGTATCCGGCTCGGTGTATGACCCGACGAGATAACCGTCAAAGTATCCGTAAAGCGTTCCGCGGATCATGTCCAACTGGAGGACATGCCAAACGTTGAGCTGCTTAGCATAACTGGCAAAACTGGCTACGTTATGGCCATCCATGCCGATCCAGAACTTTCCGTAGTAGCCGTCCGCCATCCAGTCGTAAGAGTGCCCGACAGTACCAACAGCGACTTGCAATGACCCCACGTAGCCGGACACGTTTCCAGAGCTTCCAATCCACTCAACGCGCGTGGAAGCGCTCCAGTCAGAAACATTGGCGGGTATGTTGCTATAGCCCGCTCCCGCACCGACATGGCCATCGTTCAAGAGTGTAAGTATCGAGTTACCCATGGTGTAGTAGGGCGCAGGCGCGATTGACTCTGTAGTCCAACCTGCGGCCTGGAGCTGACTGATCGATCCGTAGTTGAAATCGTCACGGAAGGTCCAGGGCGAAGAACCTGTTGCTTTGGCTGGGGGAATACTCAGGTTGGGAATTGCTACTAGGGCCGCGAGAATAATCAAAAGGATAGGAGGGAGCTTCAGGCTCAAGATTCTCTCATCCCTCCAAGAGCGGACTTGAAGGAACTCTTTGGATTCCCTTAAGAATCCTGAGTGGCTCCAAGATATCTCACAATAAGGAGCGAGCCTCATCGTTAGGGATTAAAGCTTATCTCTCATCCAGGCGACGCGGGATATCTCGAGACATAGAAATCTGGAAAAAAGTCCATTCCGCTCTCACTTTGACCTGAAATTGCTTCTACATGAGAAGTCGCCTCGAAATCCAGCCGTCCGGGATGGACTGTGAGCGATGAAAGCTTAAGGGTCAGATAGCCGCAACTCGCCAGGCGAGAGCATTGTCTGAATCCACTTCTCAAACTAGCCTTGCCGTGAAGTGTCAGAGCTGCAACACGGCTATGGCTGACATGGGCGACATCCCATTCCGGACCGGAGGAACCAGCGGAGCCGCTCACCTCCTTTTTGGAAACTGGGCGGAGCTCGGAGAAGATGTCCTCCACCTGGACGCGTTCCTCTGTCAGAACTGTGGAAGGGTTCAGCTCTTCGCAGACTCGCAGACCAGAGATTCACTCAACCGCTGAGTATCGTCGGTTGGGGCCTAGCCCGCAGCCTCGACCGGTCTTGATAGTGACAATATCACCTACTCGACCTGAGTTTGGCTAACCCCAGAACGAATGTCGCGCAGAAGATTCCTAGAAAAACACCTCCGATGACATCACTGGGGAAGTGTAGCCCGAGAATGATCATCGAGACGCCGGTGGCACCTGCGAGCAGAACGAAGGGAATACGCCAGGAAGGATATCGAGACCATATCACTGTGGCGACTGTAAACGCGTTTGTTGTATGTCCTGAAGGGAATCCGGGATTTGTGGGGATTTCACCGCGGGGTGTTATTCCGAGCGAAGGTACCTGAGATGGTCTTGGAAGGTTGAAAGCCGCTTTCAAGATGTCCGTTAGAGCCATTGCGGAAACCATCGCCACAGCCAGTATCAATGAGCTTGTCCATTCATTGCTGTCCCTGCGGAAGACGTAGAGCCAGAAGACCAGCGGGACCCAGATGATATCGCCTAACGTTGCTATCCCGAAGATTAGAGGGACAAAGATGTCACTAGATATGGAATGGTAGAAGGCAAGGGCGAAGTATGTGTCTACTGGAGTTCCGAGTATTCGCAGACCGAGCAGTGCAAGGACGAACCCTATAATGCAGATCATGACGGTCCGGTGTGAGGCTCTCAGGCTCTTGGCCCACGATCTCAGGTCGAGCCCTGCCCTTCCTAGTAGAGACATCAAAAGGGGCCTCGTTGATCAGTTGCTATTATGTGAATGGACTGGTACACGCTCGACGGCCTGACTATTATCGTCGTCTTAGAATTGACTCGGAACCAGAATCCAATCCGAGCAAAGCTCTCGCAAAGAATCAGAGACATATCCGAGTCGGAATAGCAAGCGACCCAGAATTAGAAGCGCCTTCACTATTTGTGACCTTACGGGCAGTAACCAAACCTTAGCCTCTCTGAGGAACTTCGACAGGTCAGCGACTTTTGTCTTGAGACTTGCGCTTCTTCCGCTTGTACCGTTTGCCCAGCTCGGCCAATTCACTATACCAAGGACGCTCCGTATACAAGCCCAGAATGCCTCCACCTTCCGGATTGGGAAATGTGATGGGCCGTTTCTCCCACTTCCGCTGATTCTTCCTTTGGTTCTGCAAGATATAGGCCACGATGAGGAAAGCCAATAGTCCTATAGTCGTAAGGATAGGCCAGCCGCTCTCCACATTGATGTTGTAAACGAGACCAAGGAAACCAGCTGCAAAAACGGCTAGGAAGAGAGAAGCGATGAGATCGCCTACCGCGACCCGCAAACGCCCTTCATCCAATCCCTATTACGGCTTCGGTCGATAAAGAACCTTCCGGATTTACATGTGAAGATAAGGGACGACCTATTCAGCCCTAATGCTGTTCTGTGGACGTGGTCCATGAGCCCTGGTTGATAGCTGGACCCTGAAGGTGTAGAACCACAAATCCAGTATTCAGCGCTATGGTCATAGATCCGGCTGAGGTCAGATTGATTCGCCATTCGATGTCCCAGTAAATTGCGTTCGAGGGTCTGTCGAGCTGCCAAATTGCTGATTTAGTCGAGGCTATCGGCCCGGACTGGCTGGTGTAGTCTGAGTAGAATTGGCCCGTGAGATTGCAGATCCCAGTACAGGTCAGTGTCGCACTCGTAACGCTGGGATCCTGCAAGTTACGCGAGGTGCTACTGGTTCCAAGAATGTTCGGCGTGTAGAATAGGAAAGCAACTATTCCTCCAACTAGAACCAGGACAAATAGGACGACGGCGGCTACGACACTAATCGGAGTGTGGCTGTCCTCGTGTTGTTGATAGGGGTAAGGAGGAGCGGCCATAACCGGAAAACGAGTCATCCGGCTAATAAGCAAGGATAAAGCGACTATCTCCGACCTTCGACGGCTCTTCGAAGTATGCTGATCAGGGTCTATGTGACTACGAACGCGAAACAACGGCGCGTAGTCAGGGTCAGTGAGGACTATCTTGAAGTCTGGGTCGACGAGACAGCGGTGGGTGGCCGAGCGAATAAGAGACTCGTGGAGATTCTGGCCGAACACTTCAAGGTCTCAAAATCGAGAATCATCATCCTAAGAGGAACAAGATCAAGAGACAAGTTCGTCCAAGTAATTCTCGAACATACTCCAGGCTTGCCGTCGCGTGGATAGTGGATTTCTCATCGGCGCTGGTTTATTTCTGTCTCCCGAAATGATATTCATGAAGGCTCGAATCTCTTTTGGCCGGAAACGAACTCGGTCTGGATTTTGATAATCGTTTTCCAGCTGTCCCTGACGAGGGAGCTAAGGAACGAACTGAGAAAGCGGCCGACAAGCGGGCACAACCACCTCTCCCGATCTTCTCGATCCTCGACTCGATAGACTTCTCGGAACATTTCCTAATCATCGGCGACGTCGGAACGGGAAAGAGCACTGTAACTCCAATTCACGAATTCGAATTGTCCAAGGGGAGGAGGGAGATCGTCATCCGCGAGCCATCGAGGGCTGCGTGCAACGCTCTCTACTATTCACTCCAAGCGCTCTATCCAGAACTCGAAACTGAGCTTGCAGTCATTACGAAGGACACTCAGATCAATGTTGGTGGCAGGATCAAGATAGTCACTGACGGAGTCCTGCTGAGAATGCTGGCCGAGAACTCGATCGCTTACTCTTCAATCTACTTTGACGAGAGCCACCAGATGTCTTCCCAGCTTGAACTGTGCATGTCGCTTGCGAAGAAGGAGGAAGACACTGCAAAGAATCTGTTCCGGGTCATGAGCGCCACCATCGACCCGAAAGAATTCCTTTCCTTCCTAGGCATTTCAAACCTCTACCGGATGAGCGGGCGCAGATACCCCGTCAAGCTCGAAGTGGAGCTCGTCAACGATCTTAATGCAATGTTCAGGATTCTAGACCGATATCTCTACTCGCAGCCCCGCGACGAGTCCTGGCTAGTCTTTCTCCCAACCAGGCGCCTGGTCGAAAAATACGCCGACAGCTATCGGGGCGTCTATATCCACGGAGGCCTTGAAGGCTCCGAAGTCAACAAGATACAGCGCCGAGCCGAGACCGACAAGAATCTGAGAATCTTCGCAACAAACGTAATCGCCAGCTCAGTCAACATCTACGTTGACAACGTGTTGATTTTTGATGACGTGATCGACAGCAAGGACAACCTAGGCCAAAAGACACTCCACTACACGAGTATAGACAACAATACTCTGCTGCAGATGATGGGCAGAATCGGCCGGTTCAAACCAGGCCGGGCGGTCATCCTGACTGACTCGCCGCTTCCAAAGAAGATCGATCCGATACCAGTGCGCAAAGCTCTCGAAACAGAGACCCCGTTTGATTTAGTACTACTGATGTCCAAGTACGGCCTCAAACTCTCAGAACTAGAATTCATGTCAAAAGTCGACCACCGCGAGGTCGCCTTCGCAGAAAACTGGCTGGTTGAGATCGGCGCGATCGACGGGCGCACTCGCAAAACCACTTGGAAGGGACTTTTGATGAGCGAGATCCCCTACGAGCCAGACTTTGCACATATGATCGCCAGCGCCCTAATCTCCCAAGACTACGACATCGCAGGATTCCTCCTAGCCAGCGGCTCTTTCGGCGACTCGCTAAACCACGCCTACAAATCAGACGCGGAAGGCAACGCCCGCCGCTTCCTTTACGGCTTCGACAGAACAAACGAACTCAACATCAAAGCACACCTCCTCAAAAGCTACGCAGAAGACAACAACGGCTCATTCATCTCAAAGATGGAGGCAAATGGTCTCTTCCCCGCATATGTTGAGGAAGCGTGGAAGAACCATGAAGCAGCTAGAGAAGCGCTCAACGACCTGCTCCGCGAGTCAAAGAAGCAACCTATACCAAAGGAAGTCGTGGTAGACGCTGATGTTAGTAAGCTGAAGCTATACCTTGAAAAATGCTTGTCGTTCGAAAGATTCGGCCCACACGAGAGAAAAGGCCACGAATTCAAGGAAATGAGCATCGAAGGACACTTCTATGCAAGAACTCTGACGATAAACTACAAGCGCATATTGTTCGACATAGTTGCGTTAGATTCTCCGGGCAAACGTCGCCATCAAACTAGGCGAAGAAAGGTCGGAATTAGCTGGCGAGACTGAGAAATGCCTACGTAGCCTGGATGTCGAGAGACCGAAAGAACTTTGAAGCAGGGCAAGTCCCCTCAATCCGCTATGACCGAAAAGAAGAAGGAAGACGAAAAGAACTCCGCCAAATTGTTACCATTCGTTGAGCCTCAACTATTCGTTGCCGTCGAAGAGGCGAATCGCAGACTCAAAGAGATAATGAAGGTTACGCGCCCGACAGAAAGGTTGTACAAGTCTATCCAAAGAATAACAGAAGTCAACGAAATGATGCTGAGGCGTCAAGACCAGTTGACGAAGCTGTTCGAACCATCCGATAATGTAAGGAAGTATATTGAAAGAATCAAGCAACTAGTCGAGCAGATCACTCGAACAAAGCTGACTGAGTTATCCGCAATATCGAGAACCATCATCCCCCAACTTGAGATCGAAGTCTCCGGCTATGTCGAGACATTTGAACGAGCACTAGCAGAGAAAGAGAAAGAGATAGAGGCTCTGAAGGCAGAGCTTGAAGCGCTGAAGTCGAAAACGAAGAATTAGCATGTAGTTTGATAGGGAGGGACTTATCCTTCCCAATGCAGGAATGAGGCTCGACATCGAACTGTTGCCGGTGAGAGCACCGGAACTACCTATGTAGCCGCGTGGCGACGTGAAGTTGGTGTAGTTGAGATGTGGCAGTACTACGATGCTGACGGTCACGAGGAATCTGTCAAAGAGCACTATCAGAGCGCCTCCTACTAGAGCTAGTATCGAAGGAATGTTCGGGTACTCGACGGCTGTTTTCGACGACATTCTTGATCTCTCTCCTCCAGCCCTACCGTGTGTCGAAGATGGCGGAAATACGTTGGGTGAAACGATCTTGATACAACCACCCAGATAGCCGGACGATCAGAGAAATCCGCTCCAGCCGGTCTACTATGTGACTTAGAACACTGTTCCAGAACTCACTTCACAGAAATGCTTTGGAAAGTGTCTCGGAGGCCTGGAACATGGCGATGACGGCGCGCTTAG
>Ga0209804_1001643_pt1 | contig 14322 bp, 8 predicted proteins | sample GraSoiAngelo_139_FD_185896 | JGI IMG/M metagenome (GOLD analysis project Ga0209804, IMG submission 185896) | Grasslands soil microbial communities from the Angelo Coastal Reserve, California, USA - 14_0929_12_20cm (SPAdes) (version 2) | ecosystem: Environmental > Terrestrial > Soil > Grasslands ... | reverse complement strand
CGAGGTCGGGATACTGCGACGTGAACTGGCTGTAAAACTGCCGGTAACGCAGCGAATAATAATACTCCACACCCGTGTCGGTCGTGTAATTGATCGTGTAAGCGTGATAACTCCACGCGCCGCCGAGGCTCTTCGCCTGACGCAATGCGGGCACAAACGTGGAGATGTTACTCTGGATCTGGCTCGGCGTCCCCGGTGGATTGCCCACGGCGATGCTGCCGATGCACGGCTTGAATCCCGCCGCCGCAATCAACGGCGATAGGTTGGTCCAAAACGTGGTGAACCACTGCGCCGCCTGGAGCGATTGCCACGTCGGCGTGCTGTCGCCCTCGTTCGGGCCTTCGAGATAATCGATCAACGCGCGATCGGACGCCGACAACGCCTTTAACGGTGGCTGCAGGACGGTCGTCCAGAAATTCGTCGCGCTGACCGCGGGATCATCCGTGATCGGGTAGCTCTTGGGCGTGTAAATACGGAGCACGATCTGGCCGGTTGGCGTGCCGGCCTTGTACGCCCGCGCGGCCTGCAACATGCCGGAGCCGAGATCAAGAATTTTCAACACGCGCGGATGCCCGGCGACGATGTTCGACACACCGATGGTGTAGGAATTGATGAGGTGCGCGCTGAGTTTCCCGGGGCTGAGTGTTTGAGCGATAACGCCACTCGGAACGAGAGCCAAAAGCCCTGTGATCATTGCGATTCTTCCTACTGCTCTCATCAAGTGTTCCGTCGTAGATTACACAACTCTCAATCTGTCGCGATGAAATTCTCAATGAGAAGCATGCCGCTGTAGAAGCGGCTTGAACCTTTTGAACAAATGACGATTCTTTACTCATGCCTAAAAGGGCTAATGTGTTAGGTGATATCCGTGCCGAACATGACCAAGAGATGCTCGAACTCGCGTTTTATGAGACTCCAGATTATCGCACACTAATTGAATCGACGGATCGACCTCTCGTAGTTGGGCGCCGAGGGACGGGAAAAAGTGCTTTGTGCTATCAGCTCAAAAAATACTGGCAGAAAGGCAGCAACACTACGGCCATTGAAATCATTCCTGAAGAAGACCAAGTCATTGGATTGCGCGCCCTTTTTCAGGTTTTTGGGAACAAGTACAACCACATCAAAGCAGGTGCTCGAATCGCGTGGAAATATGCCGTTCTCCTTGAGGTTGCAATCCGGCTACTTGAGTCGCACAGGCTTTCTCGAAATGATTTCAACGCTCTCGTAGATCACCACACGCAAAAATGGAGACGGTTGGGAAAAACCATCGCAAGTCGGGTAAGGACGCTGCTGACGGAAAAGATTCAACTTGGCGGCTCGCCGGAAACTATCATTGCAGGTCTCGCGCAGTCTCTGCAGCTGTCAGACCTGCAGAACGACCTCACACAGATGGTAGCTAAGAGTCGAACGTCCTTCATTTTACTGATCGATCAATTAGACGAAGGCTTCGACCCCGATGAGCTTGGTGTCGGACTTGTTGGAGGATTTGTTCACGCGGCAGTTGATGTCAATTCGCAGGTTCCCGGAATTCAGGCTTACATTTTTCTGCGCGACAACATCTTCAAAGCGTTGGCCCAACTCGATCCTGACTATTCGAAGAATATCGAGGGAAGATTTCTTCGTTTGCATTGGGACGAACATCAACTTTTCGACTTAGTGTGCGCTCGCCTCAGAGTAGCTTTTCATTTGGATGCCGACGGAAACCGCAAGATTTGGAACAGGTGCACAGCCGATGATCTTCAGGAATCTTCGGGCTTCGAGAAATGCTTGCGTCTTACACTATGGCGCCCACGAGATGTGCTCTCACTCCTTAACGAAGCGTTTTACATAGCACAGAAGCAAGGAAGACAGACACTGATATTACAGGATATTGAATCAACCGCTCGAGAAATCTCAAACACACGGTTAGACGACCTTTTCAAGGAATATGTGGTTATAATACCTGTATTGAAACCGATGACGTCCGCGTTCCGGAAAGGCAATCCTGAGATTACTTACAAGGAAGCGACCGAGCGGCTTGAGTATTTATTCAATGACAGCGCAGTAGTTGGCGCTTATCAGCGTGAGTTCGCAATTCTTGAAAGCCCACAGGAAGGCATTAGGACCCTCTACAGCGTCGGTTTCCTGGGAATCAAAGACTCCGCGAGCAGCGCATTTGTATTTTGCCACGATGGCCGACGCCCGGCCAAGGAGTTCCAGCCTCAAGACAAGCTCCTAATTCACCCATGCTATTGGATGGCCATGGATCTGACAAAAACTACCTTGGATGCGGAAGAAGCTGCCGAGATTCATGATGAGTATGAAGTCGAAATTTTCTCTGAAGCACCAGAAATACGCGATCGGCGTATCAGCCAGCTACACGGCAAACTAGACAAGATTCCCATCGGAAATGAGGGTGCAATTGAGTTCGAAGAATGGTGCCTACGAGCTGTTCGCATATGCTTTTCTGGACCGCTCCGCAACGTAGAACTTCATCCGAACAAGGATGCGCCTCAACGTCGCGATGTGGTTGCGTCAAACCAAGGTGAAAAGGGTGCTTGGAGGCGCGTACTCGACGATTACAAATGCCGGCAAGTTATATTCGAGGTCAAGAATAAGCTCGGAATTGAACCTGACGAATATCGACAAATGCACTCATACCTCCACGATGACTACGGCCGATTAGGGTTCATCATTACGCGAGACAAAAAGCCAGAGCTGTATACTGGCCCTGAACTTGAATGGACACGAGAGCTTTTCAATAAACATCGAATCGTCGTCATCAAACTAACGGCGACAATCTTTTGTTCGCTTTTGTCGAAGCTACGAGGTAGCCGCAGGCCAGACCCTTGCGAACATGCGATAAACAAACTCCTCGACACCTACACGAGACTTTACTTGAGTGGAGCAAAGCTCGCGAAGCCAAGCTAATTCAGTCTATCGACTGATGTTGCCGAACAACAGGGGCGCAAAGTCCGCCAGATACCTGCGCCACGCCGCCAGCTCTGGTTGCCTTCGGTTTCACGGAAGTCGTAACGAACGCCGTTCTTCTTCAGCACTTCGACAAACTGGCGGCTGTTCTCAATCAAAAGTTCATCTTTTAAATTTCTCTCATCATGCTTCGCGCCACTCACGGCCCAACCCTAACGACTTGCCCCGGTTTGAACGTCGCGAGCAGCGCAAGTACCTTTGGCATCAAGGGCAGAGTCTTATGAAGCTGAATCCCGTCCGCCTCCAACACCACCACCGCGACGCGAAACTGTGTCGTGTTTTGTTGAAAAGCGAGGTTGCGATCTCCGGTCAGGAACACGTCGAACTGATTCTGTTCAGCCAGATCCAACAGTCGTCCGTTTTTGATCCCGCTCCATCCCATCCGCTGCACAGAAGTTGCGTAGTGTCCGGTCAGAGCGCGGCCCAACCGCCAGTTCAGGCATTCGTCAATGAGGACGCGCATCGCCCACGGCCTCGAGCATCTTCAGTTTCGCCGCCTCGATCACCGCAATCACCTGTTCGCGCTTCACGGAAGGGAAACCGTCCAGGAAATCCTCAATCGATTCGCCGCCTTCCAGATAATCAATGAGGTTTTGCAACGGCACGCGCGTGCCGACAAACACCGGCGTTCCGCCCATGATCTCCGGATCGGAGTGAACAATGCCCTTCAACTGCTCAATTGTCATTGCCGCCATCATAGCACATCTGGACCGCCTTGCCAGAACTGGTTTCGCGCGCGACGTCGCTCATCGGTCAGTTTGAACTGTTGAACAACAACGGCGCAAAGTCCGCCAGATAGCGCCGCCAGACGGGCCAGCTATGGTTGCCCTCCGTCTCGCGAAATTCAGAGCGGATGCCGTGCTTCTTCAGCACTTCGACAAACTGGCGGCTGTTCTCCATCAGTCGGTCATCTTTGCCGCAGGCAATCCACAGCAGTTTGAGTTTTTTGTTTGTCGCCTGCGGACTCTCCAGCGCTTTGCCGACCGCATTTTCTGGGTCGCGAACGAACGAGCTGAATCCGCCCACCCAATCGAACAGTTCGAGGTGGTTCAGGCCGATGGTGAGCGATTGGCCGCCGCCCATTGAGAGGCCGGCAATCGCCCGGCCCGCGGCCTCCTTGCGCGCGCGATAGTTCGCCTCGACCAACGGGAGCACGTCCTCCAGCAAATCGCGCTCGAAATCGGTGATGTTGCGCGAAATCATGTTCGTGCTCGGCATGCCGGTGAATTGCGGCGAATACGCATGGCCGTCGGTCATGACGACGATCATCGGCTTCGCTTTGGAGGCGGCGATGAGGTTGTCGAGAATCCACTGCGCGTGGCCGAACGCCGTCCAAGTCGCGTCGTTGTCGCCGGAGCCGTGCAGGAGATAGAGCACTGGATAACGACGCGTGCCGTGGTCGTAGTCCGGCGGCGTATAAACGCGCAAGTGCCGCAGGCGTCCGAGAGCTTTCGACTGGTAATCGTGCAGGCGAACCGCGCCGTGCGGCACATCCTGAAATTCCCAGACGCGCGGCGGGTTGCCAGGAATTTCGAGAATGCTCGTGGTCGGTGAGCGCATCGGCTTCACGCCGGGATTCATCGGGTCGAGCGCGCGAAAGCCATCAATGGAAAAACTGTAGCCATAAACGTCCGGTTCGAGCGGACCGACGGTGACACTCCAAACGTCGTTGTCGCCCTTCGTCATTGTTTTCGCGCCGCCCGGCCATTCGCCGGACACGGTGACCTCACTTGCCTTGGGCGCACGCACACGAAACGTGACGGTGCGGTCGGCGTGAACTTCGGGCGAATTCGGCGGCGGTGTGAACGCGGGACGATTTGTGGACGGCGCTTGAGCGAATGCGCTGAATTGGAGGAGACAAACAGATAGGCTGAAGCAAAAGGGGAGTTGCATGTTCATAGTTACCTTTCGGATTGGTCTGGTGCTTATGCCCCGATTTTCTCCAAAAGCCAACTACGATGTTGGGCTTGGTATTTCCGAAAGGAATGGGGAGCGCGCCCGCCTCGGGCGCTGTTCGGCGCGCCCCCGCGCCGAACTCTGCACCGTCCGGACGAACCATTCGGTTGGGCTTCACGGGCCGGAATGCCAACGGCGAGGGCGCCGTTGGCAGCGCCCGAGGCGGGCGCGCTCCCCGAATCCGATTGAGCCGCACAGCCCGGTCCTCAAAGCTGTCTTTCGTTGTTGGGTTTTGTCGTCCGCGCACACTCACATTGATCGCGGGAATTTCGCTCGTCCTCGTTCTCGTCAGTTTCAAGGCTCTTTCGAGGACGAGGAGGAGGACGAGGACGAACCCCACGCAGGCGGCGCTTCTGATTGTTTAGTACTAGTAGATACCTGAGCGGGTAAAAAATCCATTCCCGTTCACGGGATTTCGGAGAAGTTAAAGACCGTGTATGGACTCATGTCGGGCGGTCCGGGAGCAACGAGGAATTCCGGTTTGTCCGACAATTTCATGATGGTCGAGCCGAAGGTGAACGTGGCGGACTTTTCTTTTACAGGACGGCAGATCGGGTGTTCCCTGGAATCGTGCGAGCGGAGCGTTGATTCGATCGAACTGACATCAATCCCATTCTGAAGGTTCTTGAGGCGGTTTTCCAGAGACTGAAAGCGAATCTCGCTGTTGCCTTTGACTGCTTTTGCGGAGTCGATCTTCTTGAGAGCATCGGCGTATTCAGCGTCGTAATCGTCGTTCGCCAAAGGATGGTTCGTATGGTAAACGACGGACGTGTCCGAAGTCGGCGTAAAGGGAACGACCTTCCCCGCCGAGCATTCGAAGTCGCACACACGGTCGCCTCCACCGAGAATGTAGTTCTGGCCGGAAGCGTGTTTAACCTGCTTCAGGAATTTGATCGCATCGTTCAGCGTCGTTCTTTGGAGAGTTCCGCGGATGATGCAGGCCACTGGCAGCCCATCGCGGCCGTGTCGCAGTTGGGACAGAGTGTTAGCGCAGATGCCAATCGAGCGGCTGTTCATGCCGTTGGCGGCGATGAATCCGGCAAACGTGAAAACGAACTGCTCCGGCCGACGGCCTTCCGCCTTGATGTGCAGCACCGTTTGAAATCCGTCGCGAAAGCTCTCCAAATCCATGTTTTGAGCGATGTAAGCCGGATTGGACCCTTTTTTCGCGACGCCCAACCCGCTGCAATGCTCGGCCGCGGTTTCGCGCCGGACGGCCTTGGCGTTGACCCATATTTCGTCCAGAAGCTGAAAGGCCAGGATCGTGTCGAAAGGCATTTTCGATCCGTCGGCAATTCCCCGGATTTCCTCCAATAGATCCGGGGTCCACCTTCTGATCGCAGGCACGTAGTCGGTTTGTTTAAGAAAAGCGGAAATGAACCGGTCGCCATCGACGTTGAAAGTCTCCGCCAGATTCGTTTTCCAGATTTGGACCAGTTGCACGATTTCTTCCCTGAGCGTTCGCCCGTGGATCAAGCCGCAGTGGTAAGGTGAACCTTCGAGAACCACGACTTTCAATTCACGCGGTTGCCTGCTGACACCGTCTGCCGCGTCTAAGCGACCTGAGCAGGAGAACAGAAGACCAAAGACGAGTGATCTCGCAAATCTCTTCACAAAACACGCGTCCCTTTTCATCAGGATTTCAAATTCCTAATCGAGGATCGTTATTCAGGCAAGTTGTCATGTCGTTGTGTGCGGGATTGACGGCTGTTTATGCCGCAATCTCCCATAAAAGCCAACCACGATGTCGCAGGATGTAAGAGAGATGGGGAGCGCGCCGGAATGGCAACGGCGAGGGCGCCGTTGGCCGCCCCCGAGGCGGGCGCGCTCCCCGATCCCGATTGAACCGCTCAGGCCGGTCCTCAATTCTGTCGTTGTTTGTGCGGTTTTTCGCTTCGGCGCACACTATACTGATGAAGACAAATGGCCGCCGACGCAGAACTGCTGCAAGCCTACGCGCAAAACCGCTCGGAAAGTGCGTTCACCGAGCTGGTGCAGCGGCACATTGACCTCGTGTATTCAGCGGCGCTCCGTGAGGCGCGCGGCGATGCCAGTCTGGCGGAAGACATCACACAGACGGTCTTTGTTGAGCTGGCCAAAAAAGCATCGAGCCTCGTCCGGCATCCGGCTTTGGCCGGCTGGCTTTACTCGTGCGTGCGCAAGATGGCTGCCAATCTGCGCCGATCGGAAGATCGTCGGCAGGGGCGGGAACAGGAGGCCCAGACCATGAATGAATTGCTTTCCTCGGAACCATCTGAGCCCGTTTGGCGGCAAGTCCAGCCAGTGCTTGATGATGCGATGCACGAGTTAAACGAAAGGGACCGGACCGCCGTCGTGTTGCGCTTCTTCGAGGAGCGAAGCCTGAAGGAAGTCGGCCTTGCGCTCGGCATCAACGAGAACGCCGCGCGAATGCGGGTGGATCGCGCGCTGGAAAAGCTGCAAACCCTGCTCGCGAAGCGCGGCATCACGAGCACTGCATCCGGGTTGGCCGCCGCGATTGTCGCTGGCGCGGTCGTGGCCGCACCGGCCGGCCTGTCCGCCAGCGTTGTCACCGGCGCACTGGCGGTAACCGCCTCGACAACCGCGACAACCCTTGCCGCTGTCAAACTTATGACCATGACCAAACTTAAACTCGGCATTATCAGCGCCATTGCCGTTGCCACGGTGGCGACGCCGGTGGCGATCCAACATCAAGACAAAACCAAACTGCGCGCGGAAAACCAGTCTTTGCGGGAGCAAGTTGACCAACTCACCCAATTGAAGGCGGAGAACGGGCGGCTGTCCACTCTGCTTGCCCAGGCGAACAGTTCTCAACTCTCCAAGGATCAACTGAGTGAACTCATGAAACTGCGCGGGGAGGTGGGATTGCTCCGCAGGCAAACAATTGAACTCGGTAAGCTGCGGGAAGAAAATCGCAAGCTTCGGTCCGGGTTAGAGGTGGTCCAGAGCCCAACAAGCACTTTGCGGGTGGGGACAAACTTGTTTCTCTTGCGGCAAAGTCAGGTTGGGGACAGCCCAGCCGATCAAGCGCCACAAACGGAGCAGAACGCATGCGTCAGTAATCTCAGGCAGATCGACAGCGCTGTGCAACAGTGCGCCTTGGAAAACAAGCTCACCACCAACGGCGTGGTAACCGCGGACCAGATCTTGCCGTATCTCCGCTCGCAGCAATTGCCCCGCTGCCCCTCGGGCGGCACCTATGCATTCGGACCCGTTACCAATCCTCCGACATGCTCCATTCCAGGGCATGCGCTTCAGTAATGTCCGTGGTTCTCGTTTTGAATTGTCACGGCTTAGTAGTAGCTATGCATTCGCGGAAGTGGTCCGCCCTCACCCATCCTCTCTCAGCCCGGACATGGAACTCACTTCGACCGCGCTGAGAGGAGTCACGCAACGCTGTTGGAACTGAGGAGAAACGGACGAGTCGCTTCGAGAAGTCTAAATCTGCAAAACTTTTTGGCGGTTTTTATCCGGCGGCGGGTCTTTAATGATGAATTGAAGATGACGGACAGCCGGAAATTACTCGAAGATTACGTGGAGAACGACTCGGAAACGGCCTTCCGCGAACTGGTCTCGCGCTACATCAACCTGGTCTATTCGGCGGCGGTACGACTGGTCGATGGCGACATACATCTGGCGGAGGAGGTCGTCCAAACCGTCTTCATCGACCTTGGCCGTCAGGCCCGCGCGCTTTCCAAAGACGTCATGCTGGGTGGATGGCTGCATCGTCACACGTGCTTCGTGGCCGCCAGGACCATGCGAAGCAATCGCCGTCGTCAATTCCGTGAAAGGCAAGCGGTCGAAATGAATGCGCAGCAAGATCACTCCGCGGAAAACCTTGCGCAGGTCGCCCCTATCCTCGACGAAGCGATCAACCGACTGGGAGCGCAGGACCGCGCCGCGATCCTCCTCCGATTCTTCGAGCAACGCGACCTGCGCTCAGTGGGCGAAGCGCTGGGCAGCAGCGAAAACGCGGCACAGAAGCGTGTGACTCGCGCATTGGAGCGACTGCGAACTTTGTTGATGCGCCGAGGCGTCACGCTCTCAGCCGCAGGACTGGCAACGGCACTGACCAGTGAAGCGGTTACAGCGGCGCCGGCCGGATTGGCGGCCAGTATTTCCGGTGCAGCTTTGGCGGGCGCGGCGGCGAGCGGTGGAACGACGTTAACCCTCCTCAAGCTTATGACTATGACCAAACTCAAAGCGGGCATTATCAGCGCCGTTGTTGTTGCCGGCGTAGCGACACCATTGGTGATGCAACAGCAAGCCCAGGTAAAACTGAGCATGGAAAATCAATCTTTTCGGCAGCAAGCGGGACAACTGGCCAAACTTCAAGCGGAGAACGGCCATCTTTCAAATCTGCTCGCTCAGGCGAAGAGTTCTCTGCTCTCGAAAGAGCAATTGAGTGAGCTGATGAGACTTCGAGGTGAAGTGGGGATGCTGCGCCGTAAAACAAACGCACTTGGAAAGTTGCGAAGCGCTCGCGGCGACAGTTCGCCAACTCTCACACCGCCGCCCGAAGCGTCCGAGGAGTTCACGGTTCCAAAAGAGTCCTGGGCGTTTGTCGGATATGCCACTCCGGAATCAGCGCTGCAAACGGTGGCCTGGGCGATGAGCAAGGGCGATGTGAAAACGTTCCTGACCGGTCTCAGTCCAGAAACACAAAAAAGTTACGCGCAACGATTCGAGGGGAAGACCGAAGACGAGATTGCAGCGCTGTTGAGCGAAGAGATCCGCCCACTGCCGGCATTGCGTTTGGATCGAAAACGGGTTTCCGCTGACGGTGAGGTTCGGTTCGTTATTTATTCTGAAGAACGGGATGATGGAACAACAAAAACGAAGGACCAGGCAGTGATGAGTTTCACGAACATCGCAGGCGAATGGAAGCTGCACGAGCCCAACCACGCCGCCACGGATATTTCACCACCAGACGCCGCGCAATGAGACATGGCCCCAACGGGTCATGGTCGGCCTGGTTGTCCGGCCTTGTCTGGTTTATACTGGTTGCCAAAAGTAATTTCCAATCAATGTCGGGTGCGGGCACTCCCCTCACCCGTCTAAAGACACCATCTCCTCTCATCCGATGAGGGGAGAGGGAAGGGTGAGGGGAGCCGCTGGACATTCGACAAGCGGTTTCATTTCGGAAATTTTCTTTTGGCAATTGGTTTAGTGGCCTGTTGAAAACGCCCGATTTCGTAACAGCCGAGGTAACGAGGCTCATTTCCCTTTGGAAACCTCGAATTCCTCCTTGCGTCGGCTGCCACTTTTTGTGGCGGGCAGTCATGGCTCGTCAGAAGCTTCGCACCACCACTCGCGGTCGGCTCCGCGATCCGACTTCACCGTTACTTCGGATAATCCCGCCACAACCAGCGCAGCGAATCGGGCAGGATCGCGCCGCCGTGTTTGCCGTTGTGACCTTCGGTGCCGAACTCGAATTTGTAGTCGTAACCCATGAACTTCAGCGCCGCCGCCATCTCCTGGTTCGCCAACGGCCAGTTGCCGTGCAGATTGTCGAGGTCTTTGGCGCCGTCCTGCAGGAAAACGCGAATCGGTTTCTTTTCCGTTTTCCGAATCAAAGACGGGTAGACATTGCCGCCGCGAATGTTGGTGAAGCTGCCGACGTGACTGAGCACTTTGCGAAATTCATCGGGCCGCTCCCACGCTACGGTCCACGCGCAGATGCCGCCGGAACTGATCCCGCAAATCGCGCGGCCGTCCGGGTCCTTTGTCAGGCCATATTTCTTCCCCACCTCAGGCAGGATTTCTTCGAGCAGAAAACGGGCGTATTGGTCGCCGAGCGAATCGTACTCGAAGCTGCGATTGCTGCGCGGTTTCTGGCCCGGCTCCGCAGGGGGAACCTCGCCGGGATTGATAAAGAGGCCGATGGCCACGGGCATTTCCTTCTTCGCGATGAGATTGTCGAACACAATCGGCGCGCGGAACTGACCGTTGGTGTTCGCGTAATTGCCGCCGTCTTGAAAGACCATCACGCACGCCGGTTTGGCCGCCTCGTATTGCTTCGGCACGTAAACCCAGTAATCACGTTCCGTGCCCGGAAAAATCTTGCTGCTCCAATGGTATTTGGTGATTTCGCCGCGCGGCACGTCTTCCTGCGGAAGCGAGTCCGGGCCGAGCTGGTAGTCGTCGGCGGCGAACAAACTGTGAACCAGGAACGGAGCAAGAAATAGCGCGAGAATTGTCGGAGCGCTTTTGGAGTTCATCTCCGCGTATTCTGGACATCTTCAGAAAGGTGTCAAAGCTGGAATGCGTAACCTGAAGCGTGCGGCTACGCGCACGGCCTAGAGCAATTGCCAAAATAAATTTCTGAAATGAAACCGATGCACAAGCTCCCCTCACCCTTCCCTCTCCCCTCATCCTGTGAGGGGAGAGGTGGCTTTAGCCGAGTGAGGGGAGTGCCTGCACACGACCTTGATCGGAAATTTCTTTTGGCAACCACTCTAATTCACAAACGACGCCTCGTTCGTGAGGAGCAGCGCGTGCGCGTATTCCTGCCAGCCCGTGAGCGGCTTGCGCGAAGCGCGCGAAGGCGCAGGCTGGTTGAACTGCTGTTTGCGTTTGTTCCCCTGTCCGATCACGTTGGCCACGGGCTGGAACCCGGAGGCAGCCGCCACCGGTTTCTCCGGCTCATGGTGCGCCGTGACGAACTCAAGGCCGTCGCGCACCTCCTCCTGGGTCGGCCGCCGTTGGAAGAACAATTCGTAGAGATAGCGGACGCGGTCTTCGTCGGTCTTCTGCTGCTTGAATTCCTTTCGCTCGACGACGTTGCGCACCTGCTCGATGACGAGCGGGCTGTTCATGAGGAAGAGCGCCTGCTGCGGCACAGTCGTTTCGTAGCGTTTGCCGGTCGGCATGTCGGGGCTGGCGAAGTCGAACGTGTTCAACACTTCGACCAGATCGGCGCGATCGACGTAGCCGTAAACCGTGCGGCGCGGCGCGGCGGGCAGATGAACTTTGCCGTAGCGATTCAGGATGGCCTGGAACCGTTTCTGCGTCATGTGCGTGCCTTCGGAAAGATCAATCGGATGGCCGCCCACGGTCAGGTCGAGTTCGCCGCCAAGGTAAAGGATCGAATCGCGCAACGGTTCAAACTCCAGCCGCCGCACGTTCGCGCGCCAGAGCAGACGATCGAACGGGTCCTTTTCCGCGTAAGCCGGATTGTTCTTGCTGCTCTGTTGATACGTCGCCGAAAGCAGAATCAACTTGTGCAGTTTCTTGATCGACCAGCCCTCTTCCATGAAGCGGCTCGCCAGGTAATCGAGCAACTCGGGATGGCTCGGCGGCGCGGACTGATTGCCAAAATCGTCGGGCGTCGTGACGAAGCCTTCGCCGAAGTGATGTTGCCAGACGCGGTTGACCAGCACGCGCGGCGTGAGCGGATTGTTCTTGTTCGCGATGGACATCGCCAACTCGAGCCGGCCGCTGCCGTTCTTGAACGCGGGCCGGTTCGGGCCGGACAGGACTTCGAGAAAACGGCGCGGAACGACCTCGCCGGGATTCTCAGCCTCGCCGCGGATGAAGATGGGCGAGTCTTTCGGGTTCGGGCCATCCACAAGTGTCGTCGCGCGGGCGGGCGCGCCGGGATGAACCATCTCCAGCATGTCGCTTTGCTCGCGCAACGCGAAGAACTGCCCGCGCTGCTTGTTCGGAAGAACCCGCAGCGCGACGTCACCGAGCAACGTGGAGACCGTGGTTTGCCATCCGGGATCGGGGTTCGCCAATAAGTTGCCGTAGATGGCGGCCAATTCCGCCATTGAACGAGGCGCAGCGCCTTTCAGCGCTTTCATGACATGCGGATTCAATTGCCGCCCTCGCTCATTCCGGTCGAGGTTCCCCAGGATACGCCTGGACTGCTCGGCAAAGCGCTGTTCCGGAATTCGTGACAGCATGTTCCACGGCGCGAAGATCGAGGCCGCCTGCCGTCCGCCGCCTTGCGTGATGCGTTGCCAGTTTTTGAGCCGGGCTGGTTCCGCGCCGTTTTTTGTAAGATAAGCATCGCGTTCTTTTTCGGGCAGGCGGGTTGCGAAGAGATAAACTCCGCCGAACCGTTTGTAGTCGCCGAACGCCGCCGCGACGCTCTGTGTCCGGACCGTTTGGACGCGCGCGTCCAATTCGGCGTGGCGCGCGAGATAATCCTGGTAGTTTGTGTTGACCGCCGAGATGACCGGCTTCATTTCCGGCTCGACCGAGCTGGCGAAGATGCCGTGCAATGAATAGTAATCGGCCTGCGGAATCGGATCGAACTTGTGATCGTGGCAGCGCGCGCAGGAAACCGTGAGACCGAGGAACGCTTTCGAGGTCACGTCGATGCGGTCGTTGATCACGTCATTCGGATTGCCGTTGAAATGATCGCCGAGCGTGAGGAAACCGAGCGCCGCCAGTGAGGTCTTGTCATTGGCGGGAGGGAGCTTGTCCGCCGCGAGCTGCTCCATGATGAAGCGGTTGTAGGGCTTGTCGTCGTTGAACGCTTTGATCACGTAATCGCGATACGTCCAGGCGTAAGGATAAATCGAACTCTCTCGCTGGCGGTTGAACTGGCCTTTGGAATCCGAGTAACGCGCCACGTCGAGCCAATGGCGCCCCCAGCGTTCGCCGTAGTGAGGCGAGGACAGCAGCTTGTCCACGACCTCCTCGAACGCCGGCGGTGAATCATCCGTCAGGAACGTCATCACTTCGTCATCCGTGGGCGGCAGACCGATCAAGTCGTAATAGACGCGCCGGATCAACGTCCGTTTGTCGGCTGGATCGTTCGGCGTCATGCCGTTTTCTTCCAGCCTGGCCAGGACGAACCGGTCCACGTCGTTCTTGACCCACGCTTCACTCTTCACCGACGGAGGCGTTGGTTTCTTGAGTGGTTTGAATGACCAGTGGTCTTTGCCCTTACCGCCGTAGCCTGCCGTCGCCGTGGCAGCCGGGCGAGTCGCGCGGGGGTCCGGCGCGCCCATCTTGATCCAGGCGACGAGATCGTTTATCTGCGCGTCGGAAAGCTTCTCCCCCTTGGGGGGCATTTGAAGATCGGGATCGGTGTAGCGAACGGCTTTGAGCAACAGACTTTTCTCCGGATCACCCGGAACAATGACGGGACCGGAATCGCCGCCCTTTTCCCAGCCGCCTTTCCAGTCGAGTTCGAGTCCGCCTTTGATCTTGCCATTGGCCGGGCTGTGGCATTTGTAACAGTTATCGGCGAAGATCGGGCGGATTTTGTTTTCAAAAAAATCGAGTTGGGCTTTGGCAGGTTCAGCGGCGGAAGCAGTCGAAATGGTTAAAAGCCATAGCACCAGGAGAACCGGTAAAACAAAATCCAATGACAGAGGCAGGCTCGCCCTCATCCTGACCCTCTGGCTCGGGGCGAGAACGCCCCGAACTTTGAACGCGCAT
>Ga0209804_1001638_pt1 | contig 14356 bp, 8 predicted proteins | sample GraSoiAngelo_139_FD_185896 | JGI IMG/M metagenome (GOLD analysis project Ga0209804, IMG submission 185896) | Grasslands soil microbial communities from the Angelo Coastal Reserve, California, USA - 14_0929_12_20cm (SPAdes) (version 2) | ecosystem: Environmental > Terrestrial > Soil > Grasslands ... | reverse complement strand
TGGTTACCAGTGTGACGGCCCGTGTTCCCGACCCGCGCGAATTCAAGGATCCCAACGATCAGAAGGCTACGGAAAGCGCACTGAAGTACATGGGGCTGAAGCCCGGTACGCCGATTGTGGACATTCCCGTGGATCGCGTGTTCATCGGCTCATGTACGAATTCGCGGCTCGATGATTTGCGCGCCGCCGCTAATCTCGTGGCCGGCAAGCACGTGGCAAAAAACGTCAAGCAGGCGCTGATTGTGCCGGGATCGCGCGGCATTAAGTCGCAGGCGGAAAAAGAAGGGCTCGACAAGATTTTCCGCGAAGCAGGATTCGAGTGGCGCGACGCGGGCTGCAGCATGTGTATTGGCATGAATGCGGATGTCTTGCCACCGCACGAGCGCAGCGCGAGCACTTCGAATCGCAATTTCGAGGGACGCCAAGGCAAAGATAGCCGCACGCATTTGGTTAGTCCGGTGATGGCTGCTGCTGCAGCCATCGCGGGACATTTTGTGGACGTTCGCGAATTCGACGTGGCCCATGTGGAGTAGAAAATGGAGGAGTTGTTCGGGAAGTCTTTAATACGGTCCTGGTCAGAGCAAGCGTCCAAATGGACGCCTGGTGCAAGGCGGAAGTTTTTGGTTGGAACGATTCTTTATGGTCTCGGGGTCCTGCTGCAATTGACTCAGAATCTTGTCCGTTCTTGCTCTTTGTCCATGCCAGTGAGGTGGTCGGCATTCTAATATCAGTCGGCTTGGCTGTTCAGTTCTGGGGAATCGTGGCTCATTACTACGATTCCGGTCGTCCGAGCAAGGACTGAGAGCGGTGGACGCAAAACGCTGAGGACTAAAGCATGCAACCATTTGCAACGCACACGGGCTTGGTGGCGCCGCTCGATCGCGTCAACGTGGACACCGACCAGATGGTGCCCAAACAGTTCCTGAAGGCGCTCACGCGAGAAGGCTTCGGCCGCATCCTTTTTTACGACTGGCGCTACCTGCCGGGAGAGAAGCCGAATCCGGAGTTTGTGCTGAATTTCCCGCGCTACAAGGGCGCATCCGTGTTGCTGGCGCGCGCCAATTTCGGGTGCGGGTCAAGCCGCGAGCACGCGCCCTGGGGCGTCAAGGACTACGGTTTTCGAGTGATCATTGCCCCGAGCTATGCGGACATTTTTTACAACAATTGCTTCAAGAACGGGATTCTTCCCGCTACGTTGCCCGAAGAGCAGGTCGAGGAACTCTTCCAACGCACGGAAAAAGAAGAAGGTTATTCGCTGACTGTAAACCTGCCGAACCAGACGATCGCCGATAAGCACGGCCTGATGTTCAAGTTCGAAATCGCGCCATCGCGCAAAGAAGTTTTGCTGAAGGGTCTCGACGACATCGGCACCTCGATGCAACAGGCCGCTGCCATTGACGCCTACGAGAAGGCCCACGCCTCGACCGCCACCATGTACGACCCCGTCGACGTGAAGTACTACTCCAACGGCCGATAAAGACGGCCTCCGACTACCGATCAAAGCAACGCGCGGCCTTTGCTTGTAATAAACCAGAAAAAAGCGGGCCGGCGAACCGGCCCTCTGAAGTTGTTGATGGCTTGTGTTTGTTTCTAGAAGGAGACCCGCAAGCCGAGCTCAATGTGCCGCGGGTCGCCGAATTGGCTGTTCAGCACGCCAAAATTGGTTGGATCCTGGAGATTCATTCCGCCAGATCCGTACTGGCCCGGATCGCTGAACTGCATATGGTTAAGCGCGTTGAAGAACTGCGCGTAGAACGTGGCCCCGACCCGTTCGGTGATTCTCGTGGTCTTGGCAATGCTGAAATCCAAGTTCCAGCGATGCTGCCCATACAGCGGGCCGAGATCGTTGGCTCGGCCGTCGAGCCCCAGGATTACCGGCCGGAGGTTGTTGTATGCCGCCGTGGGGTCGGCGAAAAAGTTGACCCCGGAGCCGCAGACACCTGGAGGCGGGCAAGAATTGCCGTTGCTGCCGACAAAGGATGAGTTAACGTTGTAATGCGCTGAGCGGCTGAAACTGGCACCAGCTAGCGGAACCGCGCCCGAGCACCAGGCGACGTTACCTTGCCCGAACTCCTGGCAGGAACCTGTGTACGTCTCCATCACCAGCCCGCTGCTCCACTGGAAGATCGGGGCGAACATCCAACCTCCGATCACGTGGTCCAGGACGCTATTGTGGGTGTCAAACCGCTTCCCTTTACCGAACGGCAGGTCGTAGGTGCCGAGCATATTGAAAACCCACCGCGTGTCAAAAGGAGCCGGTCCGTAGTCGTACCGAAGGTCGAAGGGAACCGAGGGGTTGGCCTGCGTGTACTCCTGGTTGATGCCCACGGTTGACAGCGTGTGGGACCAGGTGAGGTTCGCGTTTAGCGTCAGGCCGTGTCCGGTGCGCTTTTGCACCCGGAGGATACCTGCCTGATAGTTCGAGAATCCTGCGGTAGTATTCGCGAGCATCGAGTTGTAGCCCTGGAGAGTATTGGGGAGGGCCTTCCCAAAGGTGAAACTCCTATCCATGTCTTGCCACATTGAATAGACACTCTCGGTAGGAATGTTGCCCGTCCCCAATGCCCCGCCTCCTTCATTGGTCTGGACTGCACAGGTAAGCGTCGTGCACAGGGGCAGAGTAGCAGTTGGGTGAGCCGTATTGTACGTGTTGATTGCCGAGTTGGTGGAATTTAGGTAAGCCGCCGGGAGGCTATTTTCAAAGAAAGCCTGCGTGCTGGCGGCCGTCCCTCCATGATCGGCAGCCCAGAGAGCCGCATAGGCCTTGGCGAAGCTCTGTCCGCCCCGCGTCATCATCCAAGGAACGTCGTTCAGGTCGATCCCTTGGTAGAGGTGTTTGGACCACTTGCCCACCCAGGCCGCTTCGACAATTATGTTGTCCGGCAACTCGCGTTGGATGCCAATGGTGATCTGGTCGTTCGCTCCAGGCCGCCAGTTGTTATCGAGGAACGAGATGTTGGAGCCTGCGGGAGAGTTTATCCCAGGTTCCGCTGGGATGGGCAGGGTCTGCTGCACAGTCGGGAAGGGCCCAGTGTTTCCATCCACACCGACGCGGAAGCCGTTGGTAGGATCGGTAGCGGAGCCACCTAAACAGCTGCCCGAGGTACTAGCGCCGTTGCACCGGATCGTTTGGCCGAAGCCGTATCCCAAGAGAGGCACAAGCACGAGGTCTACGCCATTGTTACGGTCGTAAATGCGGGAGTACCCAGCACGAAAGACGGTCTTTCCCTGGCCAAATACACGCCCGAGGATCCCTTCTTGGAATCTCGGGTTCCATGCCACCGAAACGCGGGGGCTGAAGCCGCCATAGAAGGGCTGGAAGGGATACTTGGGATGGCCTCCCACGGCCCCGATGGGCTCAAAGCCGAGGACAGGATTGTAGACTTGTCCCTGCAACGCGAAGTTGACAGTGTTTTGCAGGTATTGTTGGCTGGTAAGGATCGCGCCGCTCGAGTCCACCATGAAGTCCTGCACACCGTTGATTTCGTAAGGCGGCAGCTGCGTGCCCCACTCTAACCCGTAGTTAAGCGTCAGAGTCGGGCGGATTTTCCAGGAATCGTTGTAGTACAGGCTGTAACTATCAATGATCGAAGTGTCTGCGAAGGTCTTGGCACCGGTCAGGTGAAAGTCATTTCCGCCGCGGACAAATAGCTGTGCGGCCGTCCCGAGGAAGCCCAGTGTTCGGGCGTACGCGGTGTCCCAAGTGCCGTTTAGACTGCTATCTAGCCCAGTCGGCCTGTAGGTGGAGGACATTACCAGGCCACTAGCCTTCGTAAGTTGGTAAACCATGTCCGGCAAGCCGGCGACCACTTGGTCGTCGCGAACGTGGTGGTCCCACCAGTGCACCATCGTGCCACCGAATTGCATGTAGTGAGTGCCTTTTACCCAGTTGAGTGTGTCGCTGTAGTTCCAATCATGCCCGTTCCACACGCGATTACGGGAGTTCTGCGTGTCCATATTCAGGGGGCACAGGCAGCCGAAGTGGGAGTCGGAGAATTCGATCCCCGCTGGAACGCCGGAGATCGCGTTCGTCACCCCTTGTCTCTGCCAGAACCACCTGTTGAGGAGGTAGCTAAAGTGAAACTCATTGATCAAATTGGGCCTGATCGTACCGGTCAGACCGGCTACAACATAGCGTGGAAGAGTCGGATTGCTCGAAACGGACTTGGGAACGCCGAGCTTGTCGCCGGGCAGTAGCCCCCCGATATCAATCTGATTGGTGCTCGGAAGAATATCGTTGTAAATCCGATAGGAACCAAAAAACCGCCAGTTTTCGCCAAAATCATGATCAACACGCAACATCCCGTAATCTTCCCTTTCTGGAAGGGACAGCGCCGCCCGGAGCCCCTGAGTGTTCAGAGTGTCGCCGCCATTGGCATCGTTGGGGATTGGCACATATTTGCTCCACAACTGGGACACAACTGGACTGATACCGCGGTTCCGTGGGTCGCAGGTGGCCGTACCGCACATCGCTGTTGGGAGCATCGTGCCGATTTGGGGATCGTTATCGTTTGACCCCACAGAGGGATCTAGTGTCGGGGTTGGGTTCAGGTTGTAGGCCGTGACGACCTTAGAGACAGGATCCCTGAGCTTGATGATACCGGCCCTCATGGCAGCGGATGGAACTGTCCACTCTTGGATTTGTGCTGTTCCCGGGAAGCGTCGGCCCTCGTAGAAACCATAAAAATAGGTCTTCCCTCCCAGGAACTTCCCCGGAAGCAGGGGCCCGCCGAAGCCGCCCCCGAAGCGGTTATCGTGAAACTTCACGATGGGATCGCCGTGGCGATTGTTGTCCCAAGTGTTAGCATTGAATAATTGACTTTGGAAGTATTCGTAGGCCGCCCCGTGGAAAGCGCTCGTGCCGCGCTTGCTCTCCATCATCACTTGGCCGCCCGCGGACGTGAAGAAGTCGGCAGTCTGATTGTTGGTGGCGACCTTGAATTCTTCAATGCTTTCAAGCGGCGTAGGGATGGCGCCTCTGCCCCCTATACCGTTGTTGGTATAGTTGTTGTCGCCCTCCAGGTCGCTGGTTATATTACCCCCGTCCAGCATGTAGGTATTTTGATCGCTTAGGGACCCGGCCACCTGACCGCCGTAGACGTCACCTCCGCGGGGTGCATAAGGAGCGGTAGCAGGCTGCAAGGTCAGAAGCGAGCTTGCATCGCGATTTAGGTTAGGCATGGCGAGCAGCAGGTCGTTAGGCACCGTGCTCCCCATGGTCGCGTTCTCGGTCTGCAGCTCCGCGCCCACCACAGTTTTCACTTCCACGGTCTGGGACATGGTGCCCACTTCCAGCGTGACGTTCAGGGTAAGTTCTGTTCCTACCGTCACCTTCTCGGCGGCTATTCGTGCTAGGCGAAACCCAGTTTTACTTAGCGTAAGACCGTAAACGCCCGGCGTGACGTTGACGAAAACGTACCTTCCGGCTTCGTTGGTCGTCATTGTCAAGGCAGAGCCCGTTGCCTTGTCCGTCAGGGTAACCGTCGCGCCCGCAATAGCGGCGCCTGACGTATCCGTGACCAAGCCGTCTACGGTGCCGGCGGTCTGCGCGTACATCCCGGTTGGAAGCACAGCAAATAGGCAGGCTAATGCAACTGCTACCACAACCACTCGCTTGTTGAACATGCACCACCTCCTGGACGGGCCGGGTAGGCCCTCGAAACTTCGCACACTCCCACGAAAGACCGAACCTCTCCCCAACCGCAAAATCGGATTGCGACTTACAACCCCTACCAGTTCACGAGCGAAAACGGGCTACCGCTTGCAATACTGAGGGCTGTATATTCTCAGATGGAGAAGTTGTCAATAGCGAAATTTACTTAGTCTTTAGAAACAATTTATTTGCGCTTTATCAATAAGGGCAGGAAGTTCTACAAGTAATAGTAGGAGCAGACCGGCAAACACGAGCGGGCGCCCGTGCAAACTAAGAAAGGATTTCTCGTAGACGCAGCGGCTACGCTGAGAAATGGGAGAGCCTCCCAGACAGGTTTAGTAATCGTGGTTACCATTCAATGGTAAAGCTGAGTTGCAACCGGCGTGGAGTATTCGCCTGAAGCTTGTTGCCTTAGCCTAGCACGCCCCAAGTGGATGGGCGCTGCCGCTACAGTAAGGCGACGTCGGTCTACCCAAGGCTGCTTCAAAGAAAACGAAAGAAAGGCTGAACAGACAGGCTGTTGAGATAGGCTAGGTACGCCGGGTTCGGGGCCCCACGCTTTAGTTTGCGGGATGGAACATTCGTGCTGGTTCGTGCCACCATCACGTCTTTCCAGGCATTCGCGAAGCTCTGCCCGCCCAAGGTCATCATGTACGGGGACGGAGATATTTCGATTTCATGTGTAATGCGGCAGCCGATCATGCCGCCCAGCTGGAACAGGTGGTTACCCTTAATCCAAGTTAGGTCGTCCCGATACATGTAGTCATGGCCATTCCAGTAGCGAGTGCGCACGTTCTGGTTGTTCGTATTTATAGGGAATAAAAACAGGGCTGCAACCCGCGCCGCTGTTCTCACCCCCGACCTCGAGAGCTGCCGGGTATCCGGCAACGTTGGGCACGCCGCTCGGATCTGCATAGGCCTACCAGTTCCGTGCGTAGCTGAAGTGGAAGTCATTGGTGAGGCCCGGCCGAAAGTCCTTGGTCACGCCAGCGGTATAGAGCCAGGTATTCTGGGGTTTCTGCCGCATACTGGCCCTTGGTGTCTCCAGGGAAAAGTCCTCCTACATCCCATTGGTCGGTAACCGTCTTGCTCAATTTGTAGTAGTGGTAGGTGCCGTTGAAGTGCCAGCTTCGGGAAGTCATGGTCGATGCGAGCGACACCGAAGTTGCTGGACTGCGGCGTCGAGATGTTGCCTTTGTATCCGCAATAGTTCACCCCGTCGCCGTGGGTGCAGCCGTTCGGTAGGGGCAGGTGGTGTTCCAGAGATTCTGAATTACAGGGTTAACGCCCAAACCACGGGGCTCGCAACCTCCCGTGTGCACAGAATGACAGTCCCCTGGCGTATTGTTCCCTTCGCACACCCGCTAGCACTCACGCAAGTCGCAGAATTCGCCGCGTAAGTGTTGGCAGTTCCCGGACCCGTCGTGGCGACCGGGTTCAGATTGACTACTTCCCCATTCAGCTTAATCAGGCCAGCGCGCAGGGACGGGAGTGGGAAGTTTCTCTCGAAGATTGCGTTCTGCGGCCAACGGAAACCTGCAAAGTTGCCGAAGATGTACCAGTTGCCGCCGAGAAAGTTCGAGTGCGGGATTTTTCCGCCGGCATCCGCCCCAAACCGGTTGAAATGCGAACTGGGCTCACACCGCAACCGCCACTATGTGTGTGCGATCCCCTCGCCGACGTGAAGTACTATTCCAATGGCCGGTAGCCACCTATAAAATCACGTCTCCGTTTGTTTGACCCGCACCGGCCAAGTAGGTCAAAACATGCTCAAACCACGTTTCCTTCCGTGTTTGACGCTCGCACTCGCCTCTTTTCTCATCCCTGGTCGCTCTTCGCCTGCTGACAACTGGATCGAAGTGCGAAGCCCGCACTTCACCGTCAACACCAACGCCGGCGAAAAAGAAGCAAGAAAAATCGCCGATCAATTCGAGCAGATACGCCAGATGTTCCACAGCGCCTTTGGGGCGCTGCGCGTGGACCCGGGCCAGCCCATCATCATCGTGGCCGCGAAGAGCGAAAACACGATGAAGCTTTTTCTCCCAGAAGAATGGGAGGTGAAGGGCCACATCCACCACGCCGGCATGTACCAGCCGGGAGAAGACAAGGATTACGTGGTGATGCGGCTGGATTCCGAAGGCGAGAATCCTTTTCATACGCTCTATCACGAATACACGCACGCATTGATGCGATTGAACTTCAGCGGGTTGCCGCTCTGGCTGGACGAAGGCATGGCGGAGTTTTTGGAAATTCGACGCTGGGAGAGAAGGAGAGCAAGACCGGCACAATTGATCCGGGGCACTTGTACCTGCTCGAGCAAAGCAAGCTCATCCCGATTGAAACTCTGCTGGAAGTCGACCACCAATCGCCTTACTACAACGAGAACAACCGTGCCTCTGTTTTTATGCTGAGTCCTGGGCGCTGGTCCACTACCCGATGATGGACAAAGATGCGCGGCAGCAGCAGTTACTGAAGAATTTTCTGGCGGCATGGCAGAAGTCAGGAAGTCAGGTGCAGGCGGCGCAAACGGCCTTTGGCGACCTGAAACAGTTCGGGAGAAGGATTGAGGGTTACGCGAGACAATCGAGTTTTATGGTTGGCCTGGTCAAGTCAGGGGAGGAAGTGGCGGAAAAGAGCTACACCGCTCGCAGCGTATCTCCGGGAGAAATTGCAGCAATAAGGGGAGATTTTTTCGCTCACCACAACCGCCTGGAGCAGGCGCAACCGGTGTTGCAAGAAGCGGCTCAAGCCGAGCCCAACTTGGCTTTTGCTCATGAAGCCCTGGGCTACTACCACTACCGGCAGCAGAAGCTCGGCAAAGCCGACACAGAAATCCAAGAGGCTCTCAAGCTGGGCGCCGCGGGTTTTGCGCCGCAGTATTTTCACGGAATCTTTTTGTTGCAACAAGGGCGCTTGGACAAAGACACTGCGGAAGGAGCCAAGAAAAGCCTGGAAAAGGCGATTCAGCTCAATCCGCAGTTCGCGCCCGCCTTCGAAGGATTGTCCCAGGCTTATGCGCGGTTCCCGGAATTGCAGAAGGAAGCGGTCAACGCAGCTATTAAAGCCGTTCAGTTGGACCCCGGACAGCATGTTTACGCTGTGAATTTGACCTACCTGTTGATCAATAGCGGGCGCTACGCAGAAGCGCGCACCATGGCACAGCGAATTCTGGCCGCTGCGCGGTCCGACGGCGAAAAAGAGGTTGCCAACAATCTTTTGACCAACACTCAGCAAGCGGAAACGTGGGCAGCAAAGAAGCAATTGCTGGAAGCAGCCTCGCGAACGGTTGGCGACTCCCCTGGGCCGATTTCTGGAGTGGTTCCTAGACCGGACGGCAGTTCGCAGCCTCAGGAGACGTCAACCTCGCAGATCCCGTTGCGCTACGGGGGCCTTGCTGCGGACGGCCCCATCAGTTCCGCAGAATGTTCCTCAAACTCAGAGGTCTTTCTCAATGTGAATCTTGGAAAAGGCCCCGTAACGTTTCACGCGGCGGATATTGGGAGAATTTCCCTGACATGGGCAGACGGTACCGCGGAGCCATCCTTGGACACTTGCTCGCAGTGGAAAGGACGCCGCGTAAAAGTCTGGTTCACTTCGACTCCCGGAAAAGAGTACGCCGGAGAAATCGCCGCCCTCTATTTCTTTTAGCGCGCAAGCTCCCCAACGCAGAATCCTGAGTTCTGCGGACATCCTCCGAAAATAGAAAAAGGGGGAAGGCGCTTTGCCTTCCCCTTTTTCCTAATGGGCGGTTGCTCTCCCGCCGGAAGAAGCTAAAAGTCGATGGAGAAGCCGATCTGGAACCGGCGAGGAGTGTTAGCTTGGACGGCACCGCCGCAGCCCAGCACGCCCCACGTAGTTGTATCGGACGCATTGAAGCACGGATCGGCCGGCTGCATGTGGTTCAACACGTTCGTGAAGTCGAAGTACATTGAGCCGCTGAAGCGCTCGTTGAGCCTGACTTTCTTCGTGATGCCCAGGTCCAAGTTCCAGAAGGGCAGGCCGCGGAAAATGCCACCGCCACCGATCTGCCCATCCAGACCTAGAATCGGGTTGCGGAGGGGATCGCCGAAGATTCCGCCGTTAACTGGGCAGCTAGCGTCTGGATTGCTGAACACGTTTTGGCCTGGGCCGGCCGTGCCGCAGCTGGTACCGAAGGTGTTGGAATGGCGGCTGCCACTTATCGCGGTAGGCCCGGTGAAGACCATGTTTTCATACGTGCCTATGTAGGCGGGGTTGCACTCGCCGAAGCTGCCGCAGTTATTGGGCGTAACGGCCTGAGCCGGAAAACCGCTGCCGTAAACAAACAGCGGCGAGAAGCTCCAGCCACCAAGCACTCGTCCGAGGGCGCCCTTTTGGCTGGAGTAGAACGGCGGCGCATAGTTGAAGAATAAATTAAAGTTGTATTTTTCGTCGTAGTATTGTGGACCGTACTGGTTGCGCAGGTTCCACGGGTCCACAGTCGCGTAGGAGCTGGTGGCTTGAACCACATTGCCGGTCCCTAATGCCTTAGACCAGGTAAAGTTGGTCTTCATCGTCAGGCCGTGCCAGTTTGTCAATGTCAATTGGAGGAATGCAGCATTGTAGTTGCCGTAACCGTTGCTAACGGTCGTGGTTAGCGAGGGCGATTGGCCGTTTGCACCAAAAGGACCATTAATGGCATCGCCCGCAAGAGTCCGGCCAAAATTCCAGAAGTTTCTGCACGTTGCTCCGTTGCAAGACACGCTGCTCCAAGCATCGAACGCGTCGGAGATGCTCATGTTGCCGACGTTGTTTGCTACGAACGCGGCGGTACAGTTTGTGGCGCCACTCACGCTTCCGCAATAGCTTGGATTCAACGCACTTTCAAAGAATGGTTGGGCCGGCAACGAGTTGAGATAGGCCAAATACGCCGGGTTCGCGCCGCCACCCTTCAGTGTGGGTGCCGGCACGTTTGTGCCGTAGTTCGTGGTCGCCATCACGTTTTTCCAGGCGTTGGCGAAACTTTGCCCGCCCACAGTCATCATGTACGGGACGACGCCGAGCCCATAATACTCAATTTCATTCGTGATACGGCGGCCGATATAGCCAGCTTCCGCGAGTATTTTCGGGCCGAACTGATGTTGAATGTTGAGAGTAAATTCATCCGACTTGTTCGGCTTAAAGTTCGGGTCAAAGGTCTCGCCAGCCCCCGTGGCGATGTCGTTGACGCCGGGATACCACGGCTGAGGCAGGTTCTGTGTCGGCAGAGGCAGCGGCGCGACGCAAGAGCCGCCGGCGGGGCAGTCCACTCCGACTCGGAACGTAGTTGATGGATCGCCACCGCAGCCCCCGCTCATGCGGTTGGGACCGCCGCAAGTATCCGGTTGGAGCAATCCGGGCGTGAGCATCGGGACGAGCAGCGGGTTGACCCCGTTGATGCGGCCGAAAATGCGCGCATACCCGCCACGGAGGACTGTATTCGGCAGGAAATTCCATGCCGCGCCGATTCGCGGGCTGATTTCGCCGTAGTACGGGTCATACGGGTATTTGGAGTGGTGATTCACGTTGCGGACGCTCGCGAAGCCAACCTGTGGATCATAAGCAATGCCCTGAAGCGCCGCCTGTTGAACATTCTTCAGATACTGTTCGGCATAGAGGACGTTATCGTTTTGGTCTACCATGACGGTCTGGGTGCCACCGGTAGTTTCGTAAGGGGGCAGCTCAATGGTGTAGCCAATGCCGTAGTTCAGAGTGAACTTCGGCTTCATGCGCCAACTGTCAGTCCAATAGAGGCTGTAACTGGGCAGGATACTGCGGGACAACAGTGGTGGCGAGGAAACACAAGCTGCTGTGGCAGCGACACTAGAGATCGCGCAGGACGCTTGCGGGTTCAAGGGCAAGCCAGTCGTGAGCGAGCCAAGACCGCGGCTGAACAGCCCCTGGGTAGAATCCACCATGCCCAACACCATCGAATAGAGGTTTCCGTATTTATTCGCACTAACGCCAGCAGGAACATAACCCTTCATGTCGATACCCAGGGAGGCGAGGGAAACTCCGTTTCCTTCGCCGATCAGGTACTGCTCGTAGGTGTTGATGCTTTGACCGTTGTCGTTGCGCTTGTGAGTATCGATATTACGCAGGTACGTGCCGCCCATTTGAAAGACGTGCGAGCCTTTGATCCAGCTCACATCGTCCCGTACTTGGAAGTCGTGTCCATTCCAGTAGCGGGTCCGGACGTTCTGGTTGTTCGTGTTGTAGGGTATAAACACGGGGCTGCTGCCGGCACCGCTGTTTTCGCCGCCAACCTCCAGGGCTGCTGGGTACCCCGCCACGTTTGGCACGCCGCTGGGATCCAAATAAGCCCACCAGTTGCGCGTGTAGCTAAAATGGAAGTCGTTAGTCAATCCGGGCTTGATGTCGGTTGTCAACCCAGCCGTATAAATCCAGGCATTCTGCGGCTTCTGCCGAATAGCAGCATACTGGCCTTTCGTGTCACCCGGAAAGAACCCACCGATATCCCACTGATCAGAGACCGTGTTCGTTAATTTGTAATAATGATAAGTACCGTTAAAGTGCCAGTTCTTCGCGAAGTCGTGGTCGATGCGCGCCACGCCGAAATTGCTGGTTTGCGGTGTCGCGATAGTGCCAACGTAGCCGCAATAGTTCACACCGTCGCCGCGGCCGCAGTCGTTTGGTATCGGAAGATAGGTGTTCCAGAGCGTCGTAATGACCGGGTTAAGGCCCAGCCCTCGGGGATCACAACCGGCCGGTGCCCCGCCTCCCGGCCCGGGGCAAGGAATGACGGTACCTGCAGGTATCGTCCCCTTATTGCATCCATTAACAGTATCCACGCAGGTAGCGGCGTTCGCTGCGTAGCTGGTGCCTGTCGCGGGATCAACGGTGGCGACAGGATTGAGGTTCACGACCTCGCCATTGAGTTTAAGAAGCCCTGCGCGAAGTGAAGCCGTCGGGAAGTTCCTCGAGAAAGTTGCGCTCTGCGGAAAGCGGAAGCCCTCATAGTTGCCAAACATATACCAGCTCCCACCGAGGAAGTTGGAATGAGGGATTTTCCCGCCCGCAAAAGCTCCAAATCGATTGAAATGAGAACTTGGTTGGGCTCGGTTGATTCGATTGTTATCCCAAGTGTTCGCGCCGGCGAAATTTGTGTCCAAGTAGTATTCGTAGACGCCGCCATGAAGCGCATTCGTGCCGCGCTTCGTGACCACCTGAACCTCGCTGCCCGCCCCACCGGTGAAGTCCGCTGTTTGGTTTGCCGTCGAGACCTTGAACACCTCAACGCTGGTCACCGGAATTGGGACAACTGCTGAGGGCGCCTGGTTGAAGCCAGAGCTGTGATAAGCGCCGGTGCCGCCTCCGGTGTCACCGCTGAAACTCCGAATGTAAGTGTTGTTGTCTCCACTCATGTCGTCGGTGGCATAGCCGCCGTCCAATGTGAACGTGTTTTGGTCACTGGCCGCGCCACCGACGTTGCCGTTGATGTTCTGTCCCGGTTGAAGAACGGCCAAAGTCGACGCATCGCGAGTTGTGTTCGGCAAGTTGATTAGCGTCTCGCCACTGAGGGTCGCGCCAACTGTGGCGTCCATCGTTTGCAACTCGGCTCCCGGTGAAAACGTTACCTCGACAGTGTTGGAGATGCTTCCTACTTCGAGTACGGCGTTTACTGTCAACTGCTTGCCAACTTCTACCACTTGGTTGCTGACGGCCGTTGTCTTGAAACCCTGCTTGGTTACGGTCACGGTGTACGTACCGGGACTGACATAAGCAAGCACGAAAAAGCCATTGTCGTTCGTCGACGTCGTTCGAGCGCTGCCAGTTGCCGCGTCTTTCAGGTATACGGTGCAGCCCGCTACAACCCCCCCAGAACTATCAGTTACCGTGCCTGAAACCGTGCCGGTGGACTGACCCATGGCCGCCGATGTACAGATGCAAAGAAGAATAAGCAGACAAGAACAACAAAACCCGACTCGCTTAGTAAACATCCCATTTCCTCCTATGTGAGCAAACTCGATGGAAATGACACTTCGAGAGCGAAATTTGGGGAAACCCCGAAACAGGCAAAGCGCATTGTCCCTGAAGGACACACTCGGTGCGATCCCGACCGTGATCTCACCTTAGGCAAGTCCGCTGCCACGTTACAGGACAAATGGAAGCCTATAAATCTAAACGACATATAAATTTGGCTACACGTGAGCGATGCTTAATCTATGCTGTTGCGTATTTCTCGTCCGCAATTTCATAGCTTTTTGCTGCCCTCGGGTGGTGGAACATTTCATTCACACAACCGACGCTACAAATTCATGCCCGCCTATATAGTTCTCTTCAAACCGTTTGTCAATGATTTGTCTGACCTAAAGAGCGGCTAACTCCGTATAAAGCAGTTACAAACTCCGAGCTCCTGCAGTTTTAGTACTACTAAAATTGAACTGCACCCAGCTGCGATTACACCGTGCGCAGAGATTAGCTTGGTTCGACGAGAGCGCAGCAGCGCAGGAAGAAACACGCTCGATCATGTGAGCTCATTGATTTGCCGTGTGAGGGTTCCGCGGAACAGATTAGGAAGACTTAATTGGCTTGGTAAACGGTTCGGCCGCCGATGACCGTGCGAAGGACGCGAACCTTGGTGTATTGCGAAGGCGGAATCTTCGTGAGGTCGTCAGAAAGTACGATAAAGTCTGCGTATTCTCCTACTTTTAGCTCGCCCTTCTTCCCTTCCTCGAACTGCGC
>Ga0209804_1001637_pt1 | contig 14357 bp, 14 predicted proteins | sample GraSoiAngelo_139_FD_185896 | JGI IMG/M metagenome (GOLD analysis project Ga0209804, IMG submission 185896) | Grasslands soil microbial communities from the Angelo Coastal Reserve, California, USA - 14_0929_12_20cm (SPAdes) (version 2) | ecosystem: Environmental > Terrestrial > Soil > Grasslands ... | reverse complement strand
CACCCTGGAGGCGGTTTTCTTCGGGCACGCGGCAATCTTTCAGGGTGATATGGCCGTTCTGCACGACCTTGAGCGCGACTTTGTTCTCAATCTTGTCAACGCTGAAGCCGGGTGTCGTCTTGTTCTCGACGATGAAGCCTTTAACCTGGTTGTCGTCGACATCGCGGGCCCAAATGATTGAGACATCGCACCACGGTGCATTGCCGATCCATCGCTTTTCGCCATTGAGAATCCAAGTATCGCCGTCGCGCTTCGCCGTCGTTAGCAAACCACCAGACGCGCCGGAACCTACAAGCGGCTCCGTCAAACCGAAGCAGCCGACCTTATCGAAACGCGCCATTGGTGGGAGCCACTTCTCCTTCTGCTCTTCCGATCCATCTATATAGATAGAGCCCATCGCCAGTCCGTTGTGCACACCCACGAAGGTGGAGAAAGATGGGTCAACGCGCGCGATCTCCATTTGAATAAAGCCCAACAGAGCGAGGCTTCCGCCGGCACACCCGTAGCCTTTCATGCCAACGCCACCGATGCCTAGTTCCTTTACCGCCGGCAGCAGATCAAAGGGAAAGGCATCTCTCACCCAGTAGTCCGTGATGACTGGCGCAACCTTCGTTTCCATGAACTCGCGTACGCGCTTGACGACCGCCAGCTCCTCCGCCGGCAAGGTTTCGTAGAGATAGTAGAAGTCACTGTTGGGCGCGGGCAGTGGTTTTCGCGGCTTGGCGCCCTTTGCCGTTGCCGGTGACGCAGTAGTTGTTGTAGCAGTAGGTGCGGTTGTTGTAGTTGGCATATTAGATCTCCTTTTCGTTAGGTTGAGAGTTGAACCGACCAGCCGTCGGTGTGATTCGAAACCGACGGCAGCTTGGATCCGTTGGACTGACAGAGGGCCCAACCGAGCACGTAGTCCGCGATTTTAGTTTCGCGAAGCAGCGTGAAATGCGCTTCGTTAGGAAATTCCTTGTAATCAGTCTCAGCTGTCGATTGCCGATAGAGATCGAAGTTTGCTTTGACTAGCGATGGCCGCGCGATGCGATCCTTGCCGCCCGCAACAAGAAGGAGCGGTGCGCGCGTATCGTTGCGAAAATTAACCGATGTCGCAGCGTGTGGAGTGAAGTTCGCAAATGCAGCTTGCAACAGCACGCGGTTTGGACCCGGAACGGCATAACGTTCGAAGGCGGCTCGCGATTCCAATTTGGTCAGCGTGTTAGCAAACGTTCGATAAAATTGTGCCGGGGTTAGTGAACTTGCCTTGCGATCTTTTAAGGCGTCGCCGAGAAACGCTCGCAAAGTGGAGATTGGAATTCTGAGGATGCCTTTGATTGGAGCGGAAGCGATTGCTACCCCCGCCGCGCCCCATCCGCGATCGAGAAGAATTTGCGTTACGAGACCGCCGAACCCATAGCCGATGATGATTGGCGGAGTTTCGAGCTCGCGAATGATTTGCTCGTAATGATCGACAACTTCTTTCAGTCCAAGCGACGCGAAGCTGCCTGGATCGCGGCGCAGTTGTTCGATGTCGCCTTCCATGCCGGGCCAGCTTCGGGCGACGACGCAATAGCCTTTGTCCGGGTAATGTTTAACCCAGTGTTCCCAGCAGAGCGCTGTCATCCAGAGGCCGGGGATGAGGACGATGGTGGTGATGTTCATTGCGCGAAGCTGGTGGGGGGCGCGAGTCGTTGGCCAGGAAACTGGAGCCTGATCGGCGGGCGGAAATTGAATGTGGCCATGCTGTTAATGAGCAACGGATCGTGCCTGTAGTTGGACTCCCTAACAACTGGCCGCAAAATTCGACGCAACTTTAAGACGTGTGCTTTCATGTTAGTGCAAACCATGCGCTACGTGACTGGCTCAGTGGCGTTCGAGTTGCGTTCGTTTGTGAAAGCGGAACTAAGAAAAATCTGGAATTTGCGCGCCGCGCGTCCGCAGCGTCGGCTCCAATAACCGAAAGCGCCTAACGACAGATCCCCGAGCACCTCCTCGCGAACGGTTTCCGGCGCGAGATTCAGCGCCTGGCAGACGTTTAAGAACGAAAAGGGCCAGGAACAATCATCGGAAATGACCCAGCGATAAGCATCGAGATAGAATTCCCGCTCGATTTCGCTCGTCGCGTCATGGAACCGTCGCAAATCCAGCTCGGCCTGTTTTAGGATCCCGGCCGCCAAATCTTTTCGGCTCGTTTCGAATTGGTAATCGTCGGCAGCGTTCATGTTGTTGTGAATGGCCTTGTTATTTCTTTCTCAATCTTTCGAAGATCGATATTTTAGAAAATCTCAGATTTCCTTCGCAATTTTCCGTGCGGACGCTCGTTGTTAGCTGTTGGCGCGCTCCGCACGGCCTTTTCAGGTATCCCGACAAATCGAAGCCAGAGCCGCGTTAGTCCGCGATCGATCGCATCTACCCACCTCGGTCGGAAGAGCGGATGCACTAGTAAGACGAGGTATTTGGGGTTCCTGAGTAGGATTGGGTATTTCATTTGATTTGCTATTTGTTCCTCAACGTTTTGAACGTCGAGATTTCGGAAAATCTGAGATTTTCTTGTGCCCTGTCTCTAAGGGCAAAGACCTAGCGCTGACTGGATGACGCCTGAAACGATCCTAAGAGACTGTCTTGCGACACCTGAGCTACGAACTGGGCCGGCACTCTGCACTTAAAGCAAAGGCCAGAACATCCCAAGGCCAGCAGCGAGGACTAACACGATGGCAAGCACTGCATAGAAAACCTCGTTCCGCTGTCGCAGCATGAGATTATTACTAAACAGCAACCGAAGGGATGCAGGATGATTGTCGAAGATCACGATATGTCGGATCGTTTTTTCGCTTTCGGTGACGGCTCCCGACGCGACCACGAAGATTCTCTTCTGTCCCAGCGTTGTGGCATCCGGCAACCTGTCGGTTCGAATCATCATCATTCTTTTCTCAAGCGTTCCCAGATCGACATTTCACGTAGCGCGAAATTTCTTTCGGCAGCCGTTGAGCGGATTAATTCCTGAGATCCTTAAGCGTTTTCAGGTCGTCGACGACGTATGCCATGGAAGCGCGTATGCCTTTGCCACAACGCAGCGGGGCCAGGTCCGAGATTTCTTCGCCTCTGCAGACGGGCAGAGTGAGCGAGCCTTCTCCTATCCAGGCTTGTTCAATCTTTACGGAACTCGGGACGTTCTCGACCAGTTCGTGAATTGCCGGCTTGTCGTGCTTGTCGGCTGCGAGCCGCGGGACATGTAGGAGGTTCATGACCGGCTTCTGTTTCAGCAGTGACGGGTCCGTTACCGCTTGTCTTAAAGTAACAACCGCCTCAGCAATGAGTTGCCCGGCCGCGGTTAGGCTGCCAGCGAACTTCGATCCTGGTGCGAGAGCCGGACCTGCCTTGCTTGTCGCGGCGTAATACCTGGTCTGAAATACTTGGCCGAGACGCTTCGGATAACCTTGAGTCCAGCCACGCGCGAGCGCAGCATCATTATCGACGAAAATGTAGGGGCAGTACGATACTGACCTACCTTCGAACAATGCGTCCACGAGTATGAAGAACTCGCGATACTGATAACGCGCCGGATCAAGGTATTCTTCGTTATCACCGCTGAACTGCCAGTCGTAGAAGAGCGCGTTGCAGTGACCATTTGCGGCGGGATCCGGCTCCAATCCGTTAGGTAAGAGAGACGCCACTGCAGCCGGTTGCGCCCAAAACTCAACGTCGAGGAAGTCTGAAGAGTAATACCACGGCGGAGGTGGATTCAAGGTCGATTTGCCTTTCGGCGTCAGCGGGTAGTTGAAGCCTATAAGCTTTGCTGTGTTCATGATTCTTTCTCAAGCCTTCGAAGATCGACATTTCAGAAAAAGTTCGAATCTCTCTCCGGCTGCATTGAGCGGAGCCAGAGCACCCGCGGGTAGCTTAACGAGTAGCCACAAACTGCTGACAGCTAGTGGATGCTTTCTTCGTGAACGTCTTCGAACAGCCGCGCATTGTCCTGGTAATCGACATGTACTCCAATGAGCACCGGCCCCGGCGTATCGAAAGCCTTCTTTAGCGTTGGCGCAATTTGGTCCGCGCTTCGAATTTGAAACGCGGTGGCGCCGAACGCTTCGGCATACTTCACATAATCAACTGGCCCAAAGTCTACTCCGGAAGTGCGGCCGTACTTGAGTCGTTCCTGTGTCCCAACCATGTCGTAATGGCCGTCTATCCAAATCATGTGAACAAGGTGTGAATTCAGGCGGACCGCTGTCTCTAATTCGTTTGCGGAAAATAAGAAACCTCCATCGCCAGAAATCGAGAGCACCTTTTCGTGCGGGCGAACAATCGTGGCAGCGATGGCCCACGGCAGAGCGACACCGAGGGTTTGCTGACCGTTCGTAATCAGGAACTGGCGCGCGCGAAAACTGAAAAGATATCTGCTCAGATACATACTGAAACTACCCATATCGGAGCACACCGTCACGTCAGGCGTCAGAATCTTCTGCAACTCGCTAACCAAACGTAAAGGATGAATCGGCACTCCGGATTTTTTCGCCGCCTCGGCGATCAGCCGTTGCCGGTCCTGACCGATCATCTGAAGCAATCGAGCTGATTCGTCAGCGAGGTGTGAACGATGTAGGAGCGGAGATAAGGTCGTCAGTGTTTCCTCGATGTCCCCGATTAGCTCAACAGCCGGCGAATAGTCATTTTCGATGCTGGCGGGAACAACGTCGATATGAACGATTGGTCGGTCTTTGCCTTTGTTCCATTGAGAGGGCCAATACTCGACTGCGTCGTAGCCGATAGTTATGATCAGATCTCCCGAGTCCAAAAGTGCATCTGCGGGTTGATTGGCTATCTGCCCAACGCGACCGCCGAAATATGGAAACTCCTCGCGCGAGATTGCTCCCGCAGCTTGAAAAGTTCCAACAACCGGAAATGTCGTTGTGCTAAGGAGATTGCGAATGGCAGCGCTGAATTTTGGCTTGCTCGCCATAAGTCCGAGGAGGATCACCGGCGATTTCGCGGAATCGATAAGACGCGCGGCTTCGGAAAGGGAATGCTTCGCAGCAGGCCCTTGCGCAACCGGCGTGGACAGTCGGATTGATTTGCACTTAGCTGCGCTTGTCATGACGTCTATCGGCAGACTAACGAACGCTGCTCCAGGACGGTCGGATTCAGCTGCGCGAAACGCAGCGGAAAGCACCTCTGCGGTAGCCGCGGGCGAATCAACTTCTGCCGAATATTTTGTTATCGGTTTACAGAGACTGACCGCATCTAGGGTTTGGTGAAGAGATTTCAAGCGATCAGCAACTGCGACCGCGCCGCCCAGAGCAACGAGCGGATCGCCTTCTGAATTCGCAGTGACAAGGCCGGTTGCAAGATTCGAAACTCCTGGACCGGAAGTGACCAACGCTATGCCAGCTTTACCGGTCATACGTCCGATTCCACCGGCAATGAAGGCCGCGTTCTGTTCGTGACGGCAGACTACGGTCGTTATGTTTGAATCGCGGAGCCGGTCGAAGACTTTGTCGATCTTCGCTCCCGGAACACCGAAGATGTGCGTCACGCCCTGAGCTTCCAGTGTCTCAACAACTACGTCAGCTCCGGTTGCTATTTGTGACTTTGTCTTTGCTTCTACTTTTCGGATTGGTTCCGCTGTTATCACTTTTTGTTACTCCGTTTTTGCCAGATCGGACGCTGGGTCTTTGCTCAAATTGGTTGTTAAGAAAGGTCCGCTGTCCGGAAGCCGAATGTCGTACTCCGAAAGAACCTGGATCCCAGCTTTGAGTTTCTGCGTGGTGCAATCCAGGACGTGGCCACCTTTTGTTCGGTCTTTGGAAATAAAGTGAAGATGATATCCGGGGACGCTGAAAGAACTCGAGTAGCCCGGGGACCAGAAGCCGACGAGCGTGCCTTCGATGTTCTCGAAGTGAAACTCCGATTGCGTTTTTGCCGCGTCCAGTAACCGAGTGTTTTGCGGGACGGTATGAACAGCACGCGCGTGAATGGTTTCAAAGATGCCATCCAATCGCAGCGCGTAGAAAAGATTGTCGGAAATGCGCTGTTGGTCGCAGGCCAAGTCGATGCCTTTTAAGCAAGCGACGTTGTCGATTTCAAAAGATGATCTCGCACGAAAGTGCGTTATCGAAGCGAAGGGGACGAGAAAGTCATCCGTCCGATGCCGCACCCTGTCGGCAACTTGATAGATCTGGCTATCGAGGATGACCATCTCGCCATCGAGTCCTTCAAATGTGCCGAGGCCAAAGTCGCCGTGCTCCAGGAGAACCGAAGAACAAACCGAACCGGAGTAAACGCCTTCGACAAGAGCGCTGGAGGTCGAGATTTGATAAAGCGTGCTCATTTCTCATGGGGCGGCGGCGAAACCAACTACGATGGCATGACAATTTCGCGCAGGATCCGATTGTGGTCGTAGGGCGGGTAGCGCAAGCCGCCGATGTCGATTTTCGTGCTATGCGACAAGACTCCGCGCGCGTTTGAGTATGCGCGGAATCCCCATTCACCATGATATTTTCCCATCCCAGAGTTTCCGACGCCGCCGAATGGCAAATCGTGAATCGTCGGCTGAAGCGTGCAGTCGTTAACGTCAGCATCGCCCGAACTCGTCGAGCTCAGGATTTGTTCGGTTACCGAGCTGTCCTCGGAGAACACATACAGGCCCAGCGGGCAGGGACGGGCGTTAACGAACTTGATCACTTCCTGAATGCTATCGACCTCCAGGACTGGTAAGATCGGGCCAAAGATTTCCTCCTGCATCGCCGGTGAGTCCGGTGAAACGTTTGTCAGTATCGTTGGCGCGATGAAGCGATCGTTCCGGTCTTGCTGACCGCCGTGAAAAATCGTTCCACTGTCGAGAAGCTTTACCAGGCGATCGAAATGATGAGTGCTGACGATCCGGCCGAGATCAGGACTGTTTTGCGGATTGTCGCCGTAAAATTCAATCAGCGTTTCCTTCAAATGTTTGAGAAACTCCGCGGCGACATCCTTGAAGACGAGAACGTAATCCGGCGCGGTACAGCTTTGACCGGCATTAACCCAACGCCCGAAAGCGATGCGGCGCGCCGCAACTTTTAGATTCGCTGACGAATGAACGATGGTCGGATTCTTTCCACCGAGTTCAAGCACGACAGGCGTCAGGTTTTTTGCTGCCGCCGTCATGACGATCTTGGCCACTGTCGTGCCGCCGGTAAAAAAGATGTGGTCCCACGGTTGTTCCAGCAGCGCGGTCGTTTCAGGAACGGCGCCGAGCACAACGGAAAACGCTTTGCTGTCGAGGTATTCCGGAAGATACCGCGCGATCACTTCGCCGGTTGCAGGCGAAACTTCTGACGGTTTGATGACCGCACAATTACCCGCGGAAATCGCTGCCACTAACGGCGACAACGTCAGCATCACGGGATAATTCCATGTCCCGATAATCAACCCGACACCGAGAGGATCGAATCGCACTTCTCCATGTGATGGGGCCAACTGATAAGGGGTGCTTATCGGAAGCGGTTTCATCCAGCGCCGGAAATGAGCCAGCACGTGATCAATCTCACTGGTGGTGCATTTCACGTCGACCAGGTCGGCCTCGATGCGATTTCTGCGAAGATCGGACCACAATGCCGCGTAAAAATCCTCCGCGTGATCTTGCAGCATCGAGTGCAAGGCGCGTAGTTGGCTTTCGCGCCATTCCGCCGAACGAGTTACGCCCGACAAGAAGTAGGCGCGGTGATCGGCGACGAGGTTGCTGAAATCGGGGACGCCCGTTTTTGAGCCCTGCGTGATATTCCTGGCCCGTTCCGTTGTCGCAGATTTCGTGTTCTTCTTCGGTTGCGATTCCAAAATTGCTTCTGACATAGATTTCTCCTTTTTGTGTATGTTGTTTCGTTAGATCGCTTCTCCGTACAATTCCTTCAGGCGCGTGTGGGCGAAGGCTAGCCCTTTGGGCATATCCATTCGTCCGCCGATCACTTCGATATAGGCACCCGATTTGCTTTCGCGGGCTGCTTTCAGAGCGGCATCGAGCTCGCCCAGCGTTTCGACACGCGCGGTAAACCAATCGGTGCATCCGAGAGCGTGCGGCACATCCGCGTAACGCCATTTTGCCAGATCGTTGTAGGACCAGTCTGGATTTGGCTCCAGCGCCCGCTCCACCATATAGCCGTCGTTGTTGAGACAGAGAATGATGGGATTAGCACTGTAGCGGCCCATGTTTCCGATCTCGTTAGCAGTCAATTGGTGAGAACCTTCTCCGGTGATGAGAATTGTTTTCCGTTTGGGATCGGCGAGCGCTATCCCGAAGGTTGCTCCCGTGGCCCATCCAATCGAGCCCCAAAGCATTTGGATGTGGACCTGCACATCATCTGGAAGCGTCAGTGGCGGAACTCCGAAGCTCGAACTCCCGCTTTCCAAAACAACGTTGTCGCCCGATCGGATAAACTTCGCGTAGCGAGGGTAGAGTGCGTCCATCGTGATCTTGTCCGACGGTTTTCCGTTTATCGAAGGATTGTCCTCTGGTTTTCGCTTGTACCGAGGCGCGACCGATTTGAGTTTTGCGAGCGCGGCAAGTGTGTCGGCGAGGCGTACATTCCCGAATATCTGTTCGCCGACGCGGACATCATTGAGTCCTATCGAAATGAACCGCGCGGGATCGAGACGCGTGGAGAAGCCCATTGTGGTTTCGTCGTTGAAACTTACGCCACCGATATCAATCACGAGTTCCGCTCCCTCGACGATCTCGCGCGTCTCTTTCGTGGAAAGTGCTCCAGAATACATGCCCACAAATTGCGGATGACTTTCGTCGATGATGCTTTTTTCCATCGACGTGGTAGCAAACGGGCAACCCAGGGCTTCGATTGCTTCTCGCGCTTCCTTTCGTAATCCGACGCGAGATAACGTGAACGCCGGCAGGGCGACGATAGATTTCGCGTTCTTGATCCGCTCGGCTATAGCGGCGACAGCTTTTTTGAGGGAGGCTTCGTTGGACTTCAGCGTCAGAGGCCGCACCTCGGTCGGGGTGACCGGTACCTGGGCATAATCCGATGGAACGACGATGTAAGCAGGCTGACTGTTGCGCCGAGCCTCTGCGATGACGCGTTCCATTTCTATCATGCAGTTATCCGGATTGATCACCGCATGAGAGCAGGCCGCTTGCGCAGAGATGTCGATGAACTTGTCAAAAATTCCGTCGCCGAGAGTGTGATGCATCGTTTTGCGCAAGCGCTGATTTTGATATGACGGCATGCCGACAACGTGGAAGACGAGCGAGCGCTCGGCCTTCGCGCCCATTACTCCGTTGATTGCCGACAACTCGCCGACGGCGTAGGTCGTCGATAGCATTGCCGCGCCCCGAGCGCGCGCGTAGCCATCGGCAGCATAGGCGGCATTCAATTCATTCGAGCAGCCGATCCACTTGATGTTTGGATTGCTATCGACTGCATCACCGACTGGAAACGCGTAGTCACCCGGTACGCCGAAACAGTGTTGGACGCCCTCATCAGCAATTCGCTGGACGATATAATTAATTACCGTAGCCGCTTTCATAGTTGTTATTTCTTCCTCAAGCTTTCGAGGATCGAGATTTCAGAACTCGGAGATCTCGCGTGCGATTCGTTAGCCGTGATTGTGTTTCCGGCGGGTCCTGAACTGTCCGGCCGAATCGAAACCGAACAGTAGAATCACCAAGGCGAAGATGATTGGTGTTATGCTCATGGTTTATTCGATCAGCGACAAAAAATCGCCGCGGCGAGGAAGGCGAGCAGAACACCAATCAACGGACTCGAGACGGCGAACCAGAAGGAAAAATCCCAGCCAGGGTCTTGGGCGATTGCATTTGTCTTCATGCTATTTTTCTCAAGCGTTCGAGCATCGACATTTCACAAAACATGAAGTTCTTTGGGACGCATGCAGCGCAATCGGGGCGCTCCGCATTGACGCGTGGAATGTAAGATGCCCGGCACAAAATACCTGGTACATTCACTAATTGTCATGATGGCCTAACGAGCTGGCCCGGAATTTCTGATAACCGCCGAACCTTTCTAAGCTGAAGGGTTGCTGTCTTACACCACTACGTCCCATCGCTCACCGAGGGAATCGAAGGTGCAGAAAAGATTCGCGGATTCCGAGTAGGTCGCAGAGACCGTAGCCAGAATTGAAGCTCAACGTTCTAATCGAAATCGCTGACTAAGAGGTATGAGAGCCCGCTTTCGAATGTCGCTTCGGATTTTATAAGAATCGTGAGTGCCGTTTGTTTGCTTACACGAAGAGAAGGAGGCGCGCTCCAAACGCAATTTCCACCGTCCAGAATCGAACTGCGGGGTTGCTATCAACTCTGGTTGTGGAGTGCTCATTTGGCTGATTAACAAACGTCCCAAATGCTTGCGCCAGGTTGGGTGCTGGAATTGATCCGGGATCCGCGCATCATCGCGGCTGCCGTCGCGAACGCTACTACAGCGCTAATGATGGGGCTGAGTGCCGCGACCCAGAGAGTTGTCTTCATGCTATGTATCTCAAACATTCGAAGATCGGCATTTCACAAAACGTGAAATCTCTTCCCCGAGGTTCGGAATTTTCCCTAACTTGGCGACGATTTTTCGCCGGTCCCGCCCGCCACCGGACGGACTCGCCTCGCCTCGGCGAGTTTGTCCATCGGCAAACGTGGCGAGTTCGAACTGCACGTCGTGTGACCACCCATTGCCATTTATCACAACCCAGTGACCGATCTCGTCCGGTGATACTGCTTTTTGCGGATAGGGCCACGCGAAACGCGCATCGGCGCTGGCCGCCGCCGCGATTAACAGCGTTGCAACTATTGCTTTGGTTTTCATAAATGAATTCCTAACGAGGTTGGGGAAGCTTCATCGTTACGATAAAGCGGACGTATTCAGGCGTGGATATGATTAGCACGTCACGGCATCCGGCTTGCTTAATAGCTTCGGCTGTGCGCCAAATCTGCGCCTTTGTTATGCGGACCTCATTCATGTGCGAAAATGTCGTTGGTCCTATCTGCCCGGCTTTGGAGAAATTCGCAGATGAGACCGCGAATCTGCCGGCGCACCGTTTCCGGCCGCCTTTAGTGCGCCTGCCACGGTTTTCACGAGTCGGATTTCTTTTCACATTATTTTCTCAAGCGTTCAAAGACCGGGATTTCAGATAGGATTGAGAATTTTCCTGCACGCGATGTTGCCAAGAGGGATCCGCCAGCAAGATCATGCTGCTCATGAAACTCTGGAGCTGGCAGAAAGAGAATCTTCCATCCATCGGGCACTCCATCCGCACGGCCCTCGCGGCGACTCTGTCGGTCGTCGTCGCGCGGCTGGTACAGATGCCAGAAGCTTATTGGGCGGCAATCGCGACTCTGGTTGTGATGCAATCCACTCTCGGCGCCACGCTGACGCTCTCTGTCGCGCGCATCGTTGCCACCGCCGTTGGCGCGTCAGTCGGAGCACTCGAGTCAAATTACTTCGGAGCGAATCTTGCCGCCTTCATGCTCGCGATCTTTTTCATCGGCGTACTTTCGTTTGGCTTTCGGCTGGAGAAGACCGCTTACCGATATGCCAGTGTCACCCTGACGATAATTGTTTTGATTCCGCGGACAAATCTCGCGTGGATCGTCGCCCTGCATCGATTCATTGAAGTTTCAGTCGGGATCATCGTCGCTCTCGCTGTTGTAGCTTTCTGGCCAGAACGGCCTGCGATTCCAGCGAAGAACGCAGCGGAATAATTTGTTTTCAGCGAGATGCGACAGGCGCAAGCCGCTGGACGAGCGCTTCGAAGCGCGGATCCTAGAAAGAGAGGCTAAGATCCTCGAAGGGCAATATCGCGATCGGCCGTCCACCTGAGCGGGAAGAAGACTGCTTGCGCTCGCCGCGTCGTGTTACTTGTCCGCCGGTTTCGATGCGGACGAGGCGGCGATTCTTTGGAAGCGCGGATCGTTCCGGAGCGGATCGAACATCGGATCGAGCCGGAGTAACGCAGGAGTTAATGGCACGCCCGATGGGCTGTCGTATGGTATCGCGAGCAATTTCTGTAGAGCGGCGATGGCGCGGTCGGGCTCCGCCATCTGCGCAGCCACCCGCGCGAGAATCTCGACAGGCTGAGGTCCATCGATCGGGTCCTTCTCTATAGGGATTGCGTCCATGGCTCGCGCGACCATTTCAAATGCGGCGGCTTTGTCGCCGAGGCCCATGTTGGCCAGCGCGAGATCTCCCAGTAGCTGATAATTCTCCGGCTGTTCCTTGATAAAAGGTTCCAGTTCGCCGCGCGCGCGTTGCCAACTATCCCTGGCGGCGGCATGATCGCCCGTGGCCTCTTGAGCCCAGCCTAACCAAAGACGCAACTCGCCATTGTGATAACCGAGCGCTTGATCCGGCGTGGCAAGCACATCCTTTACCCGAGAGATGACTTGCCCAGGGCGGCGCTCCAGGATGGCCTGGTAAACTTGTGCTTCCAGCACGTTGGTGTCATCTGCGGCCGGATGGAGCGGAGCGAGGAGCGCGGAGGCCCGCGGTAAGTCACCCTCTGCTTGGGCAATATCCGCCTTTGCTACAATGGTATCGACGTCGTCCGGTGTGATATCGAGAACCTGATCAAGCTTTCGCAGCGCTTCGGGAAAGCGACGAAGCTCGATATAGGAAATCGCGTGCTGCGTGAGCAAGTTAGCGTTAGCAGGATCCAGCCGCTCGGCTTCGTTGAAATACGATTCGCTTCGATCCCACTGGCCTCGCCTGCGGGCAATATAGGCCAGTGATTCGGGAATCCGGCTACTGTTAGGCAGGGAGTGGCGCGCTTGCTCAAAGTAACGGACTGCGTTGTTGTAATCCTTTAAGCAAGAGTAGTAATAAAATCCTTTGGCCAATACAGCCTCGCCCAGATTGGGTTGAAGAGTGAGCGCAGTTTCGGCTGCCTGCCGTGCCTCTTCACGCAGAGCGTCTGTTGGTTGAAGAGTCTGTGCGCGGTAGCCCCGCGCTTCCACGTATGACAGAAGCGCCCAGGCAACGGCGAACTTCGGGTCCAACCGCACCGCTTCTTTAAGATATTTCTGCGCACCAAGAGAGTTGGCGGGTGTGCTGCCAGCTTTCACTGCATAAGCCAAGCCCCGCAGGTAGGCATCGTAAGCCTCGACGTTGTCGGTGGGTTTAGCGGCGATGACTTGCTCTTCCTGACCGGTGAGTTTCGCTCGCAACTGCTCGGCGATGGCTTTGGCTACCTCACTCTCCACTGAAAGGATGTCGGTCAGTTTGCGATCGAAGGTATCGGCCCACAGATGGGAATCGTTGGCGACTTTGATCAACTGTACGTTCACACGCACTCCGTCGCCGCTCATCTGCACACTTCCTTCCAGGATGTGAGCAACCCCAAGCTGCTTGCCGATCTCGGGCAGGTTTTCCGGCGCGCTTTTGTAATGCTGCGTGGAAGTGCGCGAGATTACTTTCAAATCGGCGATCTTGGATAAGCGCGTCAAAATCTCATCCTGGATGCCCTCGGCGAAGTACGCATTCGCTTTGTCTTTGCTCCGGTTTTCAAAAGGCAAAATCGCGATCGATCGTTCGATCTCGGCGGAAGATTGCGCGCGTTGGTAGAGCCAGGCTCCAATTGCGATCGCTCCGAGAACTACAATCGCTCCGGCAGCGACTATGATAGATCGCTTCCGGCGTGAACGTGCTTCCGTGCTGAATTTTGTGTAGCAGCCGTGGATTGCCGCTAGCAGTTCGCGCGCTGTTTGCGGGCGCTTCGCAGGATCGACAGCCAACATCGACTGCAAGAGCGCGACCACACGCGCCGGCACGTGAGCACTCTTCAGTTGCTCGAGCGGGAGTTCCTCCGTCTGTCTTGCCGCAACTTCTCGGAGCGTGCGCCCAACAAATGGCACACGACCGGAAAGCAAATACCAAAAGGTCACGCCTAACGAATAGATGTCCGAGCGGGTATCGATCTTCGCCTGTTCGGAAGGAGCGAACTGCTCGGGACTGGCGAATGCTGGGGTTCCAATGAATCCCGTTTGAGTTTGCTCGGCGCCGCGTTCTGCTTCCGGGTTGAGGATCTTAGCGATGCCGTAGTCGATGACTTTAACAATCAACGAGCCGCTCGGATCCGATTCGAGCATGATGTTGGACGGCTTGATGTCGCGATGCACCACACCGCACTTTTCGGCGGCGGCCAGCGCGCGCGCAGCTTGCTCGATCACTTCAAGCGCCAGCGCGAGTTGCATCGGACCTTCGCGGCGGACCTTGGCTTCGAGCGTTTCGCCTTCGACCAACTCCATGACATAGAAACACTCACCGTCTTGCTCGCCGTAATGACTGACGCGCGCGACATTGGGATGACGGATTTGGGCGGCCGCCCGCGCTTCACGCAGGAAACGCGATCGGACTCCGGGCATCTTCGAGACTTTTCGGTCTATG